>Ga0116229_10011382_pt1 | contig 13136 bp, 11 predicted proteins | sample S1TSphgellanicum_3_FD_87313 | JGI IMG/M metagenome (GOLD analysis project Ga0116229, IMG submission 87313) | Host-associated microbial communities from peat moss isolated from Minnesota, USA - S1T2_Fc - Sphagnum magellanicum MG | ecosystem: Host-associated > Plants > Peat moss > Unclassified...
AAACAATGGCAGACATAAGAGAAGAAATCAAAAACACATTTGATGTTAAACAAACTACTTGGGAGTGCAAAACAAAATGAGTCCTAATCAAAGTTGTAATTTCAACATTAACATAAGCATGCAAGAAACTAGTCATATAGGAGGTAATGTTAATTATGAAGTTTGGCCATTCAAAATGATGAACATGTTTTATAAAGAAAGTCTTTAGCAATATGTAATTACAAGTATTAGCAACCTCACAATAACAAAAGAAGAAGTTATCATACCAAAAACTTTGAATACAATCATTTGTTATTCAAAGATGTTGTAATACCTTTCAATTAGCAACTTTATTGACAAAAGGAGAAATGAATCTATTAAGTTGATGTTATCTCCATGAAGACAACAACATATACCAAAATCTCAAAGACGTTAAAAAGATTTTAGATCAACTACATGTGATAGATTCCCATATTTTTCAAGAATTAACCATTTTGTCATTACTAAATTCTTCCCCCCCAAAAACAATCATGTTAAAAACTCCCACAAATAGAAAATTAATCATGCCTACATTTGAGGAAAATTTAGGTTCATTAATGAGAGCTCTAGATCAAGCTTGATGGTGAGATCCCTTAAGAAATAGGACATGTCAATAGAAAGGGTCTTACCAATCCTAATATCATCAACTTCAAAGGTCCAAATTGAGATTTTCAAAACCAAACTCTAGAAGATGGTAAGAACTTCTTTCAAAGGCTAAAAACAATCCAAAGATTGGGGAGGAAATTGCAATTTTGCAAGAAATCGGGAAGACAAGTTAAAGGAGTAAATTATGAACCCAAAACAAAACTCAACAAACAAAAAAGAAATTGTCATTACTATGACATGAAAGGCTCTAGGAGTGAGAATAAGAAGCATATAAAAACATGGGAAGCTTTGAAACTTAAGTAATAAATTTACAATTTGTTAAGTAGATATCAAGTCCATTCCACAAAATCTCCACCAACTTTGAAGACGAAATGAAAATAAAAGACAATTTTGAGAACAAAAGCACAAAAAAAGATTTAAAAACATGTTTGGTAGAATTTGGAAGTGATCAACCAATTTGGTTTTTTCATTCAAGTATCACCAACCATGTAACTATTGAGATGGATCTTTTAGTTCATGTATTACACAAACCAAAAGGAACTCTTCCATCACTACTACAAGAGAAAAAATCCATTAGATTATATGCATAAAAAAATATTTTAATAAAATTCACAAAGAGAGATATAATCAAAAGAAGGAAGTTCCCCACATGAGTAACAAGAAACTTAAAAAACAAGTAAGATTTCGTTCATAAATAACATTATAACCCTCTTGAGATCAAATCTATAAGAGAAGCCCAATATTTCATAACATTCATTAATGATTTCCCTGAAAAAACTTGACTAAAACAATTTTCAACCATGTCCCAAAATTAATCATATAGTTATGCATTTCATTTAGTTATGCATAATTATTTGTCACTAAAAACTTATAAAAATGAAAATAAAAATTTTAAACTTGGAATAGTGTTTTTGAGAATTTCATCAAAAGTTTATTCTTGTTCAAGTTTTATAAATTCACAATAACCTCGATATTTGTTGATTCAAAGATTGCTCGACATGGATTGTTGAATGGTCATTAATGATATAATAATGTTTCAAATATAAATGAAAGATAAGAATACAATTGGTATAATATATAAACTTCAACCAAATGTGAATAAATTTGAACTTGAAGGTCAAGGTGAACACAAGGGTTCATTAAATGATCATTATGAACTACAAAATATTTTTTTGCATTGTGCCTGACTAGTGTTACTTCATAACATTGTATAGAATTTTTTTTTTAATTATTATTATTATTAATTTGACATATGCAAGGAATTATTGCAAAATGTAAACAATTTTTTTTTTTCAATGGTGATGAATTGTGTCTTTAGAATGCATTTTTGAAGTTGATAAAAATATATTATCATGTTGTTAAAACTTTGCTTATAAGCTTTTTTTATCCATCGAATTATGTCAATTTAGTTCAATATCTTTTTATTCTTTTCTCCAAAACTTGAAATCACCAAAGATCAAAAATTTATACCTAAATGTTTTTGTCAAAAAAATTATAGTAAAAATTTGGACTTAAACATTTGAATGTGTTTTCTAAAGGACCACATGTAATTTTTCTTTAAGCATGGGATTTTTTAGAGAAAAATTGGTTTCATGTATTTTAATTTTTAAATAGTCATAGACATGTGATAAACATCCAAAATGATGTCCTATATATTGAAATGACATTTTAATCTTAGTTTGTATTGTGGAAAATAAAAGAAATGGACAAATTGCATATAAATGTGGAAAAAAAATTTAAAACCAAATTCCTTTTTAAAGCTTTAAAATGTGAATGTTAAGTTATTGCAAATGGAATTGAATATATTTTTGAATTTTACATTTCACTCAATGAAAAAAAGGTAATAACAAATAATTACAAAAAGAATACATAGAATAAATTGAATTTGCAATATGTAAATTATCTATAATAAAATATACTTAATTCAAAATTTTGATCCCATGTAAACTCAAATTTGCTCCTATACTTCAATCTCGTGTAGAATTTTACTTGGATTTTACAAGTTGTTGGATGAAAAGAAAATTGACAATTGGTTTAACGTCCTTAGTTTTAATGACTTCACCAACAAAACATTCTCACCATCAAACAAACACAAAAATATCAATTTAAATATTACATATGTCAACCCAATTCCACGTCCTACTTGGGACCCAGATTTTGCATGACCTGGCACATCCAGGCCTAGGTGGAGTGCTGACTCATAATTGGCTCAAAGTTGGTCCACAACTCAAATTTTGTCACATCCAAGTTTCTCACAAAAAAATATAGATCAATTTTTTAAACCCTAAACCCTAAACCCTAACCAATGAGAGTGGTCCACCAGGTGAGCTAGGGTTTTCAGAAAATGAATTAGGACTGCCACTTGGATTGCCAAGTAGTCCCAGGGACACCATCTGGATTTGCCAAGTGGCACAGATGACCAGGTTTTGTGGAATGGTTTAAATGACTTCAGAGATGCCACCTGGATATTTGCCAATTGGCACAGGTGACCAGATTGGTTTAAGCGATTCGGGATGCCACCTGGATTGCCAAGTGGCACATTGATCAGTTTCCTTACAGTGGCTGAAATGATTCTGGGATGCCATCTGGACTATTTTTGCCAAGGTGGGTACAAGGTGACTAGATCTCTTAGAATGGTTTTAAATGACTCTGGCATGCCACCTGGATTTTTCACATGGCACATGGTGAGTGGGATTCACATGGAATGCCAGGTGGACAAGGTGACGAGGCAATGCCTATTGGATGCGGTAAGGAGTCAAGAAGCCACCTGGACTGCCAAGTGGCTTGCTTTTTCTAAAGAAGAGAAACTGCTGACCAAAGACCCACAGGGCATGCATTCTGCAATGTGTGCAACAACAATTTTGCAAGTAGCAGTAACTGTACATCATGAATATCTGCGAGAGAGAAAAATAAAGCAAAAACCCACATTTATTGAGAGAGAGAGAGAGAGAGAGATATGGAGATTGAGAGATTTGAGAGGGAGCAATCTTGAACTATATCCATGCAAGAGAGCTCCAAGTCAAAATAGCTGCTAGACACACATCTGTAAAAGAGAAGGTTCTTGTTTGACAGCTATTGGAATTTCAGAGTTGTGGATGGAACATAGCTTGGTTGCAGAGGAGCTGGAGTTAACCCATCTGAAGACTGAGAATCAAATCATGGGGTTGAAGAAGTCACTAGATCGGTTCTATAAGGCTGGAGAACATATAATATTACACAGTTCTATGAGAGAAAGACACAGAGAGACAGAGAGAGATCAAACCATATTGATGCAATAGAGGAGTAGAAGATAGCTACCAGAAATCTGTGATAGAGCTAGAGAGAAGAAGTGGCCAGTGGGCAGAAGGATTCAAATTTGCAGCCGATTGTAGGATATGGTCTGACCAATGAGTGGGATGCAGCAGTCAATGTTGTTGATGTCAATGACCGTCAGAGGGAGAGTGTGAAGTGTGTTTCTAGTGTCAAGCCTTTGTAAATGTGGCATATATATGGCCTTGAGGATGAATCCCAGCTTGTTGCTGATAAAGTACCGAGTGCAAGCTCATACTCTTGCAGTTGTGCCCATTTTGAGGATTCTCACCTGGATGGGGTGAACCTTTTTTGCATCAAAATGCCTGATAACAAGTCTCTAGATTGAGACATTTTGGAGGCTCAGGAGCTCCTCGTCCTCACAGACTGAGAGGTCTACCAATTCTTCATTTTCGCCGGCTTCATTCTCAGCTGATCAACCACATGAACTGTGTCTTCATTTCCTGCCATCTTCTTCATCATCACTACTTTATTTCTACAGTCTTTCTCGCTAGTTGTTTGTGCCACTTTACCTTCTTCCTCTTCCATGCCTTCGTGAACCTAAGTCCTGAATCCATCAAAAAATTGCATGGAAACTTGGGCCGTCACGTCTTCATCATGTCCTTTTGAATTGTAAATGGTTTACCAAGTTCGTTCTATAAAAGATATATACCTTAATCCTAGGCTCTAGCCAAGGTTCATCAAGAAACTTGTGCTTAAAAGGAATAATTACACCGTGATCTTGTGAAATACGTCTACATCAAAGCTTCAGCTCTCAATTTGATTCTTCTTTTGCATTTTACAAGCAGAGTCAGATCGAGTTTTTAATTCTCAAGAGAATCTTTGTTGATTCCAATTATCTTCTGGAGAAACTGGAGTTGAGCATAAGACAACAATTGATCACAATTCAATTGCAGCAGCAGGTGTTGGCTTCACTAAACTTAAGAACAATTTTTCCTTTGATTGGGCATGACTGCTGTCATGGTCTCTGGCAACTTCGCTCGCTTCCGGCCAGTCTTGAAATTGGGTCAGCAGATTTACTGTGAATCCATATCAAATGTTTGCCAGTGACTTGCTGCATAGCTACTCTCCAGTATGCGAGCTTCAGAATCCAACTAATTTATGGATACAGAAGGAAGAAAAAGCCTGGATAGATGCAAGGAATAAAAAAAACCTTCAAAAGTTGAGAACTTGGGATCAACTAGTTCTTCAAGTTTGACACAAGAATTATTAGCCTCCTGCTGCTGCTGCTGCTGAAAACATATTGCTTTGAATGTTGTTGGGTTTTTCGGTGAAACCCAATTTGGAGCAACTGGGGAAACTCAAAAGGGTTGTAGATTGAAGGAAGTTCAAGAATGAGAAGTAGAAAAAAAAAAAGGAGCTTACTACAATTGTGGCACCAAAGGGCATTCTGTAAAAGAATGTCATGAAAAGAAACAAGATGGGAAGAACAAATTTAAAGGTTCCCATGTTCATTGCTGAATTGCAAGTCTGAAGTTTTGTCTCTGATTCTTACAAAAGAAATTTGAGGTAAAAATTTTGTTGAAAACTTGAGAGTTCAATTGTGTAGGTGAATATTGTAATAATAATACCTTTGGCAGCTTCAGCATCATCATTTAAGTATTTAATTATCTTTTAATAATGTGTTGAAATTTTTGATAAATTCATTTTTTTAATCTGTTGAAATTTCGAATAAAAAGTTATATAGAGTTTGAACTAGACTACTGGTCATCATCATCCTACTAGAATTAAAAAAACTTGATTTTTATTCTTTTAAAAAAAAAAATTTTGAAGAACTAGACCTAAAACCATATTCTCAATTCCACTTATGTTTGGAATTGAAACCATAATCGTTCTCGATGAATTTGTTTTTTTCTTTTTTTCTTTTAATGAAAAGAATTGCCCAACACTGGTTAATTCCTACCCACACCTTTAGTTTAGGACAAAACACCCTCCAAAAACTCAACATTCGGGGTTAACCACTAACCACACTTTAGGTACCAACTACCATCTACTCGGTGAGAGCCCCTCCCTCGAGAGAACACACTCATATGGGAACCTCGCCCTACAACTTGAATACATACTTTAGTTTTTGATCTACCCTCCAAGTTGGCGGGTTTCCTAACTATATTGCTACCGGTGTTTTTTTTCCTGGTGAAATGTTATTTTTCGACAAATAAATTGGGAAATTTTTTGGAAACTTTTTTATTTTTAGTGTACAATAGACTAGTTTTTCCAAAAAAATTTTGTTAAATTTTGCCAAAATTTTGGTATGAAAAAAATGAAAAAATAAAATGATTGCTACCTATCTTTATGACATATAGCCAAATTTGGTTAAAACCTCTTGTGGATGGTCACCAACCCACCTACATATCAAATAATTGAGAAAAAAAAAATGGAAAAAAAAAAAACCCCCCAACTAGAACCCTGTTTGTAAATAGCTATTACCTAATTCACTGAAGATAACTAAGGCAAAAAAAATTCAGACCACCAAATCTAGCAATCCCATTGGCTTTTATTAAATTATCTTCAAGCCTGCAAACAACCGTATATTCTGTTAAACATTGAAAATAATGATCCCTTTTTTAGCATTTCTATTGAGATTATAAACTAGGGGTACTTATTTTTATTCATATTAATTAGTTCATGGGTACACTCACAACTTTTCTTTTAATTTTTTTTTTTAAAAATAAAGGAGCCATATTGATTGGTCCATCAACAATTTTTGGGGAACATTAGGCATGCCCCCAATAGAAGCACCTCTCATTGGACCCTTGGAAAGCAGATGTACTCTCCTAGAGATCACTTTTTTCAGTTCATATTGATGGGAGTTGAGCTTTGGGCAAAACCAAGGTGCTATTGGGAACATCTTGGGGAACTTATTTGGAACACTTTGGGAACAAGGGAAACCCCCCCCCCCACCCCCCCCCCCAAAAGAAAAAAACTGGACCGTTTATTACCACCAAGTAAGACAGAACAAAATTCAAATGTTTCCAAGCTTCAATGGTTTGCTTTATATACACACAATTATGTGTCCGTGCAATCGATATGGGTTTTTTTTCTTTGGTTTTGGATCCTCCAAGCTTTTTTGTTTTTGTTGGATTTGCGAGTACTTCCAAGCTTTTACATCGCCACGACTTGTTGTTGAATTCTCCAAATTTTGTTGTTCTTGTTGTTTGATTTGTGAGTGATTTTCTAAGTTTTTTTTTCCCCCCTCCCGTTGCAATGATTTTTTTTTTTGAATTAGGGTTCAGGGTTTAGGTCTTGGTTGTCGTCAAGGTAATTCTTCGTCGTCATCGTTGTTGTTGTTGTTTTAAGTATTCTTCCTCGTTCGACGACATGATGGTGGGGCGGAAGGAGAAAGCATGGATCAAGCGCTACGACGTGATCGCCAATTGCAGTAGCGAGAATTCTCGGTTCACGCAGACGGTGGTTACGGATCTTGACGGAAGCTTGATGAGGGGAAACTCATTTCCTTATTTCATGTTGCTTGCATTCGAAGGAGGCGGAATCATCCGTGCCACTTTGCTGCTGCTCCTAGCACCTTACTGCTGGTTCTTGTACCATTGTGTCTCAGAGGAAGCAGGAATCCGTCTCCTCATCTTCGTTTCTTTCGTGGGTCTACGGGAGAAAGAGATTCAGTCGGTAGCAAGAGCTGTACTACCGAAATTCTACAGTGAAGATGTGCACTCTGAGACATGGCGTGTGGTTTCTTCCTTCGGCAAGCGATACATCTTGACTGCAACTCCTCGCATCATGGTGGAGCCCTTTGCCGTGACTTTTCTGGGAGTTGACAAGGTGTTGGGCACTGAGCTGCATGTTACCAAAAGCGGTATCGCCACTGGCTTGTTGATGTCTCCTGGAGTGCTGCTCGGGAAGAAGAAGGCAGCTGCCTTGCTGTGTGAGTTCGGAGACACCACGATGCCCGACGTCGGTATCGGTGACCGTCTCAGCGACCATCCGTTTTTGTCCTTGTGTAAGGTGAGCTCTACAGCAAGAAAAAACCCTTAAGGATCCGTCTGAATTCCTCACGTCTTTTGTCCTTCTTGCATTCACAATGTATGGATTCTGATCTGCTCGTAACCCACAAGCTCAAGAGCTTCTTGCATTCAGAATGTATGGCTTTGATCTGCTTGGATCCCACAAGCTCAAGAGCTTCTTGCATTCGCAATCCATGGCTTCTGGTCTGCAGAAGCGAGATCAAGAACCTTAAGCCTTCGATCTAAGTTCAGTGGGTGTGTTGCAGGAGGGTTACATTGTTCCTCCAGACAAGCATGCAAAGGCTGCGTCGAAGAACAAGCTTCTGAAGCCGGTAATATTCCATGACGGTCGTTTGGTGCAAAGACCGACGCCGCTGGTGGCGCTCTTCACACTCCTGTGGCTTCCCATCGGATTCGTACTGTCATTCGTGCGCATGATCGTCGGTGTTCTGGCACCCACAAAGACACTTCGACCCATCTTCCGAGTTTTGGGTGTGTCTGTGATCGTCAAGGGGACACCGCCAGCTGCTGTGAAGGAAGACGGAAAGGGTATTCTCTTTGTGTGCACTCATCGCACGGTGCTTGACCCTTTGTTCCTGGCAATCGCACTGAATCGCGTGGTGCCCGCTGCCACCTACAGCATCAGTCGCTTGGCGGAGATCTTGTCGCCGATCGTGACTGTCCGACTGACACGGAACCGGCAGAGAGATGCAGCCAAGATGAAATCCTTATTGGAAGAAGGAGAGTTGGTCGTTTGCCCCGAAGGTACCACCTGTCGGGAGCCTTTCCTTTTGCGCTTCAGCGCTTTGTTTGCTGAGCTATCCGAGCACATTGTGCCGGTGGCCATAAACACTCGGATGGACATGTTTTATGCCAATTCTGCGCGTGGACGGAAGTGGGTGGACCCATTGTTTTTCTTCATGAATTCCAAGCCTGTATATGAGGTAGGTTTGCTTCCAGGCAAATCCTTGCAGACTTGTCTGTTTTTTGCATATGGGTTTAGGGTTTCTGATTTTCTTTTGGAGGATCCGATCATGAAAGTTCTGCATCATCTAGTACACATGATTGATGATGGAGAAATTTGCATTGGAATTTCAATGAGCCTGCAGATCACGTTTCTTGATGTATTGCCAAAGGAGATGACCTGTGCTGGTGGCATGGACCCCATTGATGTGGCCAACAATGTACAAAAGCTACTGGCAGGATCCCTGGGCTTTGAGTGCACCCATTTGACACGGAAAGAGAAATACATGGATCTCTGTGGGAGTGATGGCTCTGTCTCCATGTCATCCTCCTCCTCCTCATCACATAGAAGCTAGACTTGCAACTTTCAAAACCCATGATCTGATGGTGCCAGCAGATGTACTTGATTGGATCAATGCTGCAAGCTATTTCAACCGATTTCATCCTTTGCTTTTGATGACTTCAGGCTAGTATTGGATCTCACAAAATCAGGCTAGTAGATGGCTGCCATTGTACTCAGTGGTGATCAATCTTTACCTTGTTTTTCAGTTTGTTTTTTCAGTTCCTAGAAAGACAAAAGGCAAATTGTTGGAGGAAGCTGGCTGGAGACATCATATCAAACCACGCAGTCTTCTATTCAGATGCAACAGAAGAGACAAGGATTCATCACAAAATGTGGGTGCAAAAGCTTTTGGCACATGATTGTCTGTATGTATGTAGCCTTAGTTAATCTTGGAGGTTGCATGCAGTTGGTGGCATGCTGCACTGTGTAGAATTCCTCAGCCCTTCGACACTCTAACGGAGTACTCAGGAATTCTGATCTGGAATTTTTGTGGAGAGGTTCACAACAACACACAGCCCACACTAATCTTTTAAATGCAAAGACAAACGTTTTGGTACACCAGCCACCATGTGAAACCATTCACAATCTAGATACATATACAGCAGAAGTGTAGGATGTGTAACCATATAGGAGTAATACCACTAGCACCAAGCTAACATCATATTCTCAAAGTTCAAGCTTAAACCAATTGTAGTTTGCGAAGAGTAAAAAGAAAAGGTTTTAGGACTCACTGACCACTGTTTCACGGAGATTCAATATGCTCAATTGTTGATTACACAATTGTCATTGCATACAAGACTTATGCTCCAGTCACTGAGTATGTCATGAATGCACTACACAACTGATTAGCATCAAGAGCACAGCTCCTGACATGAAGGACGACGGTGCACTGGTGGCTATCAGTTTCACTCTGGCCTAGTAACCTTGTTGAATACAACTTAGCTTTCAAGAATGATACTTTCCTCCAAACTGGACTTTTGCTACGAGAATCATCAACAAACAACCACACCAGATTTGGAGAAGGAAATTACAGTTCTCAAACTTAAAAATTCACTATCCCTTGAACTTCTCTTGTAATGCATCTTCACCTCTAAAATTCACTTCTCTTACAATGCATCTTTCTCTTAGACTTTGGAACAAGTCCAATGGGAGATGATGCACGTGTACACTACTATGGGGGCGGCAGTTAGGGTTTAAGGTTTTTTGTGAAAGAACAAGCTGGGGTTTGGGCTTATAAAAATTGCAAATTTCAAAGAACAAGTTGGGTCCAAGTTTTTCGATGCTGATGAGGGGCACGTATGAAGCGGGGGTATATATAATTTCAGATTTAAAATTTTCTAAAAATAAATTAAATCAATTTGGATAGTTCAAATAAGTTTCAACAAGCTTAATGAAAAACATTATTGGTAGTGGTCATAAAAATCACATCAAGAAAGGTTAATTTGAATATCATGTATATCACATAAGCCAAAAATAAATTTGACTTAACACATGGTGGTCACAAGGTGATGAATATTGAAAAATGAGGACTTAAAAAAATATAAGCCAAAAAAGATTTGAAGAATTTGAAATGTTTTTAGAATGAAAGAGCAATCGTGAAAGATCCATCATTTAAAATAAGATTTATTATATACATAATGCAATTACATTGTATCATTTCAACTAAAACTTAGGAAACTTGGATTAGAAGTTTGAAAACCCAACAAATTCATTAATTGCTAGCATATTATTATTAATACAATTAAAATATTTTTGATTCTCCAACAATTGGATAGGACTCAAATAAAGCATTAATTAGAACATTACCCAATGACATCATGCAATTATTAAAATAATTAACAAATGTTAAACAATTGTTGTTATAAATATGCAAATGTCATGCAACAAATAGATAATTCATCATGTGAGCCTTTCACAATAACCATATACCACAAATATTACATTTGGGATTGACCCAAAAAAATCCAAATATATTTTTGTCACAAATAAAATTACATTTATGAAGCAATATGAACTATAGAAATGTCTCTCCTTTCCCAAAATACTCATATCAAAACTCGAACGTGTCTCCTATCCAATTGACATCATCATTTTAAAAATACTTTACAAAAGAATTAAATTTTTTATTTTATATACGTCTTTTATTTTATTACACTTACACCATTAATTATTATAAGAACATATATGCAATAATATTATTTTTTAATTACAATGTCACTCCCACAATAATGTGAAAATTTGCATGTATCTTATCAAAACCATTATACATTGTCATTTTAATTTATTATTGTGACCCAAGGACAATCCATCAATCTTCATCATTTTCAAATGCATAATCTTCAAATTTTGTTATATCCATTCATAGTGGTTTAATAATGATGTTATGAATAAAACAATGTCATATGATCAAGACAACTTATTTCATAAATTTTTGCATATAGTTGAAATTCATGTAATAATTTTTCATTTATGTCTATTCTCCAAACTTGCCCACAAACCTGGCTTGCTTCATACATATATAAAAACATTTACATGTATTGGTTGATTGTGTTTATTATTTTATATGCCTTTTATGTTCTTATGTACACTTAAATAATGTTTACTTTTGTAATAAAAAAAAAGAAGTAGTACAAAGAGGTTTTAATTTTTAACAATCTTTATGAACTCTATTGCTTTTATTTTTTCTTGTGTGTTATAAGTTTTCTTTATGCCAACTTATTAGAACCTTATAATGTGCCTATACAAAATGGGTTTTGAAACATAAAAATACATTATTTTAACAATTAATACATAATTTCTTTTGTTTTAAATATGAATTTTTCGACCTTCGATAATGATTCATTAATGGATGAAGATAATAATAGCATAATCACCCTAGTGATAATCAATTAAAAAATGATGCCACCACAAAACCTATAAGTTTATGAGGAGATTAAGCAATTGTATTGAGAATCAAGATTGATAAGGTAGCATTAAAGAAAATTAAAAGAATTTTTACAAGTTTTTTTTTGAATGTGAATGACAATTATTAGATTAATTTGTGGTTAGACTTGTTAATTAATTTTTTAAAAAAATATGATGTGGATAAAAAATATATTATCCTTTATCATATATTTCATATAATATATGAATTTGAAAAATATGATAACTTGGATGTACATGTTTGATCTTAAACCTTAAAAAAGGTCAAGATGCATACGTTACCTATTCATCTATTCACATCTAGATTATGTAATGCTTCTACAAATTATGTAATTTCAAACAAATGTATCTATTTTTCTAAAATAAAAATGGAATAATTTGACATAGGCAATCAATAATATTAGAGGACTAACAATGGTGCATTCTATTAGAATTTTTTAACAAAAAATTAAAGTTTTTTGTATACAAGGATTATGATGACATGTTAAATAATGGCATAATTTTTAAATGAATAATTTTAGTTGATAAAAATCAAGAAATTTAATTGGATGAGCTTATAGCAATTGTTCACATTCTCAACTTGTTGAAAAATTAAATTTGTTTAAAGGGTCATATTTTATATTTCTTCATAAGGTTTTAAAAGGATTAAAGTCCTCCAATCTTGTGAAAGGTGCACAAATTAAGATGAATACAAGGACAAAATCTCCTTGCAAAAATATGAAAATATTACACCTTTAAAATTGCATTAAAAGAGAAGAATCCCCATATATTGTAGATCCTTAAATATAATTTTGAATTTTTAAAGTAAGAAAAAATTATAATGGTGAAAATTTATGATGAAATCTGAGCTAAATAAATAAATAAATAAATTATAATTTGTGAACATTCATTGATTATGTTAAATGGACTTGTTTGGACTCAAACATGGATACTAATTTGGATTCATAAAACATATAGTCAAATATGTAGTTAATCTATTAAAGAAAAATTACTTTAACCATAATGTAAAACAAATG
>Ga0116229_10011389_pt1 | contig 13131 bp, 9 predicted proteins | sample S1TSphgellanicum_3_FD_87313 | JGI IMG/M metagenome (GOLD analysis project Ga0116229, IMG submission 87313) | Host-associated microbial communities from peat moss isolated from Minnesota, USA - S1T2_Fc - Sphagnum magellanicum MG | ecosystem: Host-associated > Plants > Peat moss > Unclassified...
TGAAAACACAAAAAATTAAATAATGACACGTGTCCACAAGCTAGTTGTCTAATTTTTAAACATGTGTCATATTTTCATTAGTTGTATGTAGTTATAAGGAAAGTTGCACATAAGGTGCAACTACATTAAATTGGTATGTATGTATGAACATGTATACTAACACCGTATATACATGTTGCATACATATTGTCGCATGCAATTACATGTTCCATGCAACTTGTCTTATGCAACTACACAAATTTGCAGTTGCATGTGTCGCATGCAACTGAATTTTAGTTGCATGCGATAGTTGCAAAACCCAAAATTTGTAGTAGTGATTCTAGGTGGAATTATTTTAACCAATATACATATATTAATTCTATATGGTCATTGTTCACATTAAAACAATAAAACATGCATAGGAACTTAATTGCCTTACCTGTTGACCCATTATATGCATTCCACCCCCTAGTTGTCTCTTGCTTCAAACCTCTCAAAACAACCTTTGTCAAAAGGGTAAAATTATGGCTAGAAACAATCATAAAGAACTAAATAAAATTATTCTAGCTAAATGGGTGGACAAGGTTTTAGACAAGTCATTAAACAAACAAAACATTAGGTTATGGTTTAAGGTTACAACATTATAACCTTTTAACCCTAAGGCCATAAATGATAAGAAAAAACCTTTAAACATTTACACAACATCAAACTATAATGAGGAAATGAACATGATTACAAATTAGATGACAAAATCAATCACAATCAACAATTAGTGGAACAATCAATAGTAATATAATTACTTAGCATATATTAGGATAGTCATGAAAGAATAGTTGAATATATCTCTTTAGATAAGACATAACATGAATAATGTTACTATGTTGAGATGCCCCACAACTCTATGGTGGTAGAAGATGGTGAAAAAAAAATCAATATTTCATCAACCTAATTTGATCATAGTTTGGATTTACTAGATGAATTGTAAACCTTTCCAAATCTAATTTAGGAGGCAATGAACTTCCACTACTTGATATCACTCCCCCATTTCTTTACAAAAAACACCAAGGGCAAAAAGCCATTAATAGATTATTCATAGTCACATGTTGTGACATCTTATGAATACTTAAGTAAAATTTACAATAAAAGCTATGGATAAGGCAATATTTAAAAAAATTAAAAAAATGTTGCAAAAAGAAATGGAGGAAAGATAAGTTAAAATAGATAAGGATTACTTAATTATGGCAAAATAAACAACTCAAATAACAACTAATAAACATGCAAAAACAAAGTTTATTTGGCTTGGTATGCGACAATTGTAAAGAAAGTATATGACCTCTTTCACAACTATTTTTGAGTTTGTTTATGAGCACATCCATTAGGGTTTTTAAAAAGTGTAAACCTCATAATTACAACTAAAATTCAATAAGAGGCCAATCAATGAATAAAAATTAAAATGTGAATCGGAGGGCATGTTGCAACAAAGCTCCACCTTTCTAATTCCTAATTTTAAAAAAAAGGGGGTGAGTGGGGAGGAGGTTAGAAGGTCACAAAGATGACTAAGACCATCACAACCATGAATGGAGTCAGAAACACAAAAAAAATATCATCACCTATTGAAGCCTTCGTGCACCACTCACACCTACAAGAAAAAAAATCAAAAAAAGGATAGAAGGTAGGAGATTATTCATTTGAACAATAGGGAGGAACATGAATTCATGGAGAGGGTCACTTAGATTTGACATACCTAGTTGGGAACCATGAAAATGAGCTTGAACAACTCAAACACGAGCTTGGAGTGGAAGTACATGGTCTTGACATGGAATGGAATAGGAAGAGGATCAAGGTCACAAGAAGGGAGAAGGGAACATTTGAAAAAAATGGGCAAAAGCAAAAGCTTCCAAGCACAAAAGGGCACGAACATGATACTAAACATAATGGGAGTCTTGCAAGAATAAAATCACAAGACCAAATACTCATGTGCATCCATAAGTTTAAGGTTCATGAAATCTTCAAATACTCATAACTACGGGTTCTTAAGTCCTTCCTTAGTTTATATCACTAACTTGCACATACAAATATGAAATTAAAACATAAGATTATGTTTGGTTTTTTTGTTTTGTCCATTTCGGTGATGGGGTAAGTAATGCCCATTTGCTAACACTTGATTGTTTGGTTATAGGTGATAAGATACATATATTTCTTGGGTTATCAATTTTTTTTCAAGGTTATGCCCCAAAGTTTAGGGGGTCATATCTCCCTCATTTAAAATTGTTTTTGAACAATTCAAAAGGATATGGGTGCCCCCTCTAATGCCCTACACTTTGTTTTTGAACCTTATAATCAAAGGATCACTATTAAGTAAAAGGGAGACTGTTGATATATTAAATGTTCAATCACCAACCTAGTTGGCCTAGGTTAGTTAATTTGCTATTTTGGTGGGAAAATAAAACAGTATGAAATAAATAAATAAATTCTTGGTGTTTATTGATTATTTAATACATGTTCATATTGTAGATCCAATGTTGATTCTTGCATTTTAGGGAGCTTTGTTGTGAAAAAATGAAGAGTTACGTTTTAGGTCATATATGTGTAGTGGAAATTAGTTAAAATACATGAAAAAATATAAGGTGCAATATATTGGTTGTTGGGTAGAAATTATAAGTTATTTAATTAAAAAAAGGGTACATTTTATTCAAATAATCAATTTAATTATAATATAAGGTATGTAATTATCTGAAATAATGGATTATAATTAATATAGGGTGCCTTTAATATGTATACATTAGAAAATTAGATAATAATAAGGTGATAAAAATAGTTTGGACAATTATTTAATACCCCTTAAAAATGGTAGTTTGGTGCACAAAGATCCCAAACTTTACATTAAGTGTCCCTCTTGAGTTTTAAATGATTAATAATTTTGACAAAAAATTACCTCTTATCTTACACACTTGTTCCAATCTTTCAAAATTCTAAAATATTCAAATTGGGCCCATTGGATCCTTCTTTGGGAATAGTTAATTATTTTGACAATAATTACCAATTATTATTTGGAAATATAATAGATGATTTACTTCTCTTTGGTTGGGTGGAAATTTTCTTTAATTGCTTTGATTTTGTCATTAAACTTTTTAGGTTTTACTATTTTTGCACATTGCAAAGGCTTTGGGTATCTAAAAAACTTTGCCCTTGGTAATTGAATTAAGACCTATTAAGTTGGTTGTTGAACTAAGAATTAATCTTTCCATTTTTGTTTCTTCCTTTATTGGGTGTGGTGTTCTTTTGGGGAAAAGTTTGTCAATTTACATCTTTGAATTTGTTTTTTGATAACTATACATAAATTTAATTTAGGGTCCAAAATCATCTAAGTTCTAGGGTTGATTGTTGACCCTTTTAGGTCCTTGACATCTCCTTTGTAGAACTAGTCCCTTTTCAAAGCCTTTTAGACATTAAAAATAGGTCACCATGATATGTTGTGTGCTATTATATTATATTTACTTTAATTTTTTAATGGAACCAAAATGACTATCATACTAATAAGACGAAAAAGAAAAGGTTCGTTTATAACAATTCAAACTTCCTTTTCATTTTCTACTACCCAATGAAAAAAACTTGGTGATTTTTATTTTTAAATCATTAAAAAACTAGCAATATAATAGCCATAAAATTAGAGCTTTTAGAGTGTATACGCTTTTAAAATTAAAAAATCCTGACAATGTGAGATTTTGCAACCAAAAAAATCATTGGTTGGACAACTTTGAAACCAAGTAGTAATCAAACATTAATTTTTTAACGATTGCAAGTTAGTGTGACAGAAATGAACTTGGTGAAGTTCCTACATAGTAAACAATGTCATAAATATGAAACTAATTTGGATTCAATAAGAACACAATTCTAACAAATTACCAAATCATTTTCCTCACCTCCATAAACACAAACAATTATGTGTTTTTGGTCAAAACAAATTGTAGATTGTAAGGATTGTTGGAGCTTATATTTGTAAAAAGATTGTTAATAACCTAACATTGTGTATAAAGACATCAAGATTCATCTTTAATTTACTCATCGGGTCATGTTTATGGTGATCATCTAACACTCAAGCAACTTTGAAAGCTCATAATCCTAAGACATTTTTCCTTTGTGTACAATGTTCAAAAGGTTTGTGTAAAGTTTTGCTTGGTGCATCCATAACCATTTAGATTGTTCAAAATGAAAAAAAATAAAAATGAGAAAAATATGGGGTAAAAAATTAAAGGGGGTTAACATTTGGTGATGACCCTTAAAATTTCAACATGCTCCTCTTTTTCTTGATTCATTTTCATAGGTCCTTTCCCTTTGGAGTTCAAAGAGATTATATAAAGCTCTTCTTAACTCACACATAGTTGTTTAGATCACTATAAACGAGCAAGAAATGAAGAAGAGATGGGAACTAGAAGTAAGGAGTTATCTTTTTGAAAATGATATTCAAAGTGATGGATGATTGACCTATGTTGGGTGACGGACATGCTTACCTTAGTCATGTTTAGTCATGAAACAAACAACGGAAATCATATAACTCAAACAAAGAAGCATGTCTTTAAAATGGTCAATGGCCATGATCACCAATCTTCCATTAGCCTTCCCCACTAACCCACCATGTTCAACAAAACTGCCACTCCATACCAATACCCCTCCCCTTTCAACTAGTGAACTCTTGCTATGCTCCAACGACATTTGATGGTGGGGTTGCAATGCTTGAAGGCATCACGATTCGTTTCATTTCCTTCGTTCCTCGTCAAACCAGAAGCCAAGAGTTGTTTCCTAGCAATTTTGGAAGCTTTGGGAGAATGGTGTTCGAAAATGTAGTAGCATCTTAACAAATTTGACTCCAGGGCTTTCTTGTTTTTTTCCAAGTTTGCAATATTGAAAAATTGACAATTTCTTTCCAAAAATTAGTCAAATTTACACTAGAAAAAAAAACAAAAAGATTCCAAAAATTTTAGGTCAGAAACAGACAATATTTGTTGGAAAAAAAATTCCCTGTTTTTCAGTATGTGAGATTCCTACATCAATTTTTTACAAATGAAACAAGACAAGCAAACATGGGAGAACATAGATAACATGAAAAGAGAAAGAAGTCAATTCCTTTGCTACAAAATCCTCATGTTTTACACAAAAAAAGGGTCCATGGCAAAATCGTGCCATTACAACTCGTATGTAAATTTGCAGATTCAGCTGATTGATAGACACTAACTTATTATCAGTGATTAAAAAGGAGCTGAGTATAAAGTCTTTGATGGAGGTTCTGATTGAGCTGCCTACTCCAACTCTAATGCTATATATCATCAATACAAATGTACACACTGGGTAGCTATTAGAGTTCCTACTCTTGGTATCATGAGAATTCTTTTGTGTGTTCGGGTTTGTTCCCTGTAACCTCTATGGCAGCTGCTGCCCTTCAACAGCTTCTACCCATACATAAGATTTATATATACTTTTCCATTTACAACAATTCAATGTTTATTTGGCTGGCTGCTGGATTTTGTTTACCAGTTCAAAGAATGGGTCTGTAAGTTCAAAAAATTTGGTTTAAGCTTTAGGGTTTAAACCCTAAACCCTAAACCCTAAACCCTAACTGTATGTAGTAGGTAGGTAGCTGGGCTAGAATTGGTAATTTTCAAGTTAATGGGTAGTATTTTTTTCTTACGATGATGATGATGATGATTGCTGCAACAATGGTGGGGGGTTCTGCTGACACATGCATTCAGGAACAGGGTATGCAAGCACATCCCGATCACTTTTATTGGTGCGGTGAATTGGTTGACCGATTCTGTCGCTGTGAAGTGCACGGATGGTTTCATCAAACTCTGCTGTTGGCATCGTTGAGTTGAGAAAATGTTGGATCATCTGCCGCTTGTTTGGTACAATGTGCTTGCGGTGTCCCATATATGCTCGATGACCCTGGCATCAATTCAAAAAAATTTCAAAAATATCGTCAGATCCTATATGAAGTTCTGGTAGTAGCCAGAAATGTAGACACAAGTTTTCTTACTTACTTTCATATTTTGTTTATTTATAGCCAGACTTGGCTAAATCCTCTTTGTGGGTACATGATCACCACTTGAGCCACATCACAAAATTGAAAGAGAACAAAACACAGACTCAGAGAATGGAAAACACAGTTATAAAAACGAGTGAAAGACTGAGATTTTACATACCTGCATCACACGCCCAAAATTGCCACCATGTGATTGTATGAATACATCGCTGTTCAAGCATACAAGGTAATCAATTGCTGCAAGACTGGATGCCTTGTTCTTGAAAGGCGCAAGCTCCTCCGCTGTTGCAAGGCTGTCTTTATTGTAAAGATCAGGAAAAGCTTTCATAATTGGCTCCAGTGCTCGTTTTCCTCCAAATGGCTCTCCTCCTGCCCAGTAAATCCTTGTTCTCTCTCCTGCTCCCAATGCCTTCAAGAGCCTAATTTAACACAACCAAACCCATTGTATTGTATAAGTACACTAGTTTCTCCAATGCCCATACACCTCTTTTTGAGTGTGCAGCACCCCAAACTGTGCACCACTCCAAATAGCAACCCCCCCATTGAAGGTGTTTCGAGACAAGCACCAAATTGAGCAACTTTTGAGCCAAGCTCATTTTTTGAAGTACCTGACAAGTTCAGCAGCAGTGAGAGGACAAAGGCCTGCAAGCTTGCGTGCTGTGAAGCCCATTCGAGTACGAGCGGTGAGCAGCCTTGGGTTCATTCTTCGTTCTCTGCGTATGTCCTCGTCCAACTCCTCACCAAGCCCAGGAAGACAGCCAGTACGCACCCATACATCTTTCTCCAGTCTTAAATGCACAGCCAAGTATGACCCTTGGCTCCACATTCTTGCTGCTAATTTGTCACCCAACTCCTGGATCGGTGCTGTAAATCTGAGTGCATGGAATGCAACCTGCAATTACAATTAACAGAGTGCCAAAAAAAACCCTTCACTTTTGTGAGATCATTCATACATGTGAAAAAAAGGCTTGTCCAGTGTGCCAAAAAACTTGACTAATTTGTGAGATAATGAGAAAAAGCTTGGAAAGCCAAAAAAAAAAAAAAAACTTCACTAATTTGTGAGATTTTGTGAACAAGCTTGGAGTGCAAAAACTTCACTAATTTGTGACATCAAGCAAAAGGGGCTTGGAGTGTTAAAAAGTGGACTAATTTGTGAGATCATGCGACAAATCAAGCTTTCACATTCATGAATGTCTGTTTGTTTGTTTATGGTCAAGGAGCAATCAATCTGGTATTTGTTTTCTGAAGTGGAAACCCAAAACAGGGGGAGAGGGACACTGGCCCAAAGGTTACTGATTTTTCAGAATTCAGAAAATACAATGGCAAAGGAGAGAAGGTGCCAACAGATGGGCAATTTCTCTCTGTGTTGGCACCCTCTTCCTCTTTTTTTCCCCCAAAAAAAGCTTGAGACCTCACAACACGGGAAGAAGAGAAACTTGAGAACTAATAATAATGCACTGGTTACATTTTTCCTTACCTTGCAGCGGAGTTTCTGAAGATCTGAGGGAAGATCCTTAGTGAGCCTTGAATCAAGACTCCGCAACAAGAGAACCCCATCTTGGCTCATCTGTTCACCCAAAAAAAACACAAAATCCCATAACAACCACCATGATAATTATCAGTCAGTCATGGAACTTGAATCCATTCATTCCAAGCAGCTATCAATTCCCACAACACACAGAATTTTTTTTCAAACTTAGTAAATAAAACTCATGAGTGTCTGAACACACACACACACACACACACACACACACACACACAAGATTTAACTAATCTTGTCCAACTGAGGAAACATGTTTCACAAATTAATTTTTTTGGCTTCAGATGCACAAAATACTCTCAATCGCTAAAGAAATGGCCAAAAATCAAGGCTGAGTGAAGAACCACCACCACCCCAGGAAAGAAGAAGCAGAAGAAGAAGAAGAAGAAGAAGAAGAAGGAGAAGGAGAAAAAGAAGAACCAATGATGAAGAAGAAGCAGAAGAAGAAGGAGAAGGAGGAGAAGGAGAAGATGAATCAGAACAGAACAAGGGAGGAGGAGAAGAAGAAATGGTAGATACCTTCTTTGCATAATGTGCATGCAACCATCTTGGACTTGCATTGAGAGGAATGTTTTTCTCGTCTGTGGGTCTGTACATCAGAAGTCTTGAGGGCAATGCGGATACAATTCTCACATCATCTTTCAAACTTGTCTTGAAATGCTCCACATCAAAAATGTCCCCAAACTCACTGCCATCAAACAAAGAAGCGAAAGAGCATTGAAGAAGATCATCAATTCATGAGCAGCTAGCCTTCATCAAGCAAGCATAGCAAAACAGCATTGAAGAAGATCATCAATTCATGAGCAGCTAGCCTTCATCAAGCAAGAAAAGCAAAACCACATTGAAGAAGATCATCAATTCATGAGCTTCATCAAGCAAGCAAGCAACATATTACCCACCTTTCGTCTTCCCAGATTTGGTTGATCTGCATAAAAGGAAGGACCAAATTGGCACCCAAGATGCGCGCCATGACCACAGCATCCACGATTTGGTTCTTCTGCTGATTCAAGCCGCCATTCACCACCACCATCACGTACTTCTCCCTCTGCGCCACAATCTGTTCACTCTCCTGCTTGTACTCGTCGCTGAATTGGATGCAAGGCTTGAATCCTTGCCCATCTGGTTGTTGCCAGAACTCTTGCTCCAGTCTTGTCAGATTGGAGCTCACCGCGTGCACTGCAAGCGCCGGTTCCGGGAAGTTGGAGATCACTGCTTGCATCCTAACCTCTCGTATGGGTAAGGGCCGCCGCAGCGAGGAGCTGCAAGAAGAGGAAGAAGAATCGCTAAACTCAGTGGTCTCCGATGACGGATTCCATGTGAGGAGAAACAGCTTGAACATACTGATGCAGGCAAAGAGAGTCAAGAGAGTGAGCCAGCAGCTGGTGATGTGAGCTCTGCTGCCAAATCTCATGGAGCTGCTTTTCCTTGGAGACGACATGAGGAGCCAAGCACTCATAGCTGCGGCACTTCCTGGCAAAGCTTGAAACTGTAGCTGCTGCTGCATCATCCAAGGCAGTAACGATGGCCAGCAGCCGCACAGCTGCTTGTGTGGTCTGATCCCAGCTGCTTTCCCCATCTAGTCCCAACAGCCTCAGTAGCAGCTAGATCTCTTCTTCAATCAGGCAGCTTCCCCGGTCCTGTTTTTGCTTATCTCGAGTGCAGCAGCTCCAAGCTGCGGCTTGCTCTAGTTTGCAGCAAGCAGCTAAGCTGCTCTCTACGTTTCTCTGTGTCTCTGTGTGTGTCTGTCCGCTTGTCAAAGTCCTAGTCTACCAAACTCCTGGAAGCTCCAATTAGCGAAACATTGAGACATGAACAAGCTCCTGGAGGAATCAACAAGCACAGTAATAAAAAGTTTGGACAACATGGACGCTAGCTGCTTCCTTCCTCACCATCACAAGAAGCCCATTTCACCTGCTGACAACTGGAGTAAGACGTCGTGTCCAGGCTTCAGACAAAGCTCACTCCAATTTTTTTATATGAAACACAAATAAAAAATACGCGGTGAAGAAACACACAAAAAATTGTTGTCGATACAAAAAAAGAACTTGCAGTCTGAGACCTAAGAAGAAGAAGAAGAAGAAGAAGAAGAGGGCCTCAGCAAGGCAGCAGCAGCAGTTGTTATCGAGAGCAACAGAGAGAAGTTTCTTTCTTTCTTTTCTTTTTTTTTTGCCTGTAAAGAGGCAGTCGAATTGAAGACAGTTTGAAGAGGAGAGAACCGTGGACGGAAATGTTCTAATATGTTTGCATTTTAGTAGGAGTTCATGGGGACCTCCAACGATCAAACGCGGTTGTCGACAAGCAGCAGCTCCTTCTCCGCCCCCACACGCGTTCTTCCTCTGTGACGCGAAGAAGACGACGACCCACCAACACGACGGTGACCCGGGGAAAGGAAGGGCTACTGCTACAGTACCCTATTTCCGCGCAGCCGCGAGGAGTACCGACCCCGGTAATAGGAAAACAGAGCACAGGGTAGAAAACCCAAATTTACCTCTTTTGGCTAGCCTACTACCTTTTGCCTCTCACTTGGGAACTTATTTACTTACTTATTATTACCATGATGCGCATTTTCTCGTTTTCCCAGCTTTTTCTTGACTTTCAGCCTTCCTAAAAATCACCAGTGTATGTGGTTTTTTCTTTCAAAAATTTAGTAATTTTTATTATAATTTCTTAATAACTTTTTTGATGTTGTGTCATTGGCTGGCAGCCTAGCATCCCAAGAGGGGATTTAGCATAAAATGGTGGTCACAGGTTTTTAGAACTTATATCTAAATAGTTGAATTTTTTTATTTTTTTAAAATGCTACAAAACCTAAAATCAAAGTCCAAATGTGGCAAAGAAATTCCAATCATATAATTTTCCCCCAAAATTTGGCAATTTTTTCAGAAAAAATGGGAAATATTAGGAAAAAAATATTCTCCTTTAAAGTTTTTGCATTTTGGCGAAATTTTGCACCCAAAAAACGTCTGCTAATCATGGTTGGAATTATTTTTTTGGGGGGGTCATTTTTTATTTTGGGACCTTTTTTTTTCAAGTTTGAGGAACCCAGGCCCTTATTCTTGTAAACCTCATGGTCTTGGGCTTTTACCCTTCCCTACGCCCCCCTTTCACCCAAATGATAAGGAGTCAAAATTCTTCTTTGGCATCCACAAATAGACCCAAGACACACTAAAACTTGGCTCAATTGCAACAAACAACAAAGAGGACAGAAAGAACAACCTGGGGCCAGAGAGGCCAGAGAGCTTCTTCCTTCATCCCTCTGTCAACCAGAAGACGGTTTATCTATCGGCAACTGGTCTTTTTTGCAGGCAGTACAAAAGTACTCAAGTCTAACCCTTTTTTTTTTCCCCCCTGCCTGCCCATTTTCCCAAAACAACATGTGTCTGGTGATGCTGCCCATACACACACATCTTTGGGCTGCCCAGACACACTTTGGGCCAACATTGTTATGCAACTTTTCGAACCTTTGGATTTTTATTTTTTTTTCCCCTCTTTTAAAAAATCCACTTACTTCTGGGGAAAATATGAAGTTTTTTTCTAATTGAATTGTGAAAAGAATTTCTGAACCAAGTACTCCTAAGTCTAAAGTCAAATGAAAAGCCAAGTTCACATGAAAAGTCTGAAATCATAATATAAGAGTCCCAATACCTAATGAAGAAAGAGTTCAAAGTTCTAGTGTAAAAAATCTGTCCTAAGTCCAAATTGTAATAATGCTTTGGAAGCTTTTCACATTTACACATGCAAATAGGATTACAATTTTTAGTGCAAGTAGTGTGGGTCTTCACATCTTGTTAATTCCATCTTAACAACCCTTAATTCCCTCAAATAATCTAAACCATCCTTATAATAACCTTTCGCAACTTTAAAAACCTCAATCAACTTAAATTGACCTTAATCAAACCTATAATAACCTTAATCTGTTTCCAAATAATGGTAATACATAGAAAATAACCTTAATTTTGATAACATGTATACCTTAATTGTGCCTCAACAACTTTGATGTTAATCAAGGCTTAGCAACCATAATCACCCTAACTGACAGTTAGCCGGGAACCACCAAAAATCACTTATGAAATAAGTAAATACATAAATCAAGATTCAAAAGAAAAACCCATTCACAAAAGGCAGAACCCAAACACTTTTGTTAGGAGACTGGAAGTGGAACCTAAACCCAGTTCAGATATCTTTTGCATAACAAGAGTTAAAGGTTCTTCTCAAACTGAAAGAACTGCCCAACATTGATATATATAGCCTAAAGATATAAGTTATAAACCAGTGTTGTCAAGTTCTAGTTGTTTGATGGTTTGAAACACATGTAAACTTGTATTCATTCATTTTGAAGCCTGAACAACATCATGCTCATATGCCAGGGTTCCAACTTGTTACATTCCCAACACTGGTATAATATCAGCACTATAACAAAAGGTGTGCATGAAAGTCAAATGATTTCACTGCAATTTGAGTGACTTCATTGGTCATACTGAACAGGACCTAGTGAAGATACAATGAATTCATTGATCTAATGAATGGGGATTACTGAATTGCATCTTCATTTTGAAATAATGTGTGTCATTCAATTCTAATTTTTCAAATATTTAAAAATGTAAAATACTTTTACAACTAAAATATCTTGTCAACGGGCACTACACAAAACACTAAATAGGTTGTCAAGAAAGACAGAACACATTCTCCTGAGTGCTTACACTTGTGAGAGCTAAAATTGGTGAGATTAGTTCCCAGAAATAAATATAATGGTGTCCCGGAGGCCAAGTGTTGACCCAAGATCTTTTCCTTTTATTTCACATGCAAGAAAGAAAGAAAGAAATGGGGGGCATTGCATGCATTTTTGCATATGACCCATTTTAGAACCAGAGAGGAAGGTTTGGATGGTGCTTTCAGTGTTGCAACTCTAGGGTTTCATTGACCACACACACTTAATGCTTTGTAACTATTGTTACTCAGTCAAACAAACAACAACAACAACAACCAAAAGTGCACACTCATATGCTTTCTAATTAAGTTCAAAACCCAGTCAAAAGTGACAACACCACTAAAGAACAAAACATACTAGAACTGAAACAACTGTGTCCAACCCATCATCCCCCCTAGTCTAGTCATAAGGGTTCTCTTTCTAGAAAGGAAAGAAAAAGACACTAAAGAGCTGGTTCTATGGGGTGGTAAAGTTAATCATGGGGTGTCTTGTAGGGTGCCTACACGTGTATCATTAGTGCTTCTTTATTGGACCCTGGGTTAACCAGCACCTACACTGGTACTATGGTACAAATCAGTGTTGGGTGGGTATCATAAATCTGCTGGGTTTCAAGCCGGTTCTCAACTTGATTTTTAAAATTTTTGTGAAATTTTCAAATTTTCGAGTCCAATTGTTCTCATTTTGAGTGAGACCCGGCACTTTGAAAATTGGCTGGGTTTGAGAGGTTCAAACCAGACACTTGTTAAGGTTCTCAAATGAACCCTAAGGTCGATTTTCATGCTTGCATAAGTTTATTAAAATACAAGTTTATAAAAAGTCAAATAAGTAGAATAATCTACTCATTATTATCGCATGGTTTGAACCCAA
>Ga0116229_10011390_pt1 | contig 13129 bp, 9 predicted proteins | sample S1TSphgellanicum_3_FD_87313 | JGI IMG/M metagenome (GOLD analysis project Ga0116229, IMG submission 87313) | Host-associated microbial communities from peat moss isolated from Minnesota, USA - S1T2_Fc - Sphagnum magellanicum MG | ecosystem: Host-associated > Plants > Peat moss > Unclassified...
GATGGGTACTATGCGAGATGGATAAGCCAAGGAATTTGGGGTGATCTTCTCTGCCACGAACTTTGCGCTTATTGGGGCTGTGAAACTACGACTGTCACCAATCTACTCGCGAAAGCAATTGGCAGACAGATGAAGACACAGAAATTTTCTGGGTCCCACAACATACAGCATCAATAGCTTGCTTTCAGATGTTGTCTGATCATGCAGCTTCTGTGGCACATGCAGAGATTCTGAAGGTAAAGAAAGTAGAACCCAGCTTTCTCAGCAGATGTAAGTAATTAATCTTGAGCTTCTTCTTCCTCCAACAAGAAAGGAATGGTTTCTGCCACAATTGCAGCATAGCAGTGTGCAAGCAAGCTTGAAGAAGAAGCTTGCTAGAAGATGAGATTGCAGGCATATGATTTTACAAGCACAAGTTCTGGTTGTCATTAGAATCATATTCAAAGAAACATGCACTTGAGGATCAAAATTATTGTGACATTAAAATGGTGGCAATGAAGAAGATCAACTTGAAAAGAGAAACAATCCCACAACCCATTGGAATCAAATCAGTCTCCATTGTTTAACTTCTGGAATAATCTTCACTTTGTCAGCAACTAATTTTCTTGACACTCATATCCTAGGGGGTTGATGCTAGAATAGAAATCAAGAAGTTAATCAAGCTAGTTTCCTCCCTTCTGCCTCCTGACCTAGTTTTCCTCTTGAATACCTATATTCCTGCTTCAGACCAAAGTGTACCCTTTGTCAAGAGTGTACAGGGAATCAACCACCAGTTTTGGTCAGATGTATTAAAAGAAAGGCAACAAGGGGTGTAAACAAGGATTTGGATCATTACACCTACGGTCCTGGTATCCTTACTGGCATTATCGCCATTGCCATTACATGCAGAAGAGAATCAACTCAGCAGAGTTCCCAAGTTTCAGCACAGAACAATGATAGGAAAAGGTGCGGCTGTTTCTGATTCTATGCAGAGAGCCTTCTACGGCCCTTGGCGAGTCGGCGTGCAAGCACTTTGCGACCACCAACTGTCTCCTTCCTGCACACATCACAAGCACAGTTCAATGGTTTTGGAATTGCCATAACCAAAACCCTAAAGCCCCACTCTCAACTTGGCAAAGAAGGATCTGCAGAAGATCAGGAATTCTCAGACATGCTTGAGAAGATTTGGCAGTTTTGACTCAAAACTCACTCCAGGGATATAATGAGAAACTCTAAATTGTACTAAAATTTTGATAATCTGTACCTCTTCCAGCACGATTTCCTGTTGTTTTGGCAGTCTAAACATAGATCTTGACAGATTACCTTGCCAAGTAGCCATGTTTCCGCTTGCGCTTCAGAGTGCTGGGATGGTAAGTGCGCTTTGTGGACATCAGGATTGGGCTGCTCCACACATGAAAGCCACAATCAGTGCTTCTTCAATCAAGCAGTAATCTATCTGCTTCTCTGTATTGTGTAAACTGAAAAAAACAGTATTTGAAGCCAGGCAACACCACCAGTCTTAGACAAAATGTGATGAGAATAAGTGGAGGATTGTGTTAAATGAGTGTGGGAGAAGAAAAACAATATTTTGAAGCCAGGCAACACCACCAGTCTTAGACAAAATGCAATGAGAATAAGTGGAGGATTCTTTACCTGGTTGCTTGCTGGAGACTTGGACATAAGACTGCACATGCACACCATTGCCAACTTGATGTTAAGAGTCAATAACCCTAATGTGCTGCTTGAACCTTGTAAATCACAACCATCATCAAAAGCTTGAAAGCTTCGAGGTTCACCATTTTAGGTTTAGAAAGTCGCAATTCAGGAGAGCTCAAAGCAAAGAAACCACCTTACCGTTCTGTACCAGAAAGCTTGAAGGCCACCCTATGGGACTCAACGACGCCATAATCTGATCTTCAGAAACCAGTCCCGTCAGTTGCCGAAGCTCCGACGACGCGTGGTCAAGAACCCCCGCAATAGACGTTACATGTCTTTGATGTGAAGAGGATGCCGCCAGCTTGAAGTCCAAGACAGCTTGCTGCAAAACTGTTGATGAAGGGCAACAAGGGTCGGTGTCTGTTGATGGGCAGCAGAATGAAGCGCTGTGCGATGAAAATGCTCGCCAACTGCCGATCAAAGAAGACGAGTGCTTAGCCGACAACACAGGCATCAAAGCTTGTACTGTTTTTCTGAATCCCGCCATATTTTCCCCTAACCCAAGACGATTCACAAAAAGAATGTGCAGCTCGAAATCCTCTCTCTCTCTCCCACTCGACTTCGACTTCTCTACACAATCCGGAAGAAGTTACGGTGTAGGGGGATCTTAGGGTTAGGGTTTTGGGGGTTTGCAGAAGAACGCAAAATTCAGAGTGGATTCATGCTTCCTCCTCTATCCATCATTCGCCTCCCAGTTGCTACAGTAAGAATGCATGCTTGAAGCTTCATGTCTTCCATCAAATCTCCTCACTATTGCTATCATCAGTTTCCTCACTCTTATATTACTACTACTAGCATCTCACATACCCATTGCATAGTACATGTGTGAAAGAAAGTAGCAGATTCTTTGGAACAGTCTTATGTGGTTCCAGTCTAAGTCTTCTTAACCTTCCAATTAAAACATTGTTGATTTCAAGTATTGTTGAACCTGAGCAAGAGAAGCAAATTGATTTCAAGCATCATTGAACAGGAGCAAGAGAAGCATTGATTTCAAGCACTGAAAAAGGAGCAAGAGAGGCAATTATTGATTTCAGGTATTTCATTTCATCTTCATCTCAAGCAAATAATATCTATGATAGCAGAATTGTGGAATAGATGTGTGAAAGTAGTCTTAAGCTTCAAATTGAAACAATGAGCAATATACTTCACATTTTGTATTCTGAACACAAAGTGAAGACTAAAGTTATTGTAAGCATGATTGTGCAAATACATGCGAAAGTGTTGCACATTCATTATTTTTTTAAATCTCTATTATTCTCGTTTTAAATTGTTCCTTCCAACTCAAGCACAAACGAGAGGAGCATCAATTTTGAGCATTTCCATATCATTTTCATCACAAGCAGAGAATAACAGTGCTCAGAGATGTTGAAACCATTGCTTGCCTTATGAAGCTTAATATCAAAGATGACAAACAATTGCTTGCATTGTGGAGCTGAATGCCAAAGACATTATTAAATCATTGCTTGCATTTGGGATCTTAACAAAGACATTAAATCATTGCACACATTGTGGAGCATACCATCAAAGATCACAAATCCTTGCTTTCGTAGTGGAGCTTAACATCAAAGATCTTGAACCATTGCTTGCATAATGGAGCTTAACATCAAAATATCATCAAAAGATGTCTAATTCATTGTTTGGATTGTGGAGCTTAACATCAGAGATCTCAAATCACTGCTTGCATTGTGGAGTTTAGCATCAAAAGATGTCTAAATCATTGTCTTCATAAATCAGTGCTTGCATTGTGGAGCTTAACATCAGAGATCTCAAATCACATCTTGCATCGTAGAGTTTAGCATCAAAAGATGTCTAAATCATTTGTTTGCATAATTCATTGCTTGCATTGTGGAGCTTAACATCAAAGAGCAGAAATCACTACTTGCACTGTGGAGCTTAACATCAAAGATCAGAAATCACTACTTGCACTGTGGAGCTTAACATCACAGATCTCAAATCATTGCTTGCATATTGTGGAGCTTAGACCCAAAAGAATGTCTAAACCATTGCTGGCATTGTGGAGCTTAACATCAAAGACCTCAAACCCACTGCATGCAGTGTGGAGCTTAGCATCAAAAGAATGGTTAAATCCTTGGTTGCATAATTGTGGAGCTTATTAGCATCAAAAGATATCTAAATCATTGCTTGCATTATGGAGCATTTTATTATCAATTCTTTGCTTGCCTTCCTTTCAACAAAGCGTTCATCAATTTCTCGTTCATCATTTTACCAAAGAATCTTTGGATAGAGAACGATGGCCTTGAGCTATGGAAAAACTGATTAAATTTTCCCGCCCTTTTTGTTCTGCACACAAAGTTCTGATTAGGGTTTGGTGCTCAAAATACATGAACCCTAAACCTTGCATGCTCTTCTACTTCTTCGTCTTCTTCTTCTTGGTCGCGGTTTCTGCTTTCGTTCTTCTTCGGTTTCGAAAACTTTTGAAGCTCTTGAATCTATTACTGTGTTAGTGAAGGGTTCCGGACATGGTTCTTGAGAGCAGCAGCAAAGAATCGGGAGGGAAGAAAACAGGAGACCAAAGAATTCTTCTTTGTTTCAGTGGCGCGCTATCTGTTGGAATGCGGTGACCAATCTGCCTCATGTGATTCACTCGATTTTTGCACAGACTATCCATGCTCTATTTGAAGGTAATGTGCGTGCGTGCGTGCGTATGTGTATGTGTTTTGTGCCTATTTGGGAGTTTGCTTTTGCAGACGTCTAAAGATTTGTACGTGAGTTTGATATGCAGTAGAAGGAGATGGCAACAACGGCAGCTACTTCACTTGCAAAGGATTACGACCTTCCATGGGTGGAGAAGTATAGGCCACATCGAGTGAGTGACATTGTGGGCAACCAGGATGTGGTGGCAAGACTACAGGTCATAGCACAGGGCGGCAATATGCCTAACCTCATCTTCTCTGTATCCTCCTTCTTGCCACTTTTGTTCACAAACTTGCTTAAAGAGAGAGAAAATGACTGCCCCATTAAGTGACTGGGACCTGCTTCTCTTGGAGAATTTTTCTTCTGCTGTAGGAAAAGGCTCACAGCCGTCTTGCTCTATGAAGATTCTGCGAATAGTAGTGTGGAGTTTCTTTTTGACCAGCTAGAAACAGGGACCACCTGGCACTGGCAAGACCACAAGCATACTAGCCCTAGCACATGAGCTGCTAGGCCCCAACTTCAAAGAGGCAGTACTCGAGCTCAATGCTTCTGATGACAGGTTCTTCTGATGTCCAATTTACCCCTGTCAGTTGGTTTCCCTTGAGATAAGTCAGTGCTGATGCAGATGCAGATGTTGATGTTATGTGTATGTCAGGGATACTAAGACTGAAGTGGGCAGATGGGGGGCATTGCCAATTTGTCATGTAGAGGTATAGATGTGGTGCGCAACAAAATCAAGATGTTTGCACAGAAGAAAGTCACATTGCCACCAGGACGCCACAAAATTGTCCTCCTGGATGAGGCTGACAGGTGTGGCATCTGAAAGGAAATTGAGTTTTGAGGGTGGTGTGTGTTTTTCTTGGTTTTCTCGGTAATGATAGCCTAGTCTCATTGAGCGCAGCATTTGAGTTTTGCAGTATGACAGGAGGAGCACAGCAGGCTCTTCGGAGGACTATGGAAATATATTCCAACACTACACGTTTTGCATTGGCTTGCAATCTCTCATCCAAGATCATTGAACCCATCCAGAGTCGGTGTGCAGTTGTGCGTTTTGCACGGCTCACAGAACATGAGATATTGGACCGCCTCCTCCGGGTTGTAGAAGCAGAGAAGGTAAGCCTTGGAAATTTAAGCTCAGATTCATTTATTTATGTTGTTGAAATTTTCCTCTTGAATCACCTGTTCTTTTGTGTAGCTCAGGCTGGGTCCTGATACTTCTGAGTTTGGTGAGGAAGGTACCATATGTTCCAGAAGGGTTGGAGGCAGTGGTGTTCACAGCAGATGGAGACATGAGGCAAGCTCTTAACAATTTGCAAGCCACTTATAGTGGTTTCCAGTTTGTCAACCAGGACAATGTTTTCAAGGTTGAGATTATATTCTTACCAGACTGTTGAACTGAGCTGATTCTCATCATGAGTACCATAAACTTATGTTACTGTCATTGAGCATGGTAAGAATGCAAATCCTTGACTCTGTCAGAAAGTAATAACTTGATATATCTGTGACTGTTTTGATTTTGGTGGCAGGTATGTGACCAGCCACATCCACTGCTGGTTTTGAGCATTGTCAAGCATACCCTCAATGAAAACATTGATGATGCATATGTTGGCCTTAAACAGCTATATGATCTGGGCTATGCAGCATCTGACATTATCACCACTCTCTTTAGAGTGGTCAAGAACTATGACATGCCTGAGTTCCTGAAGCTGGAATACATTCGGGTGAGTTGACTTTTCAACTGCCCCTTTTGTGACTCCAGTTCACAAGTGAATATATGCATTTAAAAATGTGGCATATTTTGAGAGCTTCTTGGCACCTGGTGACTTGAATTTCCAGGTGTTAGCCCCATATCTTTAAACTGAATGTATTCCATTCTGGTTGTTCCGCTTTGCTGAACCTGTGAATGGGATTCAACAGGAGGTGGGGTTTGCCCATATGCGGATTGCAGATGGAGTTGGAAGCCTGCTCCAGTTATCTGGACTATTGGCCAAACTGTGCAAGATACGAAAGAAATCAAAAACATAGATACCTTTGTCTGGATGGAGGTTAAGATGACACAGAATGTTAAATGTGTATTATCCTGGACTAAGTTCTTTTTGGGCATTTCAAGAACTTCGATGGCTGTGTGTCTTTAGTCCTTGGAATGGAACTGGGAAATTCAGAAATTAGGAAGCTCACCACCATTCTCTGCAGAAATACTTTTCAGAAGCTTTGAGCCCAAGTTTCTTAAGTTTCTTGCCGAATTTGGCTGTCCAAGTTTTACAGAATACTTTTTGAGGTATGTAGGCTGGTGCGCATTCCAGCTTCTTTTTCATTTACTTCATGCTGGCTACTGCCATTTAGATTACCCAACACCACATGTCCACATTGCCTTAGTCCTGTAGTGTATGCTAATGGGCCAGGCTTGAAAGTTGCAACTGGCAAATGCCATGTTAGCAAATACATCGTGGACTGGGTTGCTGTTGGGCTCACCTAGTGACCACCTGCCAAAATTTTGACCCCCAGGGGCCCCCATCTCAAGTACAGAACTCTTGTACACCAGGTGTATCTGGATACCTGTTGAGCTCACCTAGTGACTGCTTGCCTGGGTCACCTGGTGACTGCTTTGCAGCAAAGTTGGCCACGGGAGGCCTGTTCTCTAGTACAAAACTCTGTTGTAGATTTCTCTTAATTGGATACACAACTGTCAACACAACCGATGAAGAAAATGGGCTGCCTCAATTAATGTAATGAGCGGGACCTTCAAAACAATGTTGTCTTGTCCTTGGATTCAAAAGGAACCTTCAATCCTAGTTCTAACCATTTTTTTAGATGGAACCTCTGGTTTGGTCTTGAGATTGATTTTTTTTGGATTTCTAAAGTCTCTAATTTCGGTCATTTTGACAAAGAGCTTATAACTGATTTGATTCAAGAATAGGTCCGGTTTCATCTTTGTTACTCATGATTACACATGATTAAACAAAAAAAAATTTGGTGTTCTACTACTTTGTTCAAGTAGGGCACACAATCCAAGATCAAGATAATGTATCATTAATTGTGTGTAATTAATCAAATGTATTAACTTGTTTAAAATGGGGTTGCATGCTGATTTAGATTCTAATTCAATTTTTGAAAGAGGTCAGTTGTGCAGTTAGGTTCTAATGGTGATTCCAACAAATCTCAAAACCTTCCATCAACTGACCCCTAAAACTTGACCTACAACTTGGACTTGAAACATGCCTAAATCTCAGAAATGTGCTAACACTGGTTCAAGCCAGCGTTGGGCAATTCTTTGATTATGTTATAACCTTGGTTTCGGGCTTCTTTTTAATTCTCAGAATTAGAGAAACCTTCCAGTTCTGGGTTTTTGAAAATTGAAATTAATTTTTTTGTTTAAGAAGGGTGAGAACCTGCAATTCAAGGTAGGTTCTTTGACCAATTCTTTGATCTTGTGACAACCATGGTAATGGGTCCAAATGATTTCCTTCATTTTGGAGAAACATGTGATTATGTGTTAAAACCAGTTCTTTTGTTCCTTTTAGAGCCATGGGTCAAGAGTCAATATAGCTGACCCATACCCACCAGTTCTTTCTTTGAGAAAGAGGGAACTGCCCAACAATGGTTCAAACATCAAACTATTCAGAAATTGCAGAACAAGTGATTCGAAATAGCAATTCAAAATGTGATCAAATCTGTGCAAACTTGCAAATCCCATTTACAGCATTTTTGGCAATTGACAAACAGAAAATCTCATCTCTGATAATCAATGACCTACTTTCCTGAACAAAAATGCTAATTATGCATGTAAGTTTGGCAATGACCATGGACACAATGCAAATTCCAATGGAGGTTGAACATGGAAATGACATCATCAATTAGTCCAATATGATTTTGATAGTGAGCACAAGACAACCATGGGGTAAAATAGGATATGTTGTTGTAAAATTAAAGAAATGATACATGATATTTAATCTGATTGAAATAAGCTTGAAAGGCATTGATAACTTTTTAGAAGTTGGAGTGATCATGATGCACCAAAATGCAATTGGTATGATTATGTTGATCTTATTGGGTTGCCATTGCATGGTATTGAAAACAAGAGTTGTGATACAACATATGTCCTAATTACGTCCCAATTGAAAATATACAATTTCAATGAGCTCATAGCTATCAAACAAGATCAATTGGAGGTCAATAGTCAGGACAAATGGCCCAATTTGTTACAATTAGTGAACGCACAAGAATGATGGTCAAAAAATGCTTTCCACTCATTAATCAATGGTGTCAAGTTCTGCTTAACAATTGATACATACAGCCTATTTATTAACATTAGTGAAATTCACTAAGAATGATCATCAGAAAACACTTTTAATCTGTTATTCGATGCTGTAAATTGTGCATAATAACCAGCATACATCACAAGGAGATTATAACAATACCCATTGGCTTGTTTATCTTCCCACAGAACAAGAGTTCAAATCAGACATAGGAAAATTCCATTAGGAGGCCAGATCTCATTTATTAATAAGAAAGAGAAGAATAAAAGTGTGATAGTGACACATATTGCCTTTTGGCAACAGGCTAGTATTTACTATACAGTGTAAACCACATGCAAGGAGGCTCCTTCCTGAATTAGGTTTGTTGATTTCAAACCCACCAGAACCGATTGCAGACCTGTATTCTTGCAGACCCCTATTTTTTTGCTTGTCTCTTAAGAACTCTACTAGAAAAAGCAGAAGCTTCTTCAGTGGGCACAAATACCCATATTCACAGTTCTAGAAATGACAGAGCTTTGGAATCAATTTGTACAAGCCCAAGCACCCTATTATTAATTGCTCACCTCTTCTCCATTTTCCAAAAATAAGAAAGAAAGAAATCCCCCCACCACATGGTCAAGAGGCTCAATTCACAAAAATAAAACTAAGTATTTTTGGATAAAGATTTGCCAATCCAAACTGACCTCATCTGCAAAACTCAAAGTGCCATTCTTGGTATTCTCCACAATTCGATTTTTGATATCCTTGAGCACCACCTCATGTAACAATGTTAAGTGTTTCAGAGAAGAGAAGAGGTGTGGTGTGTTAGTTGATTGATACTCCAGCCTCAAATTTTGCTCCACTGTGAAGCTGTAGTTCAATTGGGCTTGCCAAATTTGTTCCCGCTGTCAGTCCCCAGGCTGAGGAGCTTTGTTGCATGATTCCTGAAATTGGGTCACTTGTCTCCCCCTTCTGTTACGCTCCCTGTCAACCTGGACACAGCATGACATCAGGAATTCTAGCCAATGCAATTCCCTGAATCGATTTATCACCTTTTCATAAGCTTTGCAAACAACTCCAAAGGCAGTGATGCAGAAAAAAGCAGAGAAAAAAGAGTACACAAATTTGGATAACAAGAACATGAAAGTTTCAGTCAATGGGGGCAAACAAACAAGTTCTCTTCAGTACCTTTCTGTCAAAATCCCCAGAGACCACAAGTTGGCACCTCAAAGAGAAGGTGAGCCCTTTGTTATGCATCTAACGCCCTGGACTGAAGGCTGCATGTAGACAACATAGCACCAAAAGAAGTGTCTTTTTAGGCAATTTCACAGCATGAAAACCTCCTTTGGCCAGCTGCAAAAAGAAGAGTTGTAACTCAAGCTTCAATAAAACACATCATTGTCTGTCCACAGCTCACCTTTTCCTTGGGAAAGTGTTGAATACAAGTCATGGTTGCTCCGTTGAGCTCCCTGTGCCAAGGGGACAATGCCTGCTGTTGGAATGGATGAAAAGTCTCGAGTGTCCTCTAGCAACAGGGGGCTACTCCTATGCTGCTCTGTGAGTATTGATGCTGAAATTGCAGTGTCAAGTTTCAAAGGACCTGCATGCACTGCCCGTACTGCTCCTGCCCTCTCTAAAAGCTCAAGACAAAGCCTCAACCGATTATGATCCCCTTTGAGGTTAGGGTTATACACCCCTGCAGAAAGGGCATTTGCTGCCACAGCCTGAACAATGTCAATTGCAGTCCTGCCACTTGTTGTCTGAATGTGGGGATCAGCTTGATGGTCCAAAAGTATGGCTATCATTTCTGGGTCACCTGCCTCTGCTGCCATGTGCAATGGTGTGCATCCATCAGGCCCTTGTAAGTTCACATTTGCAGCTCCAAGATCCAGCAGGGTCTTCACCACCTTCCTGTGCACATTTCCAACAATTGTGTTGAGTGAAGGCCTCTCCTAGCTCCAGTTAGATCAAACCAGACACTTGATCTTAGATTACAACTTCCATCCACATGCAGACCCATCATGCATCCAGTAAAAAACTCATGTCTAGCTCTGAGGTCAGTATTTTTCTTTGTCCACAAGTCAGCAAACACATCTTTGTCCACATGTTTCAAAAGGTTAGTGGGATTAGGAACATGGTACTTGCTCTCTGAAAGGAAAATTCCTCACCTGCTGCACTTGCTGACAGCATAGTGAAGGGCTAGTGCCTTATCAAGGTTGAGTCCCTCGCCCATGACCATCATATTCACAAGCTCAACATCTGATGAGTCAAGGGCTTTTTGCATACGCTTAGTCCTTTGCTCAGTGAGTGCAGTGTTGGCTACAGAACCATCGTACCCATATCCAGTCTTTTGTCGGATTGACTCTATTTCCACAACAACCTCTGCTGGAAGATGCTTTTGCAAAACATCAGATGGAAGACCTGATTTTGCCACTAGCTTCGAGCATGTAGCCCACAAATGCTCCCCATCTTGCTTCCGAGCTGCAACCAGAATCCGCATCACATCCTCAATCGATGCTTTCTCTGCCATGGCTGCTAAGTGCTTCTGCAAACACAAAAATCAAGGAGTTCCACTTGCTTAATTACCAAGAGGTCAAGAAACTGCATAAACCTCCAAAGTGTAGTAAGATTAAGTCACTGAGCACTTCAGGAGAAACTGACTGACCTGTGTGAGAGTAGAAAGCTGGTCAACACCAAAGAATTGAGCAGCATTCAGAGTTTCAAGCCCGAATTCGACTGCAGCGCTGCAATGGGTATGCCAGCAGCTCTTCTCCTTGCAGACCCTGGAGACAGAATTCTGTGGCAAGAAAGAGAGATGGCCACTGTACAGAAACTGCAGCAAGAGCATGAACACATCATAACCCACAATGCCCACAGGAATGACCTGTTGTTGTCCTGTTGCTGTAGCTGTGGCTGTTGCTGCTGTTGCAGCAGGAGCACTGGGTTGGGATTGATTACTGACGCCATGAGCATCCAACATGTGTGCATCACCACAGAAGATCATCCTGAAAAATGGACTCCGAGCTGCCAACACACATTTGTGTGCGTAGACATGCCTTCCTTCCACTGCGAATGTCACATCACTGAACGCTTGTCCATTCACCAACAAGCTCAAGAAATCTTCTGAAAGAGACTTGAGTGGTGGTTCCTCCAGATTCATCGAGCTCTTCTCGATTCTCTTCTCTTCTCTTCTCTCCTGCTGCAAAATAGACAAACCCTAATTCTCCGATTTCTTTCTCTCCTCTTCTCTTCTCCTCTTCTCGTCTCTTCTCTTCTCTTCTATTCTGCTGCAAATAGAAAAACCCTAATTCTCCGATTTCTTTCTCTCCTCTCCTCTCCTCTTCTCTTCTCTTCTGCTGCTACAGACAAACCCTAATTCTCCTATCTCTTTCTCTCACCTTCTCTTTTCTTCTCCTATTGTCTTATGCTACAGATAGATAAACCCTAATTTTCGGCAGATCTTCTTTCTTCTTCTGAATCAAGCAAGCTCACAAAAGAGAAGCAGAAGAAGATGATGATGATTGTCGGATCAACCCAAAGAAAGAAGATTGTTACCAGAGCTTTTCTTCTCTTTCTGATGTTTTCTCTCTTCTTCTTCTTCTTCCTCTTCTTCTTCGTCTTCAACAACCCAACTCCTGTGTATTCGAGAATCTTTACTGGATTTTTTTTTCTTCCACAATTCCTGTGTCTGTTTGAGAATCTTTTGGGTGCGTTTTTCCTGAGTTTCTTCTCCATCGACTGAAAAAAAAATTAAAATTTTTTTTTTAAAAAATTCTGAGTTTCTTCTCCATCGGCTGAACTTTATTTTATTTTATTTTATTAAATTGAATATTTTTTTGGTATCCTTTTTCAGTCAATGTTTCATGCCTGAAATTTTATTGGCTCTTCTATGTGACTTACATGATGTCACATACCCATAAACACAAATTACTATGGATGGGTATGTGTTTAAATAATGTATTCAAAAGGTTAGTAGTGTTAATGAAATGTTGATACAATTGTTGACATGATGATGTTGATACATCATCCTAACATCATGTCAACAATTGTTGATCAACCGTTGACATGATGTTATTAAGATGGCATTGTAACATATCATGGTCATTGATCGTTGTATTACAATGTCATTACAATATCGTATTAATAATTGATCAACACTTCATTAACATTTAATTTTGAACATATTATTAAAATGTTATAAAAATATACATACATGGATGGGAAGGGAGGGAGGGAGGGAGGGAAAGGGGGAGAGTTTTGTAATGAATGGGTTTATGAATGGGCCAATCCACCTACTTGCCAAAATTGAAAAACAAATCCCTAATTTACAATCAATATTTTAACTTTTTAAAAATGTTGTGCTTATTTAGGTGCCAAAACAATTAATAATTATTTATCCCAAGGAAATGTTAAATTTGAACTCATAAACCTTAATTTAATCTTTTAAGATAAACAATAGCTATATTTGTGTAGGCTGAAGTGCACATGGCAAAGCTTTACCCAATATAAAATATGGCTAGATTTATTTTTTTAATTCCATGATA
>Ga0116229_10011391_pt1 | contig 13128 bp, 14 predicted proteins | sample S1TSphgellanicum_3_FD_87313 | JGI IMG/M metagenome (GOLD analysis project Ga0116229, IMG submission 87313) | Host-associated microbial communities from peat moss isolated from Minnesota, USA - S1T2_Fc - Sphagnum magellanicum MG | ecosystem: Host-associated > Plants > Peat moss > Unclassified...
GGCATGCGGTTCACTCATGGGCCGCGCCTCGGCCCATCCCCCGCGCTCCAGCCTCGCGGCCTTTGCGGGAGATTGTCGCAACTTCCGGCGACCTTGGTATCATCGCATGCCGGTGCGCCATATGCCTGGCACACCCCGCTTGTCAACGGACGCCCCGAGCTGCAACGCACTCCGCTGCGCTTCGCACTGCAGCGCCCCACCGGCAGACGGACGGGTCCCCGGACGTGCGTCGCTCGCATCAAGCATCGCTACCATGGAGTTCTGGAAAACCCCGATCTCATGGCTCGCGCGGCACAGGTTCCTCATCGGCGTTCGCCGCCATCGAGACGCGCGTCGAAAATCTGCTACGCGCGATCGCCGAACGCTCGGCGCGCTACGAGTTGGCGCGCGGCGGCTACGACCGAGCGCTCAGCCTGGCATCCGCGGCGATCGAGCGGGACGGTTGCGACGAAGCGGCGTTCGAGATCGCGATCCGAGCGCACCTCGGGCTCCGAAACGGCGCGGAGGCGATGCGCGCCTGCCGGTCATACGCCGCGGCGCTCGCGAGGGAACTCGACCTGCCGCCCTCAACGCAGCTGCGCGAACTGCTCGCTATGCGAAGCCTTGCGGGGTCGTAAAGACCGACGCGCGGTCGCGGCCCTTGGCCTTCGACTCATACATCGCGGCGTCGGCCTCGCGCAACATCTCCGAAGCGATCCGGTGCGGACCCATCGCGCCGTCCTGAAACGCGATGCCGACGCTGGCGGAGATCCGGACGGCCGTTTCTGAGCCGGCCGAGATCTCGAGCGGGTGTGTCAACTCCTCGGCAATCCGGCGTGAGATCCCGGCGATGCGGTCGCGGAGGGCACGTGGGTCCTCGTCGGTGACCAGCATCGCGAATTCATCGCCGCCGAGCCGGGCGGTGATCCGGCCGCCGGCACCGGAGCAAATGGCCGTAAGCCGCAGCGCGGCCCCGCGCAGAGCCTCATCGCCGGCCGCATGGCCGAAGCCGTCGTTGATTGCTTTGAAATTGTCGAGGTCGATGAAGAGCAGCGCGAGGCTGCCGCCCTGGTGCCAGACCGCATCGATGCCCTCCTCGAGCGCCTGAAAGAAGGCGGCGCGATTCGGCAGCGAGGTCAGGCCGTCATGGGTTGCCTGATGCCGCAATTCGAGCTGGTGCTCGCGGAGCTTCGCCATCTCGGCGCTCTGGATTTTCCCGCGGATGCCCGCCGCCACCACGAGCACGCCGGCAATCACGGCGACGATGCTGGGCAGGAGCGTCAGCACGAGCCGCTGATGCAGGGTCACCAGCCGTTGCTCGACGATGGCGCGCAACGACGGTTCGAGTTCCATCATCAGGCGCTGGGTGGCGGCGGCGGCGGCCCCGGTCGCTTTCGAAGCCTGGCCTTGCGCTGCCGGCGATGGCGAGGAAACCGCGCGGTCGATCGCCGTCAGAGCCGTCGCCGATGAGGCTTCGAGGCGCGTCTCCGCCGCCTGGAGTGGTTCCACGTCCGGCGGCTTGAGCGAAATTGCTTCCTCGACGTCCTCGGCGAGATCGGGGATCAGCGTCTGCAGTTGGCCGGCGTCCCGTTCGAGGGCGTAGCGCGCCGCCGGCGAGAGACCCCGGCTGCCGCAGAGGGTCGCGCGCGCGCTCCGGAAGGCATAGAACGTGCCAGGCAGGCGGTAGGTCAACGCGTCGGCCATGTCGATGCCCCGGACCTCGGGGTCGTATGAGAGCTTCGTTTGATCCGCGGTCAGGCGGAAAACCGAGACGAGATTCTCGATGACGGCCGAGCCGCGCCGTGTGGGCGCCGCGGCGCGCCATGCGGCGGTGGTCGCATTCCATTCCTGCGCGGCGAACGGCGCCGTCGCCTCCAAGGCGTTCACGGCCGTGATGTCGCGCTCTACGGCGCCGGCGTCGGCGGGCGCGCCGCAGGCTTGGACCGAGCGTTCCGGAGCCGCGTCCACTAAGAGCCGTTCGAGGGCGCGTACGTCGGTTAGGCCCATCCGTTCGCTCTGAGCTGCCGGAATCGAGCGCCGCAGGTCGCCCGCCAGGAACAGCATGAACATCAGAAGCGGAATCGCCAGAGCGTACGCGAGTAAGAGTACGGGCGACGTGATGCCGCCAAGTACATCTCGCTGGATCGGGTTCCCGTTGTCTCCCATCCTCGATAGTTTTTCGGCACGGCAGGGGGGTTCAATGAGCCGGTCCGCAGGGAACGAGGCGCCGGGAACGTCAAGAGTTGGCCTGTGATTGAAGCTGCCATCGCCGTGCGCGACCTCATCAAACGCTTCGGCGACGTGACGGCAGTGGATGGGGTATCGTTCGACGTCCAGCCCGGCACGATCTTCGGCCTGCTGGGGCGCAACGGCGCGGGCAAGACGACGACCTTGGAAACGTGCATCGGCTTGGCGACCCCGACCGCCGGAAGCGTGCGGGTCTTGGGTCTCGATCCGGCTCGACGCGGCGATTTCGCGCGCCTGCGGCGGCGGATCGGGGTCCAGCTGCAGGCGACCTCCCTCCCCGAGAAGGCCCGAGTCCGCGAGATCCTGGACCTCTACGCCGCTTACTATGGCGCCAAGCCGCGAACCGCCGAATTGGCCGGCCGCGTCGGGCTCGAGGACAAGCTCGAGCGCTTCGTCGGCAAGATGTCCGGTGGCGAGCAGCAACGCTTGGCGCTCGCCATTGCCCTCCTGCACGACCCCGAAGTCGTCTTCCTCGACGAACCGACGGCCGGCATGGACGCGTTTGGTCGCCGGATCCTGTGGGGCGAAGTCGAGCGGCTGCGTCGCGGCGGCAAGACGCTCGTTCTGACGACCCACTACATCGAGGAAGCCGAGCGTCTGTGCGACGAGATCTGCATCGTTCAGGCGGGACGGATCGTCGCGCGTGATTCACCGGCCGGCTTGATCGCGCGCTTCGGCGGCGACGCGTGCATCGAATTCACGGCTCGCGGCTTCCGGCCCGATCCCGCGCTCGAGCAGCTCGGCAGCTGGAGCCGCGACGGCGAACGCTGGCGACTCTCGGTGCATGCGGAGCCGGGCCGCGCGCTGGGCGCGATCGTCGCGCGCGCTAACGATTTGTCGGTCGCGATCGACGCGCTCGACCTGCGCCGGCCCGGCCTCGAAGACGCCTTCATCGCCGTTACGGGTGAACCGCTCGACGAAGAGCGCGCGAACGCGGCCGCGTGAGAACGCTCAACATGCTGGCCGTCCAAACGCGCGCCAACTTTATTTGGTATTTTCTGCGCGACGGCGAGATGGTCTTCTGGTCGCTCGCGTTTCCGATCTTCTTCCTCTTCGTCTTCTCGTTCGCACTGGGTGGCGGGTCGACGCGCCAGACTTCGAGCTTTCTCGTGCCCGGACTCATCGGCGCGCAGGTTCTCAGCTCTGGCTTTTGGGGAGTCGGCGCAATGCTCGTCACGTTCCGCGAAAAGAAAGTCTTGCGGCGCATCTATCTCACGCCGATGCCGCCGTGGGTTTTCTTTCTGGCGCTGGTCCTCTATCGCATGACGTTACTCGCGATGCAAGCGCTCATTCTCGGACTGGTCGGCGTGCTGGTGTTCCACGTGCACGTCATCGGCAATCCCCTGGAAATCACGTTCGTGCTGGTGCTTGGCGCCACGACGTTCGTCTCGCTCGGGACCGTGATCGGCGCCCTCGTTCGAACGACGGAGAGCGCGAACAACGTCGCCTCGGTCCTGACCGTGCCGCTTGCCTTCGTCAGTGACGCGTACATCCCGGTGGACCGTTTCCCCGCGCAAGTCGCCGCGGCGTTGCACGCGCTGCCGTCGACGCAATTCATCGATGCGCTGCGGGGCGTCGCCATGGAAGGCCTGCCGCTGGCTCATTACGCGGGCTGGATCGCGCTCTTGGCCCTCTGGGCCGTTGCCGGCACCGCCATCAGCGCTCGCTATTTCCGCTGGGTGTCGTGAGAATTCTATCACACGGGGCGGTATGTCGGCCGGGCTCCGTGAAACGCTTTTGGATGCTTCGCTACGTCCTTTTTTCCCTGATGCTTTTCGTCGCGCTAGGGGCCGCGCCGGTGATGGCCGACCCGACGCCGGCTCCCTCCGAGGCGCCCTCCGCCGCGCCCGCGACGGCCGGCGAGCCCTCCCCCGCACCAGTTCAGGGAGCGCCGGCCACCAGCGCGCCCGCCGGCGGCGCAGCGGAGCCTTCCGGTTCGCCGGTGCCGGGGCCCGCGCCCAGCGCCGATCAGGCCGTCACGGTGCGCGCCATGGACTGGCTGCACCGCCTGCAAACCGGCGACATCGACCGCACCCAGCTCGCGCTCGAGTTCAACCGGGTCTTGACGCCCGAACGGGTCAAGCTAATCGGCCAGCAAGTGCGCTCACTTGGGAAGGTCAAAAGCTACGCGTACACGGGCCAAACAGCATCGCACGGCATCCGGGGCTATCAGTTTTCAGTCGAGTTCGCGGCGGCGAAATACCTCTATCTCTTCGAGGTCGACGAGAAAGACCAGGTCGCCGGCATACTTCTTACACCGCCGAAGTAACGGCGATGGAGTTTCGGCGAACGCCCGACGAGCGATTCGAAGACTTGCCCGGCTACGCGTTCGCGCCGCACTACGCCGACGTGCCGGCAGGCGACGGCGGAACGCTACGGATGCACTACCTCGACGAAGGTCCGCCCGCCGCTCGCATCTTGCTCTGCCTGCACGGCGAGCCCACGTGGTCGTATCTCTATCGCAAGCTCGTGCCTCGCTTCGCGGCCGCCGGATATCGCTGCGTCGTGCCCGATCTGATCGGCTTCGGGCGGTCGGACAAACCGGTACGGCGCGAGGACTACACGTTCGCCCGCCACGTCGCCTGGACCGCCGCCCTGCTCGAAGCCCTCGACCTCCGCGGCATCGTGCTGATCGCGCAGGATTGGGGCGGCCTCATCGGCCTGCGCTTGTACGCCGAACGTGAAGCTCGCTTCGCGGGCGCCGTCGTCGCCAACACGTTTCTGCCGACCGGCGACGAGCCGGTCAACCCCGCCTTCGCGGCCTGGCGCGAGTCCTCGCAGCGCATGCGCGAGTTCGCGGCCGGGCGGGTGCTCGCGCGGACCTGCACGCCTCCGCCGCCGGACGACGTCGTCGCCGCGTACGACGCGCCGTTTCCCGATCAATCGTTTGTGGCGGGCGCACGCGAATTTCCCATGCTCGTGCCCACGCGTCCCGACGATCCAGCGTCGGAGGCCAATCGCGCCGCCTGGCGGGTTTTGCGCCGGCTCGAGAAACCGATGCTCTGCGCCTTCTCCGACGGCGATCCGATCACGCGCGGCGCCGACCGGTTTTTCCTCGAGAACGTGCCCGGAACGCGCGGCATTGCCCCCGTGACGATCGCGGGTGCGAGTCACTTCTTGCAAGAGGACGCGCCGGACGAGCTTGCCGCGGCGATCCTGAAATTCTTAGCTAAGGTGCGCCTAAGCGCCTGAGCGCCTGAGCACCTGAGAGACGCTCGCTGGAGCTGAGGGCGGCCGCCTACTTCGACACGCCAGCCGAGGTGTCGCCGGAAAACGAGTAGAGCGTCCAGCGCGCGACGCCGCGCCGCGCTTGCCGGTCGAAGTACACGATCGCCACACGGCCGTCAGGCGTCGTGAATTCGAACCAGTGGCGCGCGAGGTAGACGTCGCCGCGATCGACCTTCGTCGACCGCCACGTGCGGCGGATCGCGTCGACCACGATCCGTTCGCCGCGCCAGCCGAATGCGGGCGGTAAGGACGGTTCCCCGCGCGCCATTGCGGCCGTGTCGAACGATCCGGCTTCGGGTTCGAGGCTTTCGCTTATGAAGCCCAACGCGCTACGGTAAGAACTGCGCGAGAAAGTCGGTGCTCGCGCCGACCGGAACGGCGGCGCGCGAGAAGCGGCGCTCGATGACGTCGGCGTCCTCGGGCGGCGCTGCCGTCAGCAGGGCGGCCCCCGGCTCGAGCGCCCGAACCATCACGACGTCGAGCCCGGCCGGAACGACCGCCGTTTGGTTTGCTGGTAAACGAAGCGACGTACCCCGCGCCTCGAGCTCGACCGCGCCGCCGAGCGCCAACACCACCAGCGGCATGTCGTCGAGATCGACGCCGCGCGGTTCGCTCCCCGGGACGATGCGCTCGACGATAAAGCGCGGCCCGGCGACCAAGGTCGTGCGCTCGAGCCCGTGCAGGTCGTAGGTCAAGTGCGCGAGCGCTCCGGCCCGGCTCTGACGGTAGTCCAGCACGTCGGCCGCTTTTTCGACATGCAGTTCGCGCGGCTTTCCGTCGGCCCCGGTCCGGTTATAGTCGAAGATGCGATACGTCAGATCGCTGGTCTGTTGCGTTTCGAAGAGCACGATGCCCGCACCGATCGCGTGCAGGGTGCCGGCGGGCAGATAGAACGCGTCGCCCGCGCGCGCTGGAACGTGCCGCAGCAATTCTCCAAGCGAGCCGTCTTTGACGCGTTCGAGGTATTCGCCACGCGACGTGTCGCGGTTCCAGCCGAGCACGATCGTCGCACCGGGATCGGCCTCGAGCACGTACCAGCATTCGCTCTTACCGACGGGCTGGTGTTCGACTCGCTGGGCATAGGCGTCACCGGGATGGACCTGCACGGAGAGCGCGTCGCGCGCGTCGATCAGTTTGGTCAGCAACGGAAAGAGCGCAGCAGGGTCGGCATGGCCCATGAGCGCGCTTCCGAGCTCGGTCCGCAGTTGCGCCAGCGTCCGGCCGGCATGCGGGCCATTCGCGACCGCATTCCCATCCCAGCACTCCCAGGATTCGCCGAGCTTGGCTTGCGGCGAGCCGCTTTTCCCGAATCGTTCGACCAGAGCCTGACCGCCCCAGATGGCCTCGCGCTCGGATGGCTCGATGCAGAACGGATAGAGTGCGGAACTCACGCGAACAATGCTTCGACGCCCGCCGTCGCCACCGCGGTGTCCTCGTCGACCGTTCCCGAACTGACGCCGACGCCGCCGACGACCTGTCCGTCGACGACGATGGGTAGCCCGCCGCCGATGCCGGTCACGTTGAGTTGCGCGGCCAGCGCGAGCCGCGTGGCCTGCGCGACGTCGCCGCCCGCTTCTTCGGCGGTCGGCCGGCGCCGGCGCGCTGCCGAGCGAGCCTTCGTTATCGCGATTTCGATCGACCCCGGCCGAGCGCCGTCCATGCGCGAGAACCCGAGCAATTCCCCGCCCGCGTCGACGACGGCGATGCATTGCGGCACGCCGATCGCCGCCGCTTTCTGCTCGGCCGCGTGCACGACGGCGTGACTGCCCTTGCACGAGAGCGCGATGCGCTCGCGGACGACGAATGCTTCATCCATGTCCCAAAGCTTCGCAGGGCCTGCGCCCGTGCCTTCGAACGAGCGAAACGAACCTTCGGAGGAGCAGCCAAACGCTAGCACCGGACATCGTTTTCCAGCACACCGCGAACGCCGCCGCCGCGACGGTCGCGCAGGCGCCGCCTTTCGTGACGTACGAGGTCACCACGCACGTGAGCGCCCCGGCCATGCACCGGGAGCGCGACGTCTCGCGCGCCGTCTCCGTGCGCACGAAGGACGACGTGGCGGTGCTTCAGGATTTGCCCACCGGCGCGAACGTCCTGGGGCACGGCTTTCCGGTGACGCCGAGCTTCGATGCGCTTTCCTATTTCACGCTATCGTGGCGCGTGGGCGCGCACTCGCAAGTTTCCGCTTACGTGCACGACGTCACGCCGCTCACGTATCCCGACGTCCAGGATAACGCGGCGGACGTGCTGGTCGTGCGGCTGCGCCAGTACCGCGCCGAGTTCGCGCCTGACTCGAGCGACGCGCCCGATGGGAAGACGCACGTGGCGCTGCGGCCCTACGACTTCGTCAAGCGTCAAGTCGTCGATCCCGACAACACGTTTTTCCTGAGCGACGTCTACGTCGATAACACGACGAAGCTACCGACCGAGGTCCGTTACGCGGGCGGCGACGACATCGTCTTCGTCGTCGACTACGGCATCGTTCAGGGCCACTGGCTCGTGACGCACGCGCACTACGAGGAGACGCTGCACGGCCCGCTCAACATCGGGCGCTTGCACGTGATCGCGGATGCCACCTACGACAAGTTCGCGTTCCCCGATGAAGCGCCCGATCCGCGCTTGAAGCCGGCGACCTGATGCGGGCCGCCGTCTACGAAGGGACCGGCGGTACCGACGTCATCGAGATCCGCGAGGTCGCCGAACCGGCCGTCGGTTCGGACGACGCGCTGGTCGAGGTGGCCTTCGCCGGACTCAACCGGGCTGACGTGCTCGAGCGGCTCGGACGGTATCCGACGCCGCCCACCGACGTGCGGATTCCCGGCATCGAGTTCGCAGGAACCGTTCGCGGAGTCGGCAACCGGGTCACCGCGCTCGCGCCGGGCGACCGCGTGTGCGGCTTGGTGCAATCCGGCGCCCACGCCCAGCGGCTCGCCGCGCCCGCCCTGACGCTCTCGAAGGTGCCCGACGGACTCGATCTGCGCGACGCCGCCGCGATTCCCGAAGCCTTCATCACCGCCCACGACGCGCTCTTCGCACGCGGCGCCTTCGCGCTCGGCCAGACGGCGCTCGTCCATGCCGTCGGCAGCAGCGTGGGCCTCGCCGCGATCGGCCTGGTCAAGCGCTGCGGCGGTCAGGTCCTCGGAACGTCGCGGACGGCCGCGAAGCTCGAACGCGCCGCCGCCCACGGCCTCGACCGCGGGTTTTTACTCGACGACGGCTGGGTGCAAGCGATCGTCGCCGCGACCGGCGGCCGCGGCGTCGACGTCATCCTCGATTTTCTCGGCGCGCCCTACCTCGATGCCAACGTGGCGGCGCTCGCCGCCGGCGGCCGCCTGATTCAAATCGGCACGATGGCCGGCCAAACGGGGCCGTTCAACCTCGGCGTGCTGATGTACAAACGCGCCGCCGTCCACGGCACCGTCTTGCGCAGCCGCCCGCTCGAAGAGAAGATCGCGCTAGCCAAACAGTTTACCCGTGAACTTCTTCCGCTCTTCCCGCGAGGCGAACTGCGCGCCGAAATCGACCGCACGTTTCCCCTCGCCGACCTCGCCGCCGCCCACACCCACATGGAAACCAACGCCAACTTCGGCAAAATCCTGATCGAAATCTGACTCGCACCGGAGGCCCCCCAGCGTGCCACGGAACACGTAAAGCGAAGTCCGCGGCGGGGGATCGGGGGGCGTTGCCCCCCGTATCAACGGAGAGGGAGAGATTCGAACTCTCGAGACGCTCATCACGTCTGCCCGCTTTCGAGGCGGGTGCCTTCAACCACTCGACCACCTCTCCGGGGTGGGGACCGCCGCGGCCAGCCCGGACTATAGCACGCGTGGCAACGCGGGTCCTTGCGCGGGGGGTGCGCTGCGCTTGGCGCGCCTCGCCGCGAAGAACGCTCGCAGCTGTTCGGCGGTCTCCTCCGCAAGCACGCCGCTCGTCACGGTCACGCGATGGTTGACGGCCTGCGACGCAAAAACGTCGAGCGCGCTGCCCGCGGCCCCGCCCTTGGAGTCGAGGCAACCGAAGATGACGCGTTCGACCCGGGCTGCGACGATCGCCCCGGCGCACATCGCGCAGGGCTCCTTGGTCACGTAGAGCGTCGAACCCGCGAGCCGCCAGACGCCCAGCGTGGTCGCGGCGTTGCGAACGGCCAGGACCTCGGCGTGAGCGGTCGGATCCGTGCGGCGCTCCTTCTCGTTCCGCGCGAAAAATGCGCGTGCGCCGACGACCAGGACCGCGCCGACGGGAACGTCGCCATCAAGGGCAGCCTCTTGCGCCAGCGCGATGGCGCAACGCATGTAGGTCAGGTGCGCGGCGTCGAGCGCGCTCAGCGTGCCGACCCGGGAACGGAAAGCGTCCTGGAACCGGACGTGGAATCGGCCACGGTCAACGAGGTTTGGCTGCCGGACGCCGGCGGCCCCGCCGCGCGGAGTTACCGGATACGCGGTCAGTGCGTCTGTGCCGACACGCGGACGAGAACGGCGAGCAGCGACGCGATCCGCGTGTCGTCCTCGTCGAGGTTACGCTTCGCCAGTTCCAAGCTCTGCGAAGCGCTCGCCAGATCGCCCCCGGCACCCAGCGCGTCCGACTTGGCCGAGGCCAAGGCGTAGTCGGTGTAGTTGGCCTGGTCCTGAAGGTCGGCGAGGCTCTGACGGCGCGTGCGGTCGAGCGCGGCGGCGTCCCGGCCGCTCGCCAACCGGTGCTTATCATCGGATTCCCGCTGCAACTCGGCGACCGTCGCATCGAGCGCCGCCTTGCGCTCGCGCGCTTGGTCGAGGTCTTCGCTCGCCTTCACGACGGCCGAGAGCGCACGTAATCGCGCGGTCAAATCGGCGTGGAGCGCTTGCTCGGTCCGCAACATGGCCAGCTTATCGAGCCGGATTTGGAGTTCGCGATCGACCGCGGTGCTGAGCGCGGTCAGCTGCCGGTTGACACTAGGAATCGAGGAGCGAGTGAAGAGCGGCGTCGCGATTCGCCCGGTCGCAATCGGAATTTCGAGCGTGAAACCGTTGGGCTGCAGCCGCGACGTCCAACGATAGGACATCGCCGCTTGCGCTTCGGGCGCGTCGCCGACGATCGTAAGCAAAGCTCCCTGCCGATCAGCCGTGCCCGTGACGGTGAAGTGGCTGCGCAGGATGCCGCCGCTGGTCTCCGGATTGCGGACGACCACGGTGTAGTCCCCCGAGACGCGGTCGCCATGTCGCAGCAAATCGAAATAGGCGACGTTGCCGCCATCGCCGTTGACGTAGATGCCGTCGAATGAATCCGCCCGCGCGCCGGCCGTGGTCGCTAGCGCGAGCAGAAACGCCCAGGACCAGATGCGAGATAGACTCATATCGTCTCGATGCGCTCCATCACTATCTAGAGGTATCGGCCGCAAGTCGAGCAGCAGTAGCGGGGCTCGAGCGATTTTGTAAAGAATATGTAGACCGCCCGAGGATATGCCGATAGTCGACCTAAGGGCTGGTGGTGCGCACGACGCGCCATGGGCGGCGACGGCCCGGTTCGTTGTGTTTTAGTGGGGACTGGGTGAGCGGGGCTTCGAACCCCGGAGCGATCGAAGCCGTCGAGAAGTCGACGGCTTCGCCGTTTGTCGTCACGTCGGCGGCCCCCGGTCCCGTTGCGCGTCTATATGCGTTCTGCCACTTACCGACGCGTGGACGCTGGCTGTGGTTCGGCGCATCGACAAGGTAACGTCGCTAGCTCGTTGGTATCCGCGCCTATGGTTTTCTCCATCGACCAGTTCGTTACGTTCGACTCATTCGTTCACGTACGGGGTTGGATTTTCGGGCCGTCGCCGCTAAGCGAAGTGTCGCTAGCAGTCGATGAGAAGATAATTGGCTCGAGCGGGCCTTTGCCTAGCGCCGACGTCGCCTCGCAGTACCCGGGGTCCGTGCATGCCGGACTCGCTCGTTTCGAGATCAAGTCGTACGCCAACGCGACGGGTCGGATCGATGCGGTCTTGATCGCGGAGTTCGCCGATTCTTCGCGCACCGAAATTCGGGACATTGGCCTACGGGGGCCGAAGGACGCTGGGCACGCATGCTACGGTGATTTTGTCGACACGCTCGCGAGCATGAGCCCCGGCAATTTCCTGGAGATCGGCGCGCGCGCTCGCTCGGGCGTCACACGGCGCGATGTCGTGCCGCAGACTTGGCAGTACACGGGGTTCGACATCTTGCCCGGCCCGAACGTGGATGTCGTCGGCGACGCTCACGACATGCGGCGAGCGTTTCCCGAAAAGCGCTTCGATGCGGTGATGGCGATCTCGGTACTCGAGCACATCCTCATGCCTTGGAAGATGGTTCTCGAACTCAACTACGTGATGAAGCCGGGCGGCATCGCGTTGTTTCACACGCACCAAGCGTGGCCGATCCACGATGCGCCGTGGGATTTTTGGCGATTCAGCATAGATGCGTGGCCGGCCCTGTTCAACGCCAAGACCGGTTTCGAGATCGTACAACGCGGCATGGGAGTCCCGACCCTCCTCGTTCCGGTTCGCGCCGAGGAAAGCACGAATTTCCGAGAACAGGTGGGTTACCTCGTTTCGGCAGTCATCGTGCGAAAGATTTCGAATACGCTGTTGTCCTGGGACGTAAGCGTGAACGATATAATCGAAACGGTCTACCCGGTGTAGGTTGACGCGAGGAGCTTTAACTATGGTTGGACGGCGGAACCCGCCCAGAACCCGACTCATTTTCGCGCTGACGCCGGATGATGAGGGCAATCAAGAATTTCCCCTTGAAAGCTTAGCCATTCTGCGATTGCTCGCAAGGTGAGATGCTGACTTCGACAATCACGGGTCGTCTGGAAGTCGCATCCAGGACTCGGACCGCAGAAAGGCCTCTCTTGCAGCGGCAAATGCTACGGTGCAACCCTGAGGTGAAGCGGCCCCGCGGCGGCCTTCCAACGCGGGGGACGCCTCATGCACGGCTGTCAAGGTCAAAAAAACCCCGTGGAGCGGATGCCACGGAGTTTTTCAGGAGTGCGCCCGGAGGGATTCGAACCCCCGGTCTCAGCCTTCGGAGGGCCGCGCGTTATCCAGCTACGCTACGGGCGCGAGATCGCTTACTTCGGCTCCTCAGGCGAGAGCGGTGCGGTCGTCGGCAGGTGCTTGAAGAGGTCGAGTTTGTGATCGACGAGCCCGCGATAGAACTTCCTCACGCAGTCAGGATGCCCGAAGAAGTACGTCCGCGCGTATGCGAGATCGTCGCCGGACGAGTCGGGCACATAGTGCGAGATCTCGATCTCTTCCATCTGGCCCCGGTCGACGGGGTGGGGACAGAAATCGCAGGGGATCGTTGACATGGTACTCTCTTACCTCGGTGAAAATCGCGACTCCCGAGCATGCTCGCGAGTCACCCACCCAGGACCCGGTTACGCCGGATAAAGATTCGCATCCTCGCGACGACCCCACGCTGGCGTTCGAGGATGGTGCCGCCGCCCCAACGTGCGCTTGGTCACGCTTTCCAGGGTCCGGGGCGGAGGGCTACCTAGCCGACCGAATGAGTGGAAACGTGACTCTCGGGCTCGTTTCGCCCCCGGATCGGCTTTCACTTCGACGTGTGTACCTTAGCCACGCATCGTGCTTGGCTAACCGGCTCCTCACCGGCATGCGGTTCACTCATGGGCCGCGCCTCGGCCCATCCCCCGCGCTCCAGCCTCGCGGCCTTTGCGGGA
>Ga0116229_10011393_pt1 | contig 13126 bp, 12 predicted proteins | sample S1TSphgellanicum_3_FD_87313 | JGI IMG/M metagenome (GOLD analysis project Ga0116229, IMG submission 87313) | Host-associated microbial communities from peat moss isolated from Minnesota, USA - S1T2_Fc - Sphagnum magellanicum MG | ecosystem: Host-associated > Plants > Peat moss > Unclassified...
ATTGCTCCAGAGTTCCCCAATCCTCCAGATGTGCCACCTGCAAGACCACTCACTCCATCAGAACAATCATAACTGTCTAGACAAATCTCTTGTCATGTGAACAGACCACCAAAGCATGGTTTGTAACTGGTGCATTTTCAAATGAAGAATTTCTTCTACAGGATTCCTTGATAACATACCCTGGAAGTTATCCAATCTGGACAAATGCTTCTTCACAACCGATCATAGCTTTTTTCATCATGAGTTTAGGAAACATGTGATCAACAAGCGGCCTTGCCACGAGAGGCTCTGTTGTGAAAATAAGGTATTACATTTAATGTTCTACTATGAACTCAAGTTATATTGGATGAAAGTTTGTTGGTTTTATGAAAGATCATGAATTTATTTTTTTCACATTTGTACTAAGAAATAAAATCTTCTAACCCTCTTAAAAATCATTGTGGATATGTAATAATTGAAACTATAGTTTCATTGTCTTTCCTTTAACCATACAAATGAATATAAAGTTATAAATAATCATATTGTTTTAAAAAATCTAAGTTTTTCAAACTTCAATAATGTAGATAAGTTTTAGCAATGTGCATGAGCTATTTCAATGTTTGAAACACACATCAATAGTGAATGGATATAATTTAGGTGGAAAGATTTTTATTTTTAGTCTCATTTTCATTTTTGAAGTTTAAGAATTTGGCAACTCTTATATTTGTTTTTGTCACATTTTGAGTAAATAGGTTTTCACGAAAGGTGTTTTGTTATGGTGTTTGATGGGTGTATGTGTGGATAAAAAAATTGTCCAAATTTTTGGTTGTCTTGTTATTGATATTTATGATTTTTAAAAAACATATGGTCCATGAAAAATACAAATTCAAGCCACAAGCTCCCAACATTTAGGGAGTAATTAATTACGTGGAAAATGCAACATTTACATGTAAGTGGGTACTAAATTATGTAAGTTTTTTAATTGAAAAATTAACGGTATCGAAGTTGCAATTGTTTTCAATCTATTCATTTCTATATGTACTCTTGGATCCACATTGAAATTTTCATGTTGGGGAGGAACTAACAAAAATAGTTTTTCTTTTATTTGAATGTGGGATCATGTTGTATATGTTAACTCATTTTTTTAACGTTAGTACGATCAAAAATTAATTCATCTAGTGATTATCCTTGAGAATGATGGATGGGTTTTATTATTATAAGTTGAATCGGAAATTGAATCTTTTTTATGATAAATGATTGAGATTTACTAATTCTTATATCCTTGATGATAATTCAATTGGTGTCCATTTTGATTCAATGTTGTGGTAATAATAATTGTAATTTTCTTTTCGCAATGTTCCAATTTTAAAATTTTGAAACATTATCCATATAATGGTTTTGTCACAATATGTTGTTGATGTTTTAAAAATGTCATGAACTCCATTCACAAGACCATCATAAGTTGCATGGTTATTAGCACATAATTCAACCAACATATATATTTTAATTTGAATTATAAAATGCAAATTTGTAATTTTACTTGGATCATTTGAAGGTTTGTAAGATGGTAAGCACAATTGATGATTAATGTCCATTGCTTTGAAAATAAATGTGAGACTTAATGTATTAGTGAACACATGTTTATTGTGTTTTTGCACAAGTTTATTTGTATAAACTATATATGAAATAGTAAAATTGTTGGGTGGTTGTCGATTGCAAATTGAATATCCTTTGTATTTTCTATTGTAGTGTAAAATTTGTTCAAAGTTTGTATGAAAACCACATCAAATTGTTACATAATTATATTCAATTCATAACATTAGACATATGTTTGTCAAAAATTGGTGCTAATGCATTAACATTGTGTTTGATATTTTAAAAGATCTAACTATCTTTTACAGGGCTTGTTTGATGGAAATCACTTGTCATAATAACACCATTAGAAAAAAAAGGCTAACACATTTATAACAACCTATGACTATTTGGCTTTGCTACTAAAGTTTTTTCCTCTTTGACTAGTGTGACATCATGTTAATATCAATTGAATCACCTATGACTAACTTGCAATTAGTTTACGAATAAATTGGTTTACATTTGTAGATGGGTTAGATTTATCATCCAAGAATAACCATTAAAAGTCCCATAAGTCACAAGCGAAACAATGTTTAATTATAATCGACATATGTTTCTATACATCAATAATAATAATAATTTGATTTCTGATTAAATTTAATATTCATAAATTTTAATTGTAATTCAAGTCATTAATATGATTATTTTAATTATTTTAATTTCATTACATCAAATTATTTATAATTTTAAATAAATTAAATATAGTCCAACATAAACTTTTATATTGAATATTTTTATATTATTAATTAAAATAAAATTACTGTAATTAATGTGTAATTACTATAAAATTATAATAATTACTTTACTTATACATTAATTATAATAGACAAATAATTTATAATTCAGCTTAATTATTCATCATTTTAACTTTTCACATTTTTAAAAATAAAAATATAGCCATTAGAACTAAATGAATCAATTTAATTTTTATAATTACATTTTAATGTACTAAAATTACATTTTAATGTACTAAAATATTTAATTATGTACTTACAATATATAATTGATACTATGTCATCAAAAATCTTAATTATTTTACTTATTATTTATTACTGCTTATTCAAAATGAATGAATAATATTACAACATAAATTTTCACATTAATTGAAATGACAGTATTGAATCATAAACAAAAACCATTGTATTTGCAACACATATGTTTTAATAATAAAAATAAAATTTCATATCCTAGTTGAAAAGTTATGTTTTATAATTTAAAAATTTATCCAATTTTTTTATAAGAATCATAAAACAATGAACCAAATTAATGTAATCACTATATTAAAAAACAAAGATACACTAAATAATTGTATGTATTACTCATTACTTATTTATTTATTTATTTTGATTACTTGTCCATAATATATCATTTTTATAAATAATTATAAATGATTATATTTATTAATTATACGTTACACTAAATAGTTATTGTTACAACATAAATTTTTGTATTATATAATTTATATTCTTATAGTATAATAAATCAATTACTATAATTAATGTTACATTAATTTAAAATCATTGTAATTGTTTCAAATAGGAATAACTTATAGTAATTTCATAATACTTTCTACTTGAAAATAATTATTCACAATTTGTAATTTATATCTTTAAATCTGACTTAAAATTTTGGAAAATTTATGATGCAATAAAATAATTATTGTAATGATCATAATTCCAGGAATTATTATAAAATTGTTTTTTTGAAAAAAAAATCTGTAATTACTTATCTATGATAATTATTTTTATAGTAATATTACAGTAATTTAAAAATCTTAATTCTATATTTAATAGAGTATTGTATTATAGTTATTAATTGTTAATAAAAAAAACTATTTGAGTGGTAATTATATAGTAATTATAGTGATTAGTTTAATGGTTTAAAATAAATAATTTGTATAGGAATTTATTTTCTAATAGCAATTATTATTTCATTATTTTTAATTTGAAAATAAATATTTATAATAAATATTTTAAAAATATAATAATTAAATTATTTTACATTAATTATAGTACTTATAATTCAACTAGATTTTATAAAGTAAAAAAATACTTTTAAAACTATATATTTTTAATTTATTTATCTATGACTTATGTATTGACAAGTTATGAGTAACTAGATAGCTAATTAGATAAATATTTAAAATTATTAGTTATTTAAATAGTTGATAATGAATACTTGATATTTGTAGTGTATAATTTATATTTTAAAGATATGTTAAATTTAATCATTATTAATGAAATGATTATTTAATTATCTAATGAACCATGTACTTAAATTGTTAAGAAATCTAAAAACTAAGAGAAAAAGGCATGAGGAAAGTTTTGAAATTGCAACTTAGTTTGTGAGGAAGTGAAAACTTCATGATTTATCCCATATTGTTTGTTCTCAATTTCTAGTTTGAACATGATATAACAAAAAGGTGTGGTCATCCAATTTCACATTAAAAAATGTGTGCATATGGGATGAGCCATTCAAAAGGTTTAACCCGAAACAAAAAGAAAAATCAAACACAATTTTAAACTACCTACCTCCCCAACTTAATTATCTACTTAATTAAGTAAGTGTTTAATTTGACCTACCCACCTAGGTCAACCTATGTACCCACCTACTTATATGAGTAGGCAATTAGCCTAAGAAGGTAGGACCTACCTACCTACCTTTTTACTTAAGTAGATAGGTAGGTAAGTATTTAACCTAAGTTTGTAGGCATTTATTTATGTACCTACCTAAGTACTTACAAACTTAATATTAGTATTTTGTAATAAATTCATTTAAATGTGCCACGTGGCATATTTACATTGGGACATGTCTCATAATATAAATCATCAAAGCATGTGGATTGAATGTCTTATATTAGTTCAAAATAATAATAATAATAATTTCAAATAATTAAATATTAAGACATGTGGCAACACATAATTTGCCCTCAATAATGATCAAAATAATCACATCTTAGTCGCATGTGACTTGTCTAAAGCAACTAAAGAGATTTTAGACACAAATGTCATTTGCAATTAAAATTTAGTTGTAAAGATGAATTGAAAATAAGTGTTTTCCTTTAGTGCATCCACACCATTGAAAAATTTGTTTTGAATTTATTTTATGGACTTAACGTATTATTTATAACATTTAACATTTTAGCACCAACAAGTGATATTTCATCTATCAAAACAAGTTGTAATTGTTCATATTTGTATGTAAACGTATTTAATGAGTTTGTTGATAAGTTTGGTAAAGTAGATAAAGATTGTTGGACAAGTATGTTCAATGTTGAATGTATTGTTAAACCATTAATATTGAAAGTAACTTTACTTATTGATGCCATAAGTAAAGCTTTAGTTTTTGTTAAGACAAAAGATATGTTTTTATTGTAAATTATAATAATACTTGAATTATAAGTTTTAATGTAAAATTTTTTACCAATTCCAGCATCCCCTATAAAAAATAAACAAATCAATATATTAGGGTTTAATTGTTTTCTATGCATAACATCATCAAATATTAATCTTTGTTCTTCATTTAATTGTTTAAACAAATTACGAATCAAATTCTTCCATCATCATAAAACATGAAGATTTTTATGAAATTTTCATCTTTTAAAGTTTATGATTTTTGGTTGATACATTACATGATTGAATCACAAAATCAGATCATAAATCATAATGTTCAATATTGATTATGTTTATAATAGGAATTGCAGGATGTGAATGACTTACTTCATTATCTATGTCATCATTTCAAATGTTAACTTGATGCAATGGTTTTCATTTTGAGTATATTGAATCATTCTTTTCTTTAATATTTGGATTTGGCATTTGGTAGTTAAGAATAAATTTAAGTTTAGAAATTTCATCATGTTGTTGACAATATGCATCATGCCATGTTACATTAATTCCAAGTTGCGAATTTTTTGAAGTTTGAAATGGTGAATATAATAAAAATTATCTTTTTGACCAATTTTCAATATTTTTATATTTTTTATAATTTACAAACCTAATAATTTTGGGTTTGGGATGTTTTGAAATGTTATTTCTTTTAATGTTATAAAAAGATCTAAATTATATTAGTGACAAAGATTCATATTGATTAGGACAATTAATATATTTGTCTATGATTGATGAACACATTATATTAGTTGAATCAAGTTCTAATTCATTTAATGTAACTTGTGATTTTAACACAAAAACACGTTTTCAAAAAGAGAAATATTGATGAATTGAAATGTTCAAGATGAATGATATAATGGTAAAGAAAAATAAAATAAATAATAATCTGAGCAACCATTTGTTGAATGTTGGGAAAAACATTACCAATTTTTGAATTTTTATATTTGCATCTATATTATTTGTGACACATTTTTGTATGATAGAATGTAGTTCTAATGTTATTTATTTATTTATTTTTGTCATATATGATGTGCAATATGTTGTAGCTACATATGGGTCTAAAATAAATTGAATATTTGTATTTGGAGACCACAAATAAACATGTACTAAATGCATTAGTTTCTATTTTTTAAGAGTTCGTTTTAAAAAAAATGAGGTTTTGTTAATTTGATTCACAAACTTAATATAAATGTATTTTCATCAAGGTTCAAAAAATTTAAAAATTCAGAAAATGATATATTTTCATTTTCTTTTAAATCTTTCAAAGATTAAAATATTTTTTTGTTGATGTATGGAGGTAATGTTGTGAAAATGGATAAAATAATAAAAATCGCCTTCCTCACACAGACATAGGTAATCAATGATTCATTAGAAGACTATTTACATTGATTTTAAAAAAAAATACTATTTGGATTGAAAAACTATTTATAATAATAAAAAATATTAAAAAAATATTAATATTAAAATTGATTGTATTGAAAAACTACTTGTATTAAAAAGTCAATTGTACTGAAAATTGCTTAGATTCAAGATTTGATTTGATGGAAAAACTACTTGGATTCAAAAATTGATTGGATGGAAAAATTAATTGGATTCAAAACTTGATTCTATCAAAAAATTGCTTATGTTGAAAAATTGATTGCATGGAAAAACTATTTATATTGAAATTTTGTTTATATATTGAATTTTTTTTATAATGAAAAATTATTAATACTTAAAATTATTTGCATTCAAAAACCATTTGTATTTAAAAATTACTTATATTGAAAAATTGCTCCAAACATCCAAAAAAAGGAAATCATCAAAAATATTGTATAGGAAGTTTTCACATATATGTCCAACATTTGTATACTAAAGGTAATTATAGAAAGGTTGCACAAAAACTATAATCAACAACTATATTGTGTGATAAGGTTTATGTTTAGAAACCTACTTTAACTCATCAAGATGAAGCTTTCACGTTATGTTAGACATTGTCATTAGAATTAATTGCTAAAGGAACAACCAACCCCTTAACATTCAAATTTCTTTCTGTTTTTAAGATAAATCTTTGTATGTTTTTTAAAATTAAATAATAATAGGGTCATAAAAAATAGGTTGAACAATAATTTAATATTTAAAAAAAAATCATTTAATGCAGATAAATTATAAACTTTATATGAAGTGTCCCTTAAGATAAATCACACATAGATTCTGAGATAGAAGAAAGGAAGGGGTCATACATCACAAATTTATAAACTTCATAGGTTCATTCCAAATCCATGTGAAACTTGTAATTTCATAGGTTTGTATTCATTAAACACAAATGTTGTGCATTATTTAAACACAAAAGTTGTGTGTACGATTTTTGTGTGTAAACAACATGAATAGACATACAACATTCATGTTTAAATGATACAAATAAACATATGACATTTGTGTGTATGCACATGATATTAGTGTTCAAACAATACAAGTAGATGAATGACATCCATGTTTATTCCACATGAACTTATGAAAAGCAGATTTCGCACAACTATTATTGTCAAATCATGACCGATTAAGTTTGTGATGTATGTAGGTTCCCAGCTAAGGACTTGAGCCAATCCAAAGAAAGAGAGCAAGAAGAGGATTCTAATCTTTGCAGTTCTTTTTGCTAATGCTATATGTTCAACATGTAGAACATCAAACTTCCCCAATGCCACAACTCCACTTGCCAAATCATAGTCATCTAAAGCAAGCAATTGATGGAAGTTGTTCCACCTCCATATCACATTCTTCCTTGAATGCCCATCACCTTTTCCACCATCGTTCATTATGTTGTTACTGCAAAAGATGTGAAACGATATAAAAACTAATCTTCAAATTTTTTTTAACAATTCCACATTACAATTGTATAATTTATGACAACTTATGGAACCTAAAGTTGTCTTACATAAACTAGCTCCAATGAAAATCATCATCACTAGAATTACCATAGACATGTCTTTAAAAAACATTTCCTTACCCTTGTTATGTTTAGACATGCATGACAACTTTTAATTGAATTTTTTTATTGTATCAAGAAATACATGGCAAATGACAATTGAATATTTACAATTGAAAAGTGATGAAAAAATATGCTATGTGTCAATTTTTGATATGTAACCATCTATTTGTCATGTGTCAAAATGTTGATCCACAAAGTGTATTGCTCATGCATCACACATGAATAGTGTATTGGTATTTTTTGATGTATCAATTAATTATTTTATAGCAATCATAAAACTCAAAAAATGACAACTTTTTGTTCATGTAATTTGAAAAAATTCCACCCTTATTTACAAAATACATATGTATTATGACATTCATATGATAAAATAACATAATGCATGATGATTTCAACACATTGCAAAATAAAGTGAAACTTATCATTGCTGATTATAATATTTATTACTAGATGAAAAATATGTTTCCTACCGATTTCATTGATTTTAGTCATGTGCACATCTTTTCGAATTGGGGCAAGAATCTGCTCATTGCCTTCAAAAAGGTGAAAATGTAAGCTCTTGATAAACATGTGCCATCAAAGGTTGGTGGTGATTTATGGGAACCATTGACGTAGTTTCGATTATTGTATCTATAGAGCATGTGCTGAATAACCTCACACAAAAGAAGGCTTGAAAATGATGAAAACCTGCGAAACCTATGTAAGAAGGGAGGACCAAAAACAAAAGTCCAAAGTACAGGAGAAGGGTCTGAAAATAGACCCTTCCGGATTTGAGATCGGTGGGCCAAGGGAACGGGTCGAAAATTCCAAGGTAAAGGGTCTGAAAATAGACCCTTTCGAATTTTCACCCTTTACCTTGGAACCTATTTCAGACCCTTTACCTTGGAAACTTTCTTTTTCAGAATCTGGCAAATTTGGGCCTTTTTTTTTGTGGAAACTCCTTTGTATAGGTTGAAATTATATTTTTCAGGTTGAAATTTGGCAAAATTTCCCCAAAAGAAAAACACTGGTTTGGAGGATAGGCTATACCAGAATTGGATGAGCTTTGGGGAGGATAGCTTGCACCCTATTCTTTTTTTCAATTTTGCGAAATGTTTTTGGGAAAGATTTGGAAATGTAGCTCAATTGTGATTTTTAATTATAGAAGAATGGGGGAAAGCCGCCATATTTTCAAAAATTAAAGAAAATCTGAAAAGAAAATCAGTGCTCTCTGAGTCCAATTTTTTTCTAATTTGGAAAATTTCGGAAAAATCTGTTTTTCTTTTCCAGTGTATTTTCGACTTATTTTTTGAGCAAAAATTTGCCAAATGTTCCACCTCACAAAAACTCAAAAACAGTACTGTTTGCAACTCAAATATTATTGCTTAGGCCTCACTTAAGAACATGAAGGTGCCAGTGTCCGTGCTGGCCACAGGGAACCAGCACCCACCAACACACCATTTACTGAATGCCCATTATTACTCTGTTGTGGATGACCATTATTACTGATTTGATATTTGGTTTCACCTTGGTAACCAATTCTGTAGGAAGTAGGTCTGATATATAGGTAGATAGGTTAGGAAAATAGGTAACTATTAGGTAATTAGATGGTTTATACATAGGTAACGGCTATTTATACTACCTACTTACAAATAATCCACAACCAGGTTGTTAGTAGGTGGGGAGAGAAAAAAAAAGCAACTGAGGTAATCACTATTATGGTTAGCTTGGGAACTTGAATCCAACAGATAACTGTTTCCCAACCAATTCCCATTCATCCTTCATGGTACACCTGTGAGTGCTGGTTCACTGTGGCCCTGGTTGATTTCTCTAATATCTCGTTGCCTCACATTAACTGGCCCATTTTGTTGGTTTTGCCTACCAAAGGCAAGGATATTGTGTTTAGATTCATTATAGAGTATAGTACCTTAAGGGATTTTGGCCCCTAAATATTAGGTCTATGTTAATATGAGGATTTTTGAAAGATGATGTTTTGGCTTGTGTTGAAACTTGAGATTAGTTTCAAATTTACTTGCCAAATCACACCCATCTGAAGCAACGGCTGGTGGAAGTTGTTCCTCCTTCATTTCACACTACTGCTTGAATGCCCATCACCTCCTCCACCATTGCTCATTACATCTTTACTACAAAAGATGTGAAATGACAAAAAATTTGACTTTTAATAATTTTTTTTAACAATTTCAAATTGAAATTCCAGGTCACAATTGTTTAGTTTATGGCAACTTATTAAACTTAAAGTTGTCTTACCTAAACCAGCTCTAATGAAAATCATTATCATAGACATGTTTTCAGAAAACATTTCCTTACCCTTGTTATGTTTAGACATGCATGACAACTTTTAGTTGAATTTTTTTTCGTGTATCAAGAAATACATGACAAATGACAATTGAATCTCTCAAATTGAAAGATGATAGGATACATATGCTATGTGTCAAATTTTTATATCTAGCCATCTATTTGTCATGTGTCAAAATATTTATACACAAAGTGTATTGCTCTTGCATCACATATGAATAGTGTATAGATATTTTTTGATATATCAATAATTATTTTATAATAACCATAAAACTCAAAAACCAACAACTTTTTGTTCATGTAATTTGAAAAAAAATTCACCCTTACTTACAAAATATATATATGTATCGTGACATTCATGATGATAAAACAACATAATGCATGATGCATCAATACATTGTGATCTCGACACATTGCAAAGTAAAGCAAAAATTATCATTGCTGATTATACTATTTATTACTAGATGAAAAATATGTTTCCAACCGATTTCAAATTGAGGCAAGAATCTGCCCATTGCCTTCAAAAAGGTACAAATGTAAGCTCTTGATAAACATGTGCCACCAAAGGTTGGTGGTGATTTAATGCTGGGGACAATGCCATGGGAAGCATTGATGTTTTACTTTTCTATGCTGAATGTACAGACCATGTGATACATGTTCTTGCACAAAATAATGCCTGAAAAAGTTGTGGTAGTCATGGGAACCATTGACTTGTTAGTTTTGATTATTGTTTTTATAGAGGATGTGCTGAACAACCTCACACAAAAGAAGGCTTGAAATTGATGAAAACCTGTGAAACGTCTATAAAACGAGAGAACCAAAACAGAAGAACAAAAGTCGAAAGTACAGGAGAAGGTCTAAAAATAGACCCTTCCGGATTAGGATAAGAGATCGGTAAGCCAAGGGAGTGGGTCGAAAATTCAAAAAGGTCTATTTTCAGACCCTTTCCCGGGGTAAAGACCAGAGGTCATTTTTCTTTCGACTTTTCTGTATACAGGAAGACAAAAACTGATAAAATGTAAAAACCGATGCAAATATGCAAAAGATAGATTACTGAGTTCGAAACCTGTACCGTCCTAAATATGGAGGCCCAGTATAACCTACGATACAGGTTGCAGTTAGTGGGCCTCCCCACGTTTAGAAAGGTAAAGTTTTCAATTACTGCAGAATCCAGGCCGGGGAGCGTGCTGAAAATCCGAGGAAAAATCACGGCACCAAAAGGTATGGTAGGCATGAATCTTAACTGTTTTTTTAATTGAATTTGCAGACCATGTCACGTATGGTTTACACAAAAGGCTTTGAAAAGGTATGGTACGCATGGGCTCAACATAAAGTGGAATCTAAGGCATGGTCCTGCTTGGTTGATTTACCGCCCATCGCCATGGAGTGTGTGGCTTTATGCGCACGTTGCTGCGCTCATTTGGCAATTTGGAAACTTTATTTTCCGGAATCTGGCAAATTTGGGTCAATTTTTTAAAACGGAAAATCATTTGTATAGGTTGAAATTATATTTTTAAGGTCGAAATTTGGCAAAAACAAAAACACTGGTTTGGAGGATAGGTTATACCAGAATTGGATGAGCTTTGGGGAGGATAGCTTCCACCATTTTCTTTTGTGGCAAATTTTTTTCAAATTTGCGAAATGTTTTTGTGAAAAATTTGGAAATGTAGCTCAACTGCGTTTTTTTTTTGGAAGAATGGGGGAAAATCCGCCATGTTTTCAAAAAATTAAAAAATCTGGAAAGGAAATCAGTGCTCTCTGAGTCCAAGTTTATTCTAGTTTGGAAATTTTTGGAAAAATCTGTTTTTTTTCTCCAGTGTAGTTTCAACTTAGTTTTTGATTCGCCAAATGTTCCACCTCACAAAATTTGAAAAACAGTACTGTTTGCAACTCAAATATTATTTCTTAGGCCTCACTCAAGAAGGTGAAGTTGCCAGTGTCCGTGCTGGCTACAGTGAACCAGCACCCACCAACACACCATCCACTGGATGCCCATTATGCCCAGTTCTAGATGACCATTATTATTGAGTTAATATTTGGTTTCACCTTGGTAACCAATTCTGTAGGAAGTAGGTCTCAGATATGGGTAGATAGGTTAGGAAAATAGGTAACTATTAGGTAATTAGATGGTTTATACATAGGTAATGGCTATTTATACTACCAACCACAAGCAGGTTGTTAGTAGGTAGGTAGAGAAAAAAAAAGCAACTGAGATAATCACCATGGTTAGCTTGGGAACTTGAACCCAACAGATAACTGTTGCCAAACCAACTACCAGTCATCCTTCATGGTGCCCTGGTGAGTGCTGGTTCACTGTGGCCCTGGTTGACATCTCTAATATCTCGTTGCCTCACATAACTGGCCCATTTTGTTGGCCTTGACTACCAAAGGCAAGGATATTGTGTTTAGATTGATTCTAGAGTATAGTAGCTGAAGGGATTTTGGCCCCTACATAATAGGTCTATTTTTATATGAGGATTTTTGAAAGATAATATTTTGGCTTCTATTGAAACTTGAGATCAGTTACAGAGTTATAATATCATGAAGGATTTTGGTCTCTTTTAGAGGATTTTTTGAAGATTATATTTTTGCATGGTGAAGTATTTGAGTTTTCATAATTCTTCTTTTGCCTTAAGATACTCTTTAATGTAAATGGCAAGGCAACAGTGTGACACACCCCTTGTTTTATCCCATGTGCCTAATTGAGAGCTTCCCAAATGTGCACGGTTGCTCTATCGGTAACGGAACAGCTTTCGCCTATAAAGCCAGTTGCTTCCTTTGGCTTCAAACTCACAAGTGAGGCTTCAGCACTAGGTTCAGAAACTCCCCAGAAGTTCAAAGTTCCAGTTGGGTGCAGAGTTGA
>Ga0116229_10011394_pt1 | contig 13125 bp, 11 predicted proteins | sample S1TSphgellanicum_3_FD_87313 | JGI IMG/M metagenome (GOLD analysis project Ga0116229, IMG submission 87313) | Host-associated microbial communities from peat moss isolated from Minnesota, USA - S1T2_Fc - Sphagnum magellanicum MG | ecosystem: Host-associated > Plants > Peat moss > Unclassified...
AACGACCCCCGGCCCGAGACCGCATTGAGGTCGCCCGCACCGACGAACGAGTCCTCGCCGGAAGCGATCGTTCCGCGCGCATTCGGAAGGCCGCCCTGGGCGGTGGCATACGTGGTTCCGCCCCCTCCGACGACGGATCCAGCGCCCGTCGCGCTGACAGCGGTTCCCGCGCCGATGAACGATCGGGAACCCAGGCTGAGGTTCGCGTATCCGCCGCCGACGAAAGCACCGACAGCCGAACTTTCGGCGACATTGAACAAGCCCCCGCCGATCCCGGATTCGAGCGCGCACGCCTCATTCCCGTACCCTCCGAGTACGGCGCTAAACTCTCCATCTGCTGTATTGTCGCCCGCGGCCCCGAGGAACGAATACTGTCCGACGCCGTGGCACGTTAGGGCGGCTCCCGGCCGGCCCAACCGAGATCGTCGCACGTCACCCCGATGTGGTTGCTGCGCGGGAACTGCTCGCGTGAGCGGCGCACTTGCCGTTGCCGCTTGCGAGAGCTCCAGCGGGGTCGAGCACAGCAGCGTTCCGAAGCCGGCCGCGGAGAGCGCGGAGAGCATGATCTTTCTCATGAGCCCAAGTATAGCCTCGAGCCATCCCGGTTCCGTCCAGGCCCCCGGTCGAGGCGCCGCCGTTCAGATTCATCGAAAAATCATTCGCGACGGACCTCGGGATCCACACCGCCGCCGGAAGGTTTAGCCTGGAGCCCGCGGCAACGCGACCCCGATCATCGCGTCTCGGCTGACGAGCGCCGCGCAGGCGGCCTCGTCCAACTCGTCGGTGCCCGCCGGCCGTAACGGCAGCACCAGATAGCGCATGTCGGCGGTGCTATCGTGCACGCGGACCGCGACGTCGTCGGGGAGCGTCAGACCGAATTCCACCAGCACGCTCCGCGGCTCGCGCACGGCGCGCGAGCGGTACGCGATGCTCTTGTACCAGTCGGGCGGGATGCCGAGCAACATGCGCGGGTAGCACGAACACAGCGTGCAGACGATCAGGTTGTGGACCTTTTCCTCGTCGGCGACCACGACGAGCCTGAGCGAACCGACCTCGATACCCAGCTCCCGAACGGCCGCGCTGCCGTCGGCCAAGAGCCGGGCTTTGAATGCCGGATCGAACCACGCGCGGGCGACCACGCGCGCGCCGAGCGCGGGCGTCCGCGAATACATCAGTTCCGCGCGTTCGTTCACATCGGCGTCGGTCAGGACGCCGCGCCCGATCAGCGCCTCGCGAAAGGCCTGTTCGAGCGCTTCGAAATCGCGGTGCCCCAAGTCGTGATGCGTCATGCCGGCTTGCTCTCGAGGCGGTGTTCGAACGGTTCGCTAGAGAGCCAATGTTCGTAGATTTCGACGTCGAGCGTGTCGCGCGTCGCTTCCGCGCTCGGCCACACGTCGCCGAGTTGGAAGCGAACGCGATAGAGCGGCACCGCGGGACCGTCCCACTCGCCGTACGCGAGCTGCTCGGGATTTCGGAACGCCCCGCAGATGCGTTCGATGACGCCGGGTTTGCCGCGAATATAAAGCGGCGTGCGCACGTGGCCGGCTACCTCGCGCTCGGCGACTCGCACGCGGTCGCCCGGTGCGAAGCGCGGGCTCATCGATGCCCTGCGCGGTTCATGGGTGCGCGTGATCCCGCTCGTGGGCGATCGCCTCGGCGCGCCCGGCGAGCGCTTCGGGATCGACGATGCCGCGTTCGGCCAGGATCGCGATCATCGAGAGCAGCCACTTCTCATAATAGCCGAGCTCCCGGTAATCGTCGGCCGGGAGCGACTCGATGCCGCGGCGCAGTTCGTCGACCGTCATGCGCGGGCCGCCCGGACGGGCGGGGTCGGTCAGCAGCCACATCAAGGCGTCCACCCGCAGCTCCCACGGCATGAACGGATGCTGCGTTCGCGGGATCGCTTCGTCGCTAGGTTCGCCGCCCACGTCGTGCGTCATCGGCGCCGACTTTTCCTTATACGGGGGGACACGTCCCCCCGATCCCCCCACCGCGGACTCCCGCGGTTCTCCACGGGCGAACCACCTTCGCGTGGCGCCGCGCACCATTATCGGCCGCGGACACCCGCGGCTATCGATGGGCCGGCCATCGTCGTGCGGCGCCGCTTTCGGCGGAGGCGCTTCGACCCGATAGGACCCGAAACGGTGCTCTCGCGACGATCGGAGAATTGGAAGAGCGTATGGAGAACGACCCCACCCCGGCGCAACTCGAGGCCGACCGCAAGCTCGAGCGCGCGCGGCTGAAGAAAGCTGCAGGCCGGCTGGGCTGGAAATTGATCGGCCGCGAAACCGTCGAGATCCGCGTGGTGCGGGAGTTCCGGTTCGGGCCGCGCACGGTCGTCGTCCGCGGACGGGTCCCGGTGCCGACGCCCGAGGAGCTGACGGTTGAGGAAGGCGAACGGCTCATCGCGCCGCTGGTCGATCCGGTCGTCGGCAAATTTCAGCACGCGCTGGAGCGCGCCGCGACGAAGATCCTGAGCTCCCCCGATTCGGTGGAGCGGCGGCACGTCTACGAGGCGTCGTCGTTCTTCACCGCGATCGAGGATGCGCGGCGCGGGATCGTGCGCGAGTACCAGGAGCTCGAAAATCGGCGGCTCGAGGAGCGGGTCGAAGCGGACCTCGGCTTGCGCTTCTATCTCGAAAGCCTCACCCACGACGCGCGCACGTTCGAGTATTTTGCCGGCCCCACGAACTCCGGGAAGACGCACGCGGCCCTCGAGATCTTGCGCGACGCGGAGAGCGGCGTGTACCTCGCGCCGCTCCGCCTGCTCGCGCTCGAGATCCACGAGCGGTTGACCGACATGGGCGTCGCGGCGTCACTCGTGACCGGCGAAGAACGGATCCTCGATCCCGACGCGCGGCACGTCAGTTCGACGGTCGAGATGGTCGATCTCAAGCGCGAAGTCGAGGTGGCGGTCGTCGACGAAGCGCAGATGCTGCGCGACGACCAGCGTGGCTGGGCCTGGACGCTCGCCATCGCGGGCGTGCGCGCCAAACGGGTCGTCATGTGCGGTTCGCTCGACGGCCTGGCGGCGGCCGAGCAGTTGGCCGCGCGGCTCGGCATCCCGCTCACGGTCCGCCGCTTCGAGCGCAAGAACCCGCTGGTCGTGGTCGATTCGGTCCCGCTGCCGGAACTGCGCGCGGGCGATGCGGTCGTCGCTTTCTCGCGCAATGCCGTGGTCGAACTGCAGTCCCAAATTCGGCGGCAGGGCCGGTCGACCGCCGCAATTTATGGTTCGCTATCCCCCGCGGTCCGCCGTCGAGAAGCCGACCGGTTTCGCACGGGACTGGCCGATATCTTGGTCGCGACCGACGCCATCGGTTTGGGACTGAACCTTCCGATCCGGCGCCTGATCTTCGCGTCGGTCGACAAGTTTGACGGCGTCAAGGAACGTTTGCTGACGCCGCCCGAGATCCGGCAGATCGCGGGCCGCGCCGGACGCTACGGCATCCACGAAGAGGGTCAAGTGACGACCTTGGATCCCCGGGCGTTGCGCGTCCTGCGCGAGAGCATCGAACGTTTCGATCCGCCCGACGCAACGCTGCCGATCTGGATCTCGCCCACCGACGAACACTTGCGCCGGCTTTCCCTCATTCTCGGAACGACCCGGGTTAGCCAGTTATTGCAATTCTTCCAGACGCGGATGCGCCGTTCCGACGAGGCGGATCTGCGGATCGCGGATCTCTCCGGCACGATCGAAGTCGCGACGGCGCTCGAGATGTCCGATCGCTTCCTCGAACTTCCACTCTCCGTGCGCTGCACGTATAGCCGCGCGCCGGTCACGACGCGCGGCAACAGTCTGTCGGTCTTGGCCCGTTGGGGCGAGCGCCACGCGACCGAAGGCGTCGTAACCGGGGCCGAACTGACGGCCGGGCTCGCCGCGCGCGACCGCCTCCTGCTCTTCGAGGATCGCTCGCGGCTCGCGACGCTGTACCTCTGGCTCGCGCAGCGTTTCCCGAGCGTCTACGTCGACGGCCCCGGCGTCATGCGCATTCGCGAACGCATCGACGACGATATCCACGACGCGCTGCTCGCCCACGGCACCCGGCCGAAGAAGGACCGCCACCCGGTGACGTTCGTGCGGCGCAAGGGTCCGCCGCGCTTCGATCGACGGCGGCTGAAGAAGTAATGCCGGCCCGGGCCCGCCGCCTGAGAAAAAGGCTAGGGCGAGCCGCGCCGAAGGCGTGAGGTACGATGGAGCACGGTCGACCTCGGCGCGCGCTGGTTCTCAGCGGCGGCGGCGCGCGCGGCGCGTACGAAGCGGGAGTGGTGGCCGCGCTCTTCGAGCGCGAAGATTTCGATATCGTCTGCGGGACATCGATTGGGGCGATCAACGGGGCGCTCGCGGCCCAAGGCGCGAGCGGCAAGTTACAAGAGCTCTGGCGTGGCGTTCCGGAGCGCGCCGTGATCCGTGGGGTCTCGCCGATCGAGGAGCTGCGCGCCGTGCTCCGCCGGCACGGCCCGAAGGGGCGGCGGAGCTTCGGCCAGTTCTTGCGCGACTTGGCGCGCGGCCTCGGTGCGCTGCGCTACGCTCACCCGAACCATTTGCGCACCTTGACGCACGTGCTCGATCCCGCGCCGCTGGTCGAGATGTTGACGAGCGTCCTCGACTACACGCAACTCGAGCGCGCGCTGGTCGTCGGCGTGACCAACCTAACCCGCGCGCGGCCCGAAGCCTTTTACGCGTTTCCGGAAAAAGACGCCGTGTTCGAGCGCGCGTTCGCGGCCCAGGAGTGGGCCAGCGTCCGGCTCGCACCCGAGAACTACATCTCCGCGATTCTGGCGTCGGCGGCGATCCCGCTCGCCTTCCCCAAAGTGCCGGTAACGGACGGGAACGGCGTTACGTCGGAATATATGGATGGCGGCGTCGGCAACAACACACCGATTCGCCAGGCGATCGATGCCGGTGCCGACGAGATCACCGTCGTCATCGCCGATCACCTGGCGCTGCGCGACCGGGAACAACGCCTCGACGATCTCGGCTCGATCGCCCTCGTCGCTCAGGACATTTTGCAGCAGCAGGTCCTCGAACTCGATCTCAAACTCGCGCGCCGGGTTAACGAAGCGGTCCTGCACGGCGCGGCGCCCGGGAAGCGCTTCGTCGGCATTCGCACGATCGGCCCGAGCATCACGCTGCCGTTACCGGTTCTGGGCTTCACGGATCTGGAGACCATCGAGCGCGCGTTCAACCAAGGCCTCATCGACGGGCGCGGTGCGTGCGATGCGAGCGGCCTCGGCCGGATGTTCGTCGTCGACCCCTCGGCGCGGCGCGTGTCGGCCGGCGACGTGATCTTCAACGAAGGCGACGCCGCGGATGCGATGTACGTCGTCCGCGAGGGCGAGGTCGAACTACGGATTCACGGCCGTGCGGTTGCGACGACCGGCCCCAACGGGATCTTCGGCGAAACGGCGTTGGTCGGCATGACCGCCCGCTTGGCATCGGCGGTCGCGACGGTGGACTCCACGCTCGTGCCGATCGATTTCGCCCGTTTCGGATATCTCATCCGCTACGCGCCGTCGTTCGCGCTGGTCGTGATGCGGACGATGGCTGAACGCTTGCGCGCGATGGACGGCCGGGCTTCCTCCACGTTCGTCCAGTCGCTCGCGGCGATCGACGATCCCGCGCACATGAGCGCCCACCTCGAGCATTTGCGCAGCGACCCGTCGTTACTCTCGTTCGCGGCCGGCGCGACGATCTTCGCGCACGGCGATCCCGGCGGGTCGATGTACGTCGTCGTCGACGGGGAAGTCAGTATCTCGCCGGGCCTGGGCGACCCGCTCGTCACCGCCAAGACCGGCGAAGTCTTCGGCGAGATGTCGCTTTGCGATCATCAGCCGCGCTCGGGAACGGCGGTCGCGACGACCGACGCGCGGGTGTTGCCGATCGATACGCTGCGCTTCACGTATCTGGTTCAGAACGATCCGAACTTCGCGATCTCCGTCATGCGTTCGATGGCCGATAGCCTGCGCGCGGCCAACTTCGCCCTGGTCGAATGATCGTGGAGACGGGGCGACTGCCGCTACCCCTACCGCGAAACCGTCGCGCTCCTCTCCGCGGCGCTCGAGCTATCGCCGGAGGCCGCACTGCGGGGCTCACGGCGCACCGGCATTCCGGTTCGTGCGTCGCAAGAAACCATCGTAAAGCGTCTTCGTACTTGACGGTAAGGTGCGGTAGTAATAGTCGGCCGCGATCGTCGGCTGGTCGTTCGCGCGTTGCACGGTCCGGCCGGCGCGCGCGAACGCGGAGAGCGCGGCCGCGACGGGTTTCTCGCTCCCATCGCTACGGATGATGCCGTAGGTGCGCTCGTGCGGCGCGCGATCGAACGGTGGTTCGTCGCGTAACTCGTCCGCGTAGTCGGCCCAGCACCACCAGTATGCGCCGAGCCGCCCGTCGGCGTGCAGCCGTTCGAGCACGGCGCTGCAGTAGGCCGCGTTCTCCTCCTCGGTGCGGCACGGATAGGTCGCGAACGCCGTGTCGTCGGGCGAAATCGTCGGCTGCGGCGGTTCGCCGGGTTCGGGAAAGCGATCGAAAGCCGAAAATTTGCCGGGCGGACAGGTCGGGTTACCGAAGCCGTTCACCAGCACCGGCTTGTGCGAAAACGACGCGGTCAGCGCCGCGAGAAACGGCACGACTTCGGGGTCGAGCCGGTTGCGGGTGAAGGTCGCGCGGACCGCGGAGCCCGACATCGAGGCGAACGCGAAGGGCGTGCACAGCGAACCGAGCCGGATGTCGCGATCCTGGGTCAGGTCGGCCCAGTGCGTTCCGGCGGTCGCCGAAATTCCCGAGGTTTCGCGCAGCGTTTCGGCGAGCCGGCGGCTCCACGCAGCGACTTCACCTTCTGCCGCGGACGCCTTCGAATGTTCGCCGGACGAGACTTTCACGTTCGAAGGCCGGCACACGTTACTGAACTCGTGGCCGAGGTCCCAGGCCCGGATCGCGGGATGTCCGCGCAACCGTTCGCCGACCGCGCGCGCCAGCACGAGTTGCGCGTCGAGCAGGGCGCCGGCGTAGAGATTCCCAATCGCGCCGCCGCGGTCGAGGGACCACGCCGGCAGCCAGTTGACGCCGCACATGTGTCCGCAGAACAGGACGGGGATCGCGTGCAGACCCGCATCGGCAGCGAGCCCAAGGAACTCGTCGAGCCGCGCGAGCATCGCGGGATCGACGCGCTCCGGCCCGGGCTGAAAATCGCCCCAACGCACAAAGAAGCGCACGCCGTCGAGCCGGAGGGCCGCGATGCGCGCGAAGTCTTCGGTAATTTCACCCGGGTCGAAGCGCTGCCACATCGCGAGCGCGCTGCGACGCGGCCAGTAATTGACGCCGACCGAGAACCGGACGGGCGGCGCCGCGGTCAATTGGCGCGACAGACGCGGTTCCGCCCGCTCCGTTTGGCGACGTAGAGCGCCGCATCCGCGCGTGCATAGAGCGCTGGTGCGGTATCGGCGTCGTCGGGGAAAAGCGCGACGCCGACGCTGGTCGTGATCGACAGCGGTTTGCCTTCTGAGCCGGTTTCGAACGGCTCGTCGGCAACGCGGCGGCGTAGACGCTCCGCGAACGAGAGCGCGCCGTCGAGATCGCTGCGCGGTAAGATCAACGCGAACTCCTCGCCACCGATACGCGCGGCGACGTCGTTCGTGCGCGCGATCGACGACAGGACGGTACCGATCTGCTGGATCACCTTGTCGCCGGCGGGGTGTCCGTACACGTCGTTGACTAGCTTGAAGTGATCGATATCGGCGATCAGCAACGCGAACGACGAACCTTCGCCGCGCGCTTCGCTGAGCGTGCCGAGCAACAGTTCGTCGAACCGCCCGGCATTGAACAGCCCGGTCCGCGCGTCCGTTTGGCCACGGTGTTCGAGTTCGGAGACGCCGAGCAGGCCCAGTCCCTTGGCTAAGGGAGCCAAGGCCAAGAGCGCGATCCACGGATTGTCGCGCCAAATATACGCGAACGGGATGCCGATCAGGAGTAACGAGAGGCGCGCGAGCGAGCGGCGCAGCGAAAACGAGATCGTCGAGAGCGGCAGCTCAGCGGCAAGCGTGACGAGGACCCAGGTTTGCGCCTCGTCGAGAATTTGCCACGTCAACGTGGCGACCAGTAGCACGAACGCCAGCGACGGCGCGACCCAAAGGTTCGGGAGCGAAGCGCTCGCGAACGGCCAGACGACGCGCAGGAGCAGGTCCGTGGCGAAACCACCGGTCACGACCATGCAGACGTTGAAGCAGCGAACGTACCACATCGTGGGGTTCGTGCGCCGGCTCCGTTCGGAAACGAACTGCAACAGCTCACCGAGCGCGGCGCAGACGAGGAAGTGGTGCCAATCGAGGATCAACAGCGAGGCCAGCGCGATCGGCATCGCGAGCGACGCGTATTCAGCTAAGCCGTCGACGGTCTCGAAGGTACCGAATGCGCCGGTGATCGCGAGCAGCACCGCGAGGGCCAGCGTGGAAACGTCCGCGAAGGGCGCGGGCCAGAACGCGCCGGCGTTGAAGAACGCGACGCACGCGGCCGCCGCACCGAAGCAAACCAGCATGAACAGCCGGGCGCGGAGCGGCCGGATCGGCTTCGCATCCTCGGGCTGTTCGAAGCTCCGCGCCGTTTTTGCCACGAGGACCTAGACCGACGGGCAGACGGTTGCCTCGAGATTGCGGTCCGTCGCGACCACGAGGATGGCCGCTCCGAGCCCGCCCAGCACGATCGCGGCGCCGACGAGCGCGCTGAAGAGGCCGATACGGTCGGCCGCGATCCCGACTCCGAGCGCCGGGATACTGAACCCGAGGTAACAGGCGATCAAGAACGCCGAAATCGTGCCGGCCCGATGTTCGGCGGGCGCGATCGTGCCGACGATGTTGAGCCCCGCGAGGTACGAGAGCCCGCCGCCGCTGCCGGCGACCAGCGACGATAACGCGATGAGCGCGTAGGCGTGCAACGCGACGGCGACCAGCAGCATCCACAGGCCACCGCTCAAGGTCACCATCGCCGCCAGGATCGCCGTGCGATTGGGCAGCCGCTGTCCGAGCACCGATGCCGTGGCCGAACCTGTTTGAATGCCGCCCACGAGCAGCGCGCCGACCATCAGGTTGTGGATTTCGAGCGAACGCGCCAGAAATGACGGCACGAGCGCAATGAAGATCGCGAACGTGGCCCAGCCGAGGAACGCTTGCGTCGACGCGATGTAGAAGGGGCGCCGGATCGCGCGAGCGATCGTTGGGATCGTGCCGAGCGTCGCATGCTCCGGGCGCGGGTGCCGGCCGGCCGGGACGAGCGCGACCGCCACCGCGCCGCACGCCAGCAAACACAAGTGGACGACGTAGGCCAAGGAGAGGGGAAACGGCGCGTATTGGGCCAGCGTCGCGCCGAGCAACACGCCGAAGGCCGACCCCGCGCTCGCCGCGACGACCGTCACGTTGCCGGCATCGCGGCGCGCGCGTTCGGGCATCCATTCGCGAATTGCCGCCGCCGCCGCTCCGGTGCCGATCCCCATCGCGAGCCCTTGCACGATTCGCGCGGCGATCAGCCAGGCGAACCCGGTCGCGAAGGCCAGCATCACCGATCCACCCGCTAAGATCGCGAAGGCCAGCAAGATCGCGAAGCGGCGGCCGAACAGATCCGAGAGGCCGCCGAGAAAGAGCAACGAGGGCACGAGCGACGCCACGTACACGGCGAAGACCAAGCTGATCTGCGCCGCCGTCAGGTGCCAGACGCGATGATAGATTTCGAAGAGCGGCGTCGGCAAGAGCGTTCCCGCGAGCATCAGGGCAAATGCCACGGCCGCCACCGGATAGTACCCGGTCGCCGGGTTCTCGTCGTTCATCCCGCGGGGTTGCGTACTTCAGGGCCGCGCGTCCTTTGCCGCCATACTCCTCAAACGGGGGGACACGTCCCCCCGACCCCCGCCGCGGACTCCCGCGGCTCTCCACGGGCGGGCCACCTTCGCGTGGCGCCGCGCATTCCGGCCGCGGACTCCCTCGGCTCTCTCTCCATCGGCCCGCCACCTTCGCGTGGCGCACGTGCGCCGGCACGTGTGCGGGGCTTCACACTTCACTCGGCGGGTGGCTGTGTGATGCGGAGCGCCAAGCGAGCGGCCGATGGACTTCGTACACCTACCGCTGCCTCACACGGCCGGGAACCTTTGCGTGACGCCAGTAACGGTGAAACGTCGCTGTCCGGCACGGGCGTGACGTTCTACGTCCACGCCCGTCAGTTCTACGTCTACGGTAGCCCCACGGTGAACCTCTCGGCGCCGACCTCGGGCCCGACGGCCGGGGTCGTGTATTGTCAGGCAGCCGGCGACGACGAAGCGTTCGCGATCAACAGCATCGATCCGACCCTGCTCAACGTGTCGGCGACTTGGAAGACGGCCCCCGGGTGCTCCGGTGCTCCGTTTCAAGGGCCGCAATGCATCGTCACCGTCCAAGTCGCGTACCCGTACAGCTTCCTCTCGACGTTCGGCTGGACGATCGACTTCAACAGCACTTCGCAGATGCCGATCTCACAATAAGCGAAGGGCTGTCGAAGGACGGTTACGCGGAGGCTTCCCGGTGCCACGTCGTCGTCAGGTGTACGCCGCTGCGGGCGTAGAGCTGGTAGACCGGGCAGCGCCGTTCGGTCTCGGCCTTGAGCGCCGCGAACTGTTCGGGGGTTGCATTCGTGTGGATCGTGGCTTCGAGCGTGAGGCTCTCGAAGTTGGCGTTGGCCTCGTGCGAGCCGCCGACGAGCACCGCGGTGTCGAGGTCGGCGGCGGCGTCGAATGCGAACGCGTCGAGCCGAATCCCGAGGTCTTTGGCGACGATCTGCGCCACGACTTGGTTGCACGAAACCAAGGCCGCGAGCGCATAGGAAATCGGGCTCGGCGCGGAATCCGCGCCACCGAATGCGGGCAGGGTGTCGACGGCGATTTCGTGCGTCGACCCCCCGACGCGGACCGTTTGCGCGACTCCGGTGCCGGTTCCGCTCACCGTGAAGGTGGCGACCGTTTCTTTGGGGCGGACGTTGATCGCGTTGCTTGCCATGAAAATTCTCCTAAACGACTTCGTTGAGTTGGCCGGTGGCTACGTCGAAGATGAAGCCGCGGACGTCGCGGTGCACGAGGTGCGGATCGGCTTTGATGCGCGCGATCCCGGCGCGCACGTCGATGGCGAGATCGTCGAACGCCTGCAGTGAGTAGGGCGGCTTGAAGCCGGTCTCGGCCGCGATCGACGCCCGCAGGGCGTCGTCGGTGAAGGTCAGCATGCCGCAGTCGGTGTGATGGATCAGGATGATCTCGGTGGTTCCGAGCAAGCGCTGCGAGATGACCAGCGACCGGATCGCGTCGTCGGTCACGACGCCGCCGGCGTTGCGGATCACGTGCGAGTCGCCCTCGTGCAGGCCGAGAATGCGGTAGACGTCCAGGCGCGCATCCATGCAGGCCACGACCGCCGTGTGCTTGGCCGGCGGCAGGGGCAGCGGTCCGTTGAAGTGCTTCGCGTATTCGGCGTTATTGTGAAGGTATTCGTTCGTGACGGTTTCGGTCGTCGTTCCGGTGGCGCTCATGTGTCGCTCCTCTGCAAGAAGACAAAAAAAGGCGCCCCCCACCAATCGGTGAGGGGCGCCGGGGGAATCCGGGCTACGCGCTGGGCGCGGTTATCTCATCCGATCGGCTTTCGAGCGGCTGGGACAACAGCTGACGGCACCCGCGTTTAGCATGGGTTGGCCCGGTTCGAGCGGGCCGGGCGGTTTCCTTTCATCGCCGGGGCAACCGGTGAAGCGCCCCTCCTAGAACTGGTTCCAGAGCCACTGGTTGTAGACTTCGTGGTGGAACTGGACTTCCGGAGCCTTGACGATCGTGCCCAGGAGCCGCGCGCAACGGTCGGCGCTACCCTGTTTGAGGTCCGCATACCGTTCCTTGACCTCGGCGCCCAGCAACGTCGTGATCCAGTCGGAAGCCCGGAAGTTGGCGAGCGCGTCGTAGATGTTGTCGGGCAGATAGCGCGCGGCTTGGCGCAGGTTTTCGACGTCGGCGATGTTGCCGTGTAGGCCGGTCTTGAAGACACCCAGCATGACCATATAGGGGTTCGCATCGGGCGCGACCGACCGGACTTCGACCCGCGAGCTGCGTTCGTTGCCGAACGGGACGCGAATCATCGAACCGCGGTCGATGGCCGACGCTTTGATTTGATTGGGCGCTTCGAAGTGGGGGTCCAGGCGGCGGTATGCGTTGACGCTGGCGTTGAACAACAGGCAGAGGTCGTCGCCGTGGGTGAGTATGCGATCGATGAAGCTCCACCCCAATTCGCTCAGCCGTTCCTCGCCGGCCGCGTCCCAAAAGAGGTTCTTGCCGTCTTTACTGATCGAGACGTTCGTGTGCATGCCGTTGCCGTTGACGCCGACGACGGGTTTGGGCAAGAAGCTGGCGGTCAAGCCGAGTTTGGTCGCCACCTGACGGCAGACGAGCTTGTAGAGCTGGATCGTGTCGGCGGCGGCGACGACTTCGCCGTACATGTAATTGATTTCGAATTGCGACGGCGCGACTTCGGGATGGTCCTTCTCGTTCTGGAATCCCATCGCGCGCTGAACTTCGGCGACGGTGTCGATGAAGAGGCGCAGCGGGTCGCCGGGCAGCGAGTGGTAGTAGCCGCCGGTGTTGACGTACTCGAATTTACCGGTTTCGTGATAGTGGCGCTCGGCGTCGAGTCCCTGGAAAACGAACCCTTCGATTTCGTTGGCGGCCGCCAGCGTGTAGCCGTGGCTGGCGAACACTTCGTTCGAGAGGGTCTTGAGGCTGCCGCGGATGTCGGCCTTGTACGGCGTGCCGTCGCGGCCCAGAACGTCGCCGAAAACCAGCACCTTGCCCGGGCCAAAAATGTCTGCCGGCGCCCAGTAGAACGCGCTCCAGTCGATCGAGAGCCGGAGGTCGCTTTCTTTCTGCGCGCTGAAACCGCGAATCGACGAGCCGTCGAAGGTGAGGTTGTCGTACGACTTCAGCAAGAACTTCTTGTCGTAGTCCAGCATGTGCAGCCGGCCTTCGAGATCGCTGAAGAGCAAGGTCACCGCTTTGATGCTCGGGGTATCGGTCAGGTACTTGAGCCGCTCTTCCTGAATTTTGTCAAGCGGTACGCGATTCTGGCGCTGCTCTTTCGCGGCGA
>Ga0116229_10011396_pt1 | contig 13124 bp, 8 predicted proteins | sample S1TSphgellanicum_3_FD_87313 | JGI IMG/M metagenome (GOLD analysis project Ga0116229, IMG submission 87313) | Host-associated microbial communities from peat moss isolated from Minnesota, USA - S1T2_Fc - Sphagnum magellanicum MG | ecosystem: Host-associated > Plants > Peat moss > Unclassified...
CAACACCAAGCCATATGAAGGCACCATCAGATGTAGATTACAGAAGGACATACTGCACGACAGTGCCCATACAGCTGAGAGGAAATGGCAGACAGCAAATAAACTTGACTTGCTAGCACAAGTTCAATCCGCTTATATGTACTTCAACCAGGATCTAAAAAAAAAAGCTTACTGGCCAGTCTCATGCGCATCCCAAAAACAAAGCACTTATTTCAAAGCTGAAACAGTGGTTGATATTTAGACACTACACAAGTCCAGAGTGTCAAAGGAGACAACCACACCAAAGTCAATAGTCATCCGTGATATGGCTGAGAAGAACATACCAGATCACGGAAACACATCAGTCCCACTTCACTGAGTGCTGGGAGGGATTTTCTTGGAATAAAGTCCCGATCAAGGTAATTGAAGAACCGTGACAACCACCGCACCATGATTTTGTGATTGTCCCATCTCATCACAAGCTCTCTCAACATTAACTCATCATGCTTTTCTCTCAGAGAAGGCAAGACCTACACAACAACATATCCTCTTTGTGAAGCTAGTACACAGTGATGATGAATATATCTACAGCAGCCGTTCCACCTCAGTCCTGATGCTTCAAATTAGGGTTTCTTGATATATCTGAAGCTCATAATTTTCCCAGAGAATCGTGGCAGACTGAGAAAAGTTCTTTGCAGGAAACAAAAAAGGCATCTACATGAACGGCCATCTTTCTCTGCAAACACAAAAGCAAGGAAAAGGGAAAAGAGAGGTCCCCCTGCTAACATACCATGCTATTGATGTACTCCTCAAACGACTCCCTATATCTGTCATAAAGCTGTTGTGAGTAATCTTGCGGAGGCTCCTGTGTACACATATTGAAAACTGTCCTGTGCAAGCGAAATCAAGAAAGAATGAGTATCCCGAAACGATTCGGCACACAGAATAGCCAACCGAAAATGAATAAATAAAAACCCAAACCCCATCATGGATCCCGCTTGTCTCCAGGTATTTCTCTCGCGACCCCGATCCCCTCTTCCCACAACCACGCAGAGAGAGAAGTAGAGCAGAAATGGAAAATTCGCGTGTATCAAAATCGGCCACAAAACCAAACCTTTCGTCAAAAGAAACGGGAGACCGAGGGAGAGAGAGAGAGAAAATTAAAAAAAAAAAAAAACGTGTAAAGCATGATGTATTCCTCGGAATTGATCTGCTGCTCCGGTACTCCTTCCAAGAGATTCTTGAGCTTGGTGATGCCCTTTTGCATGACGGCCCATCCCTGCTCAAGCTCTATCACTTTGCGCTCATTGTTCCTCCTGAAAAAAATCGGTTTGGTCCCACGGAACCGATGACCTATAGGTCTCGACCCCCCCTTCCCCAGTTCTCTGAGTCCTCCAACCCGCTTCATCTTACCAAGCCTTCAACCCCCAACCCCCAGCCCTCCCCCAGCCCCTCGTCCAAGCAAACCCCCCAAAAAAGACTCCTCACCCGCCTACCCCTAAGGGCATACACTATATACAAAACACACCAACACAAACATATATATATATATATATATATATAGATAAGTAACACAGAAACTCGTAGTTTAGTTCAGTTCAAGTGCTTGTCTATTGAAAACAACTTGAAACCAAAACAAGCAAGAAATGAAAGATTCAAGATTCAAGGTTTACGAATTGTAACAATTATATGACCTCACAAGAAGGTTACAAAGGTTGTAAGTTTCAAATGTTACGATCACAAAACTATAGATTGGTAACAATAACAATTGACAAAGCTTAAGGTCCTATGTGTACTCAAAAGCCATGAAAGAAAAGAACACTCAATAATGATGAAAGAAGAGAACAAAAGGTCCAATATGTATTATTTTCTAACCTTTAAAGTAGTTGCCACCTTACCCTAGCTTGCTACCAACTCTTAACACTAGCCACTGCCAAACCTTAAATAGCCTCCACTTACAAACACTAGCCACCATTATTCAATCTAATGTAACTATTATAAAAATGTGAATATTATTCATCTTTTTTATGAATGTTTATTACATTCATCGACATTGGGAATTAGAAATGAATAATATTTTTAACATTGTTGATATTAGAATATAATTTTCAAGAAAAAAAAAAAAAAGTTTTATCGACAACCCAAACTTCGGTCCTCCTGTAATGTTATTTTTCCCTTCCTTTCCACCACATGTCTTGTGTGTTTCCTCCCTCCTTCCCTCCCTCAACTAGGTGCTCGCTTGAACTCAATCACATCTTAGCGAAACCATGCGAGTCAAAGAGGACCATCAATCTATGACCAACTGGGTAGGGGACTTCAAATAGTTCTTGAAAAAGTCATTAGATGTGGGCTCCGAATTTGTCCGGCCTACTTGCCCACATGCTCGAAATTTTGTTCGTTCATGTACGTACATCTTACTCTCATCATTTATCTATGTGTAATCTATGAGTAGGACCGATTAACATTTTCATCCGTCACCTACCATACTATGATATTACCGTGTTTTAGCATAATAGGTAATTCTTTTTTTTTTAAAACCCCGAAAAACCAAAAAAATTGTGTGCACACACACACACACACAAAATACAAAAAGAGGAGGAACTCTAGGTTTTGTCATGTTGGGTATGATCGGGTTCTTATTGTTCGGCTCCCCCCTTCTTCCCCCCCCTTTCCATATTCTATACACCTCTTTGTTGGCCTTGCTTACCAAGGCAAGTATATTATTGTGTTTAGATTCATCATAAAATATAATAATTTAAGAGATTTTGGCCTTTTGGTAATAATAATAGGTCTATTTTTATATGAGGATTTTTGAAAGATGATATTTTGGCTTGTGTTAAAACTTGAGATTAGTTCCAAAGTTATAATATCTTGAAGGATTTTGGTTTTTTTAAAAGTATTTTTTGAAGGTTTTGTTTTTGCATGGTGAAATATTTGAATTTCCATAATTTTTTTTTTGCCTTAAAATATTTTTAATGTAAGTGGCAAGGCCACAATGTGACATAGCCCTCGTTTCCTTTGGAAAGTTATTTATTTTGTTCCTATAAGACCTACTTGATTTCTTAGTAATGTGTTTGCAAAACTCTTATTGAGGGTAAAAGAAGTTGCATGTTTTTTATTGAATTTATTATTATTATTATTTTTAAATATATAATTTAATAACTAATATTCAACATTTGATAATTTATTCATTTTAAACTATTAATGAATCCCTAAACTATAATTAATTCATGAAAAAATAATTATTGATTAGATTTCATTTGACTATTTGAAAATTAATATATACTAATCATGTGTTATGTTAAATAAATCATAAATATTAATTAATGACTGATTATGTAGCTTATAATAATATTAATCAAAATTTCAAATGAATTCATATGTAAATAATATTCAATGAATTATTTGACAAATCATATTTACACATCAAGAATGCTGGTTAGCAGATATTCAATAAACTAATATGTAATTGACTAATAAATATTAATTAACTGAACTTCCATCAAATGAATTATTTATTTCATATTAATGATTCATTATTAATTAAAATTGACTGTGAAATAACCTATTTGATATGTTCAAATTTTAATATTTAATATCAAATATTCAGGATTTATTATTTATTATATATTTAATTCAAGAGATAGTCAATCAATTAATAATTTATTTATTATTTGATAAATAAATTCTTTAAATGTAAACTCAGAATAAAAATGAAAATATTATTAATAAAAAATCAATTAAATGTAGAATTAAAGTGCCATCCAATTAATCGATTACATTATTTTTAACTATTAATTGTAATGAATTATTGAATTACTTATTTATTAATTAATTCAAAAAATAATTATGTATGAATGATGAATTATTACTATGAATAAAATGATTAGTTCGTAAAAAATATCATGTAAGAATGATTGTTTCTTATAAATTTTAATAACTTAAAAATATGTCATTATAGGTAGGTTTTTATGTGGGTAGGGAGGTTATAAATTAATTAGCTAGTTAAATAGCCATTTAATTATTATTTTATTACATGTAGAATTAGGTAATTTAAAAATAATAATAAAACATATGGGAAAAAAATTCAAGTTGTAATTCAATTTGCAACTAAAATGCAATTATAATATTTAGCCTAGTTGTTTTGTTCTCCAAACTCATCTTGTAAATTATATAAGGACAATGTTTTTTCTTATGTTTTCACATTTTAAAAAAGTGTTACATGGGATGAATTGAAATAAAACTTAACCATAAAATAAAATAACAATATTGACATGATTATTTTGTAACTCACCCACTTTCCTACCTGCCTATTTAGTTGGGTAAATAAGTATGTATTTAAATCCTAATTACCTACCTATGTATGCATGTTTGTATGTAGCGTAGGTAGGTATAACTAATCATTATTCCTCAAAAAATTTAAATTTCTTAATGTGACCAAAAACATGCCAAATATTTTTTAAAACATAAAAATTTGGTACGAACAATTAAATTTTCAATTTTTCAACACAAGATTCCTTATAATAATTTAAAAACATTGACAAAATGATCCCCTTTACAACTTGGAAGTATAATCTCTAAATCAAAATTATTTTGTTTATTTTTTTGTTTCCACATTCAATTTTTTTGACAAATGCATTAAATAAATTTTAAAATTACAATACAAATATAACATAGTGAATTCAATCCCAAATTGATGAGTAAAAAGAAACAAATGTATGGGGTTTCCTAGGATTTTTTGATATTTTCAACCTTTTCATAGAAATAAAGAAATCTTGAATCATAGCCCAAAAAAGATGGTCACCAAATGTTCATAGACAAAGTATTCACTTCAATGAATACAAGTATACAATAGCCTTATTATTCCTATGCATGCATGTTCAAACTAAACACAATGTATATATTCAAATTCAAAAGATAATAAAACAACTTTATGAATGTATTACTAAATGAAAAGGAATGACAAAACTTTCAAACTCATTTGCTTATATAGGTTGAATGGTTCTTATTAATAACTAAACTACCTATCTAACATTAAATAATAATTAATTCAATCATAAACTATTATTTAATAATCTAACTATTAAGGTAATTCATATTTAATTAATTGTCTCCATCATCCATTATAGTTATTAATGATGGTCCAAAATTGTGGACATGTGGCATAATAAAAAATCACCACATGGCATATTAATTATATATATATATATATATATAGTAGCTAAGTAGGTCATACATAACCAAAATTAATTAGGTTTTTAGGTCTTAAGACTAAATACATATGTATTTACCTAAAACCTAACTATTTGTTTTATTAAATAAATAAGTAGGTAGGAAAACACAAGATTCAATGAACTAAAAAATAGCCATGAATTTATTTTTTAATTTATGTTTTGTCTTTGATGTTAAGTTTTCTTCCCCTTGTTCCAAAATGACACGTGTATTTTAATGTGAAAACATAAGAAAACAAGCCTTTTTATATCATTTGTAACATGAATGTTTTTTAAAAAAAAGGTCAAATCTTTTAATTATTCCTTAGTTGCAAATGAGGTATAATTATATAAATATTTTCCCATAAGTTTTGTGCTTATTTTTCATTGTGTAATTTTTAAAATTAAATTAAAGATATATGATAATTAAAAATGTAATATATATATATATATATATAATTCAGTTATTTGAATTGATTGTTTTGTCCAGTTAATTAATTATCAAAATAATTTATCTTATTTTATGAAAAAAATTATTTAAAAAACAGATTTGAATTAAATGTATGATAATTAATTAATTGGATTGATTGTTTTACTTCATTAACTAGTGAGCTAGTTATTTAAATTATTTATTATAATTTAAATAATTATTTTATTCATGAATTAGGATAATTAAGATAACATAATTATTTATTTTAATTATTTATTTATTTCTAAAATTTTAACTAGTCATTCTAATTTATAAATTATTTGATTTTAGATCATTTATTATTAGATGATTAATTATCTAATATCATATAATTAATCACATATCATTTGAAATTTGAAAAAAATATTTATTTTGATTAATTTATGAACTAATTCTACGAATAAAGCTTATTTATAACTCATAATAGTTAATTTTCATTTTATTTAATTCATTCATTATAATTAAGTAAATTACATATTAATTAAAATTTAATTATCAGTTTTTTTAATTAATTAATTAATTATAATTGATTAAATTACATAATAACTAATAGCTCATTACTAAATGTTCAATATTAATTATGAATTTTGTTAGAAAATAAGCATATCCATACATACATTGAATTAAATTTTTAATATAACATACAAATTGCTTTTAATTTCACATGTAAATTAATTATATATATCCAAATAATCAATTAACTAATGAATTTAAATAATTAATGATTTGGCAATTATTGATGAATTACTAATTATTTTAAATAATTGATTTAATGCATTATGAAATATCCCCAACTCAGATAAATATTTATTTGATTAATATTTAATAATTAATTATTTGTTAATTCATGTAAAATTAAGTATATGAATTGCTCTTATTTATTCATATTAATAGTCAAATTATTGAAACAACAACTTTTTACAAAACATTACATATGAATATGCATCATTATTAAGTTATAAATAGTTGTATTACAATCATAAGATAGTTGAACAATAATATTTTTCTAATGGTGGATTAATGAATGTGTTGATTATATCAATGGGAATCATAGTTGAAAATTAGTTGCAAATGTATCCCATAATGGGTGGTGGAAAAATGTGAACACATGGCATGATCCCATGAACACATAGTTGTTATTTGAGTGACACATTTACAAAAGTTTTAAAATAGTTACCACATACAACTATGATGCAACTTTTAAAAAAATCAAACATGATTGATTACATATGTATATGCAATATGTACAAATTATTATATAGAAAACTCATTTTCAACTTGCTTGCAACAATAATACAACTAATTGATTTTCTAATGTGGCAATTTATTTATTAATACACAATTGTTGTAAAACCAAACGATAGTTGCACGATAAATATATATGAATTATTTTTAAAATTTTAGTTGTAAGGTAATGTGGTTTTGATGGACGTAAATTTTCATAATGAAAGTTGGCATTGAAATAATTATAGCAAATTCAAGTGCATGTCACTAGTTGAACAACATTTCTTAGTTATAAACATTATGAGACTTCTAGTGCGATTTGGTGGCATGTAATGTCATTTGCAACTATAATTTCATGCCACTTGTCCAATGTGACTTTGGACATTTTTAATCACATGTGTCAAATATGACTAAAATGCAATTGCAAATGAAGTTGTTAATTTCCAAATTTCTTCTAGTGTTCCATTATGATTTCATCATCTATTTCAATGAAAATAAATAAAAACTTCAACAAAATTTGATGCAATGGAATTTTTTAATGGAATTTTTTTTACTTGTAATGTTATGATTTCAAATTTTAACATTCAAAATACATGGAGGGTTTAAGGATTTTTGCAATTAAATTTATGTTATCAAAGTTACAAAAGGTTTTAGGGCAATTACAAATAGATGAATTTTCAAAATGATGTTTAACGAATTAGAATTGATTAAAGATTTAATCAAAAAGTCAAAACATAAACATAAACAAGTTGATTTTTGATTGCAACATAATCCATTACAACAAAAGGTGTCCATGTACACTAAATGATTCCATTGGACTATGAGTAAATTCACTAATTATAGTGAACATACCTAGTGGGAAAACAATGAATTCACTGGTCCAGTGAACAAGGACTAATGAACTACACCCACATTTTGAAGTAATGGTCCTAATATAGTTATAATGTAGTGCACAGTTATCACAAATACTTCATAAATGACATGGCCCATCATCTATGTTGATTGGTAATTGCCACGTGTATGAGATTGTGAATGTGAAAAAACACCGTGGAATGACCATGGTTGAATAACTCTCTGACAATGCCACACACACCCCAAGGACAAAAACTTGTAGGGGTAAAAAAACTATTAGTAAAGGAATTAGGTTTTATTATTGAAATGATATGACCCAAAATAAAATATATTGAAAGAGAATAAGGGCATGTATCATAAACTATGTGTTTAAGCTACATTGACCATTTATGTTCATGTGTCTAAACTCCATTAATGCACCATCAAAATGTCACACATGTGGCTAGGAATGGTATTATATTTAACACCTATTCACGCTGTAATTGGATTATAACCATACTAAAATGGTATGAATGCGACCAAGTTGTGTGTAGATGTTTAAATGGGAAGGAAATTACCTTTTGTAATAGTGGACAAATGGATGGGTGCATGTTGTGTATCACCCAAAATAACATGAATTCATTGTACACTATGTTGATGAGGAGTTGGGCCATTTTGAGTTTGATGAATTTATAATTTGCATGTTTTAAGCACATTATTTTGGGATGCAACTTTAAGTTCAATAGTTTGTATTTTGGTGTATAGTATGTGATTGAATACGAATGTCATGAACAATGCATTTATATTTCCTTTGTAACCATTGTCAATCATGGGGTTAAATTATTAATGGAATTTGGATTTTGTTAGTCCACTAAGTTTGATCATTTGACATAATCAATATGTTTTGGTTATGATTAAACATATTGGTGTCATTATTAAATAAAAATAATGAAGGAAGTACATGTGCATATGTGCATTTATAGATAAAATGTTTAGTAGGGTTGGTGTTCCACTAATTGAAGTGTTCATTGACCAAGGTATGGAATTCCATGGCTAGTTTCAAAACTTGTGTGAATAAATAATTATTAATCATTGTATAATTTCATGATACCATCCAAAAGTAGACAAGTTAATTGAAGGATGGTGTAGACAATCAAATAAAAATTGCATAAATACAAGTTTAGAAAGGGCCATAGGGGAAACATACATGAGATTGAAATATGTAATTAACATGGTTAATTGGGCTATAAGTTTAATCACTAGACCTTTCTTGCATCATTTTCACCATACTTTCTATTTTTTGGCCATGATCCCAAACCTTCAATCAATTAATATGTCACGATGTGATGATATTAATCAACATGGATGATTTGAATGTATGGCTTTGAACATATGAACAATGAATAACTTTGTTCAAGTGAATGATGCCAATGGCTATGAAAAATTTGGTCATCACATATATGTCACTATTTGTGGGGGTGATTATTGACCTCAAGTTTGTAAGTTGGAGTTAAAAGATTAATATGTGTATCTACAACAAACAACATTGATTATAAAATATGTAATTACATGGGACGAATTATTAATTTGAAAGTGGTGCAGGTTTGCCTATTGGGGTGTTATTGTTTGGAAGGGTAGGATGGTTAGTTTTGGAATGATTTGTGCAGGGGATGACACAACACATGAAACCTTTAAAATGGCATAATGGTTAATTATGGAAAGATTATGTATAAGGATTTTCACCCTATATAAATAGAGGGGTGGTTTGCTATGATGTGCAATGTAATAATTGTTTTGTTATTTGGTTGTTGGTTATGGACATCAATAGGTGTATATGTTAACATGGTAGCGTCATGCCAACATTGTCATCTTGTGCCACTTTCAATTCTTAAATTTTCATACATTTTTGAATACCCAAATCACCAAGAACATCTACAACACATTCCACAAAACATTCTTCCAATTAGAACTTAATGGTGCCATGGAAAAACATGTTGGTTTTTTGTCATAACCCTTACATTTCAAAAAAACTTGTCCCCACTAATTGGAGCTCCTTGGTCTAACAATAACGTGTGAATATCATTGTCACCAAACACTCCGATATTATGCATGTTTGTTCATTCCTTTGGCTGATATTTTTTGTTTTTTTTTTCATGAAATTTTTATACATGTATATTTATATCTTAAAGTCTTCTTATCATGTGGGTTCTTGCTATTTTTTTTTTAAAAACAATTTCAATCTCATTTTCTTGTTTCGTAATTTTATGGTGATAAATGAATACAAGCATTTTTTGCATTTTTCTTATTTATATATGTGTGTTTGAAGCTTTTTAACATTAGTGGGTCCATGCACACCCTTCGTGAACAAATCATATTCACACATTTACTTTCATTTCAATCTCTTTATTAATGTTACAATTCATAACAATCTTTAGTTTTTGCAAACTTTTTGGCATATGTTGCTTTTGCATGTTTCTTCCAACTATTTTTGTTGCAATTATGTTTTTGATGTAACTTCTTTTTGTCACAATTTTTTTCATCCTCAATTTGTTAGGTATGTTTTGTTAATGAAATGTTCTTTTTTTCATGTCGAGAATGCTTCATTTTCAAAAATTTCTTTGAGTTGTAATGGGGGATGGCAACCATGTATTGGCTTAAATTTGAATGCCACTATTTAATTCTATGATATTTTAGTTTTGTAATGCAAATTTGTTAGTTTGTAACGATTTAACAATAATAATTCTTCACATTGTTAAGAATCACTATAACTTTTGATTCATGCAACTATGTTTCCACAATGATAATCATAGCATGATTAAATTCCCCAAATTGGAAAAAAAATTCATGTTTTTCTTTTTATCATTTTCATGGACATCTAATTAACCCATGAAATCATGAACCTTTGGGAAATTTTCATTTCCAAAAGAACATTAAACATTTTTCACGGATCTATGTGCATAAAAAGGAAATGCACCATTGGGTTTGAACAACATAATGTGAAAAACAAGTTGTCAAAGTGTTTGATTAACTTACATGAACAAAATTAAGCATTCAAAATACAACAATATAAAGGGAGGTAGTTATTACTTAAAGCTGTGTGGTAGGCGTAGATTCTATCCTATAATTGTTCTCTACCTACTTAAAACAATACAAATTTTATTTCAAGGATTCATTTCAACATTTAAAATTTGTGGTTTCAATAATTCGAAACAATTTTGGTAAACTGTTTTTACATAGTTTCCTTCTTACAATTATTGTTCATTTTACTCAAGTTCCATTTCTTTTTTAAAAACAAAATTTGTGGTCAAAATATAGTTAGATATTATAAATCAAAACACAATATTTACATAGTAAAATCAAGGTTTTCTTATCAAATTCACACTATTCCTTTTATTCATAACTGAACATATCACAATATGTAGTCTTAAAAGTAGAAATCAAAATTAAAAATATGAAAAATATATGGTTTCCAATACCAATAGAACTTTAAACTCATGTCTATGTTCTAATTCCAATTGCTCTTTAATTCTAACTTTGTGTGTAAACAAAAACAATCTCACAAAATTTCATCAAATTCCAAAACTACATTTTAAGTTTTCTTCCTTCCAAAAGTAACTCAAAATCAAAGGACCAATAATTTTAGTCCTATCCAGCTAATCAATTGTTTTATTGCATTCCTACCATCATTAACTAATCACTACCTTGTTGAATTTGTTCCATTCATTGGGTAACATTGTGACAAAATTTGAAAAATAAAATGAAACACTACCCATCAAATTAAACCTCAAAATATATGTTTCCATCTTAATTATCCCATGTTTAAATTTAAATTCAAATGAGACTAAAATGAGTTCAATTTGACTATAGATATGAAATAATACAATAAAAACACATAACGTTGTGACCCCCAAGAAGGACACTTCCAACGAATGAATACTCATGTAATTTGGTGCTTAAAAATAAACCTCACAACTACCTAGTTAGTGGCACCTATTCCAATATTATTTAACAAAAAAGACCAATAATGACAATTGATTAAACACCACAAACTACACTACACTAAGTGGCTAGGCTATATTGGAAAGCTATCCAAAGGGGTTTTGAGCAACCTTCCTCACAAGCGAAAAAATGGACAAAATGTTTTTACAATTCCTCTTCAAAATCTACATGGAAATGGCTCAATCACCACATCATTGAAAAAATTTCTCCTTGTGCAATCAACCTATGTTTTTTGCAAACATGTTTAAATATATGCCATCAATCCTTTGTTTTTTTCCATTAAAACAAGCCACATATATATGGCCTTAAATAGGCCTTTAGGGGTTAAAGATCACTACTATCGTAGAACCTTTACCATTTTGAAATAGTTTAGGTGAATATTTATTTATTTTTCATTCTTTCATTTTGACCTTCCAATCACAATTTTTAAAAAAAATTAGATATATAAAATAAAATTCAGCATATTATTGCAAATAATACTTATGTAGTTATGTTGGTTCTAATAAGTAGATGGTTTAAATGCTGGTAAACTAGTGAATCAAGCAATTGTGATGATTAAGGTAGGTATTGATTTCGAATAAATACTAATTATTGGAATTAGGAGGTGCTCATTACCCATGGACAAATCAACACATGAACCATAAATTTTGAATTTTAAAATCAAGTTTTTTGAAACTTTTGACAAGGCAACTTGCAATTTTTTTGAAAATTTGAATTTTTTAAATTATTATTATTTTAATTATGGCTAAAATGGTTAAGGTACTACAATAACAATGATAACATGAAGCAATGTGGAACCCAAGTTAAGCATGTGATATCCAATCTCATTATGTGACATAACATGTCTAAGAACAAACAATTATTTGTATTAAAAAAAAACTCTTTTTGCCTTTCATGGAATTTTTTGATGTTGGGGGACTTTGTTCATCCACTTTCCTACACTTTTCATCCGTTTTTCAAACCTAATGTCCTTATTTCATCCTACCAAATTAATGTACCTAATGACCTTATTTCATCCTCATAATTTTAAATATCTAATGATTTTATGTTCATCCTTGTAAAAATTCTACCTAATGGATTCCTTTTGTCTTTTTTGTGGAATTGTTTTTCATTTAATTTTTTTTTTTCATTTTTGAAAGTGTAAATCTGACTAATTTTGCTATATCTTGGGAGAAATTAGTCCAAATTTTCAATATAAAAAAATTGGCCCAAAAAAAAAAAAAAAACCCTACAAATTACATTATTTTTATTCTTTTTAAAATAAAAAAATAAAAAAAATTAATAAAATAAAGTTTTTTTTTTTTTTTTGGACAAATTTTTTTATATTAAAAATTTGGATAAATTTCTCCAAAAATATAACAAAATTAGTCAGATTTAAACTTTAAAAAATGAAAAAAAAAAATTAAATGAAA
>Ga0116229_10011397_pt1 | contig 13123 bp, 7 predicted proteins | sample S1TSphgellanicum_3_FD_87313 | JGI IMG/M metagenome (GOLD analysis project Ga0116229, IMG submission 87313) | Host-associated microbial communities from peat moss isolated from Minnesota, USA - S1T2_Fc - Sphagnum magellanicum MG | ecosystem: Host-associated > Plants > Peat moss > Unclassified...
CTTATATTTTCTTTTTTTTTTCTTCATAATGCCCCCTTTTATTTTTCCTTTTTTTTCATATTCCCCAACTTTTTTTCTTTATTAATTTTGTCCCTTTTTCATTCAAAAAATTTAAATACCACCTTTTTGTTTTTTTTTCATTTTTGGTTTGTTTTCACCTTGTGTTTTTTCCTTGCTTGTTTTGCTCCCACCCCCTCCCCCCATTTTCCCCATTTTCTTTGCCCTTTCTCTTTTCCCTTTGTTTAATCTTGCCAATATTTTCCCTTTATTTATTTTTTTCCACTCTTCCTTCTTTTTTTTTCCTTCTCCTTGTTCTTATTGTCATTTCATGCCCTTCCCCCCATGCCTTTTTTGGCGACCGAAAAAATTCGGTTGCCATCAAACATACCCCCATTGTTGGATGGCGATTAAAACATTTTGGTCATCCAAGAAGGAAAGCAAGGGATGAATTTTTTTTCCCCAAAATGACAGCACAAGCTTCAATCAAAATTCAATCAATTGGCATCTGATATTTCATGGGTCAAAACTACATTCATGAGCCAATTTCAATTTGGTGTATGTAATGACGTGAAAAACTTGTTACTTGCCATGCCAAATCCTATAACCTTAAATTAAGTTATTGGATAAACAACTAAATTCGATAACCAATTTTTTGAACGTCACTAGGGGAAGCATTTCACGTTTAAAAAAACTTCACATTTTTCATATTGTCCCAATTACTAATACCTTCACGTAAAAATGATCCCATGCAAATTGACAAAATGCAATTCAAGCCCTTCACAAAATAAGGAAAGTAATGATAATGTACAAATAATCTTTGCTTGTATTGTGGAGTTCAAAGTATGTTGTTCATGAATGTCCAAAGAAGTGTGGTAAACATATAACGCATGCCACTTTTGTCACCAACCCATAACTTTAAATATTAGAAAATAATGACATTTAATCTTAATGGGGATTGTGAAGATAAACCTTAATGCATCATGTCACCACTAAAAAATGTGTTTTAATTCACCATATGTTTCATTGGAATTTCAAATGAAATTATATAAAATCATTGTGGTTAAACCAACCAACCTTATAGTGACTAAGGTCGAGTCATTATGGAGATAGTGAAATCATTAATAGTTAATCAAATTCATTAATAATTAATTCATTTGGCTAGCCTCCTAGTTTATAACCAACCTTGGTTACCCCAAAAACCTAAATGAAGCTAAGGTAAAAACATAGGCCAAACATTTAAGAACCTAAATAAATAAAGATAAAAACCTAAGTTAAGCATTTAGGAACCTAAATTAAGCTACGTACGTCACTAGGCTAAGAAGCTAGGTTAATTTAGGCCACTTAACCTAAGTTAAGAACCTAACCCATCAATTTAGGGTGCAAGTGTGAAGGTTTGAACCATGCACCTCCTTTCACTTCTATGTTTAAGGAAAAGCTCATTGACCATTGAACCATTATTCAAATGTGTAAAAATGTTTTTCATCACATATTATTATCCACATTCTTTTTTCAAGTTATGTGTAGGCTATCATAGGCTAGGTTCTTAAGTTATTCTTACTTAATGTAGGTTATTTTAAGCTATTCTAAAGCTACCATAAGTTAGGTTCCTAAGTAATCCTTAATTAATATAAATTGCCCTAGTCTATTCCTAACTATCATAGCCTAGGTTTTAAAACTAATATTGAATATTCTTCAGTTATGTGTAGGCTACCATAGGTTAGGTTCCTAAGTTATTTGTAGGTTAATGTAAGTTATTTTAAGTTATTCTTAGGTTACCCTAAATTATTTGTAAGATGCCATAATCTAAGTTCATGAATCAGTCCTAGGCCATTCCTAGGCTAATATAAGCTACCTTATGCTATGTTTAAAATAACATAAGCTAGTTTTAAGCTATTTTAAAGTTACTATACATAGGTTATTCTAAACTATCCACCTTAGGCTATTTTGAGTTATTTAAGTTATTTTACTCTAAGCTATTATTGGTTATTCAACCTTAGGTTATTTTAGGCAATTCCACCTTATGTTATATTAAGTAATTTTATTTCACATCACAAACTTGCCCTTTCCATGTATTTATGTTTTTACAACATGCTAAGTGTTGAACAATCATTCATATGATATTGTGATGGCATTGTAACACAATGTTTGGATCAAAACATTGTGTTACAATGCCATCATATTATCATTTAGTGATTGTATCAACATTTGATTTTGAACACATTGTTAAAGTGTAATAACATCACAAATACACCAAGGGAGTAAGTTTATGATGTAAGTTATTATCACTAAAAGAAAACTATAAAAAAACAACTACCATTTGCAACTATTTTTTAGTTGCAAAATACATTTGTTACTAAAAATTGCATAGTTGCATTAGACACTAATTGCAAGTGTGGATGAAATCAATGGTCAACAAATACTTCACCATCCATATACTATTGTATGCCATCCATACTATTGGGGTGCCTGGTTTGTTATTAATCTTCGGCTATATTACCATAAAAATCAATAACTTACATAATGACATGTGGCAATTGAAAAAGGTTTTAAATTTTTTAAAAAAAGATAATGGATCCTCATTGTCTAATTTAAATGGTTTTAAATTGTGACACATGGCATAATACCAATATGCCACGTGACATTTTGGGATTTTGGTCAAAATGAATTTAAAATGAATATTTAAGTAGGTAGGTGGGATTAGGTAGTACGTAGGTTGGTTGGTTGGATTAGGTAGGTACATAGGTAGGTTAAGGAAGTAGGAAAGTATTTAAATTTTCTTTTAGGTTTAACTGTTGGGGTTAAACTTTTTAAAAGGTTAAACTCCTTTGGTTCATCCTAATTGACATGTGTTTTTTTATGTGCAAGTGTAGGACAAAACCTCTTCTTCATATAATTCTCAAGATGGAAATGGAAGATAAAACATATGGGATAAAAATTGAAGTTACAATTTAATTGTAAACTAGGTTATAAATAAAAAGATTATTTCATATCTTTTGTCCTCCTTTTTCATTTTGTAAATTATACAATTAAGTAGATAACTAATTAACTAACAATTTAAATAACTAAAAAAATCATTTAGTTATACGAGATTAATTCATAATTCATAAATATAAATAAATAAATAAATAACCAACTTATTAGTTATAAGATTTTATTAATGGTTCTTAAATAATCAAATAAATAACTAAAATATTAAATAATTAATACTTAAGTAATAAATAGTTGAATAAATAATTTTAAGTTATTAGTTAATTACGCTTTAATAGTAATTTTAAAATATTTATATCTAATTAATAATTATTAGCAAACCAATAATTAACTAATTGATTAGTAATAAATAATTGGTTAATAGTTCAGATAGAGACAAGCAAATAACTAATACATTGAATAATTATGAATTATTATTTAAAAATATTATGTATGAATTATTAGTTATCAATTAATTGAAAATAAATGTAACTAATTAATCATCGATTAATTAATAAGTGGGTAGTAATTTATGTTAGGTAGGTAAATAATCTAGGCTATATAGGTAGGTAAACATATAAGTAAATAGGTTGGTAGGCTAGGCTAGGTAGGTAAACAAACATATATAGGTAGGTTGGTAATTATTTTTCCTAAATACAATTTTATAAATACACCAATGGAAACATACCCCCATTATACCCCTAATATAACTTGGCAAAAATACACATACATTTCAAAAGTTTCCTAATACACGAATGTATATATCACTAAGGGCTATTTTGACACCCTAAAGGTGTAGTTAAGTTTGGTTCCATTTGTAACTAATGAGACATATGGACATGATCATGGATGAAAACAATCTTAGAGTGCAGGATGAAGAAGTCATTAATTGCAAATGTAGTTGTAGCATAGTTACAATAATGGTTAAGGGTGCAAAATAGTTGTAAAACCAATAAGAGTTAGTTGCAAATGGCAATTAGTTGCACATAGTTGCAAATGCATCAATTGCATTTTGGGGGATTCCTTTTAGTGTTATTGACCATTTTAAACAGTTATTTTAAAATTATTATAGGTTATTTTACCATGGACTATTTTTAATTAATTTAAATAATTCCACATTGAATTATTTTTAATTATTTTACCTTAAGCTATTTATGTTATTTTTTACTATTCTACCTTATGTTATTTTAAATTATTATATCATAGGCTATTTTAAATGATTTTAAGTTATTCCAAACATTAGATCTTATGTTATTATACCCTAGGTTGTTCTAAATTATTTCACCCTATATAATTTTATGTTATGTATCCTAAACTATTTTTTATTCATTTAACTTAGGTTGTTTCAAGTTATTCCACCTTAGGTTATTTTAAATGATCCTATCTTAGGTTATTTTATGTTATTATACCCTAAGTTATTTAAATATATTTTACACTATTTATTTAAATATATTTTAAATGATTCCACCTTAAAATACTATATGTTATTGTAACCTAGGTTATTTTAGGTTATTTTATCATAGGTTATTCCATTTTTTTAATATGTTATTTTAAGTTGATTTATCCTATGGTATTTAACATTATTATAATTTACAAGAAAACCCTAAAATAACTTAAAATATAATAGCTTAAAAATTTAAAACAACCTAGGTTATAATAGTTCAAATTTTTTAAAATAATAAATTAATCTATAATATCTTAGGGTTAAATTTCTTAGAATATTTTATGGAAAAATAACCTAGAATAATTGAAAATAATCTTAGGTAGAATAATTAGGTGCTATCATAATCAAATGAGCCAATGGTGACAAAGGATTCAAGGACTATAGTTTTTTTTGTGGTCATTTTCGCTTTCGCATAGAAAGGATTTTTGGGATGAAATCTTTTGCAATATGTTACTAAAAATACATATAAATTTTTAAATACATCACATTTTTGTATTAACTTGTCATGAATAAATATATATTTTTTAAAAATGTACAAATTCTATCAAAAATTGTGTTTTGTTTTGAAGTTATATCTTAATTTCAAATTGTATAAAAAGATGTTTATTATTTAATTTATTATTAAATTTTTTCATAAAATACAACTTTGTTTTAAATGTCATGTACATTACACCCCATTTACATGCGATAAAGGAAAATTTTTAATTTTAAATTATTTTAAATTATTTTAAAATTTAAAAAATTTAAAAATTTCACAACTTTCAAATTATGAGTGTTTTTAAAGTGTGGATAATCTATTCACAGCATTCTAATTTTTTTCACATCAAAATTCCTTTATAAAGAGAGTTTTTAGTTTAGTAATTTGCAAAATTGACTACTTTTGATGTAATTGTTGTTCAAATTCAAAAAATCCTTTATTAAAACCAAAACCCAAAATAAGTTTTTGTGAATTTTTGTTTTGAATTCTTCAACATTGATATTAGTCATTTAACACTACACTCCATGATTAACATGGCATTAAAGTGGCACCATAAAAATATATGTAACAAAATTATAATTTTTATAAAGTTTTGGTAGTTGCCCGATGTGCTTTTTGGCTCGTTTGATTGTGACTACACCCAACTTAGAATAATTTAAAGTGGAATAACCTATAATAACTTATGGTGAAATAACATAAAATAACCAATAATAATCTAATGTACAATAACATAGAATAGTCAAAAGTAACCAATAATAACATAATGAATAATAATTTGAAATAACTCAAATTAGTTTAGGATATAATAACTTAAAATGACTTAAGGTGAAATAATTGAAAATATCTTAAGGTAAAATCATTTAAAATAACCAAAAATGGACTAATTTAAAATAACATAAAGTAGAACAATTTATAATAATAAAAAGAAACCTAAGGTATTTAAAGTAAAAATATGTAAAAAAATCTAAAAGTATTATATTGAATTATGTGAACCAGAAATGAAACATGAAAATCACATAATGAACTTATAGTGCATAACCTTAACCAAGGTGAAATGATTAGGGTGGGGTGAAATTATTTAACTTCAAAAGTTCCAAAATGATTAAAGTTAATGAACTACACTTCTCTTTTGTACTAATGTGATGAAAATGGTCCCAATTTATCTTTAAATCCAACATCACGTTGCTTCATACTAATCACAATCAAATGTAATCAATTCAAATTTGACATTTTATGCATAAAATAGTACCTATGTAATGTATCTATATACAAATAAAATTAAACATTCAATTTGAATGTGTCATTAAATTTCAACAACATGTTTAAATGAGGGGGTGCAATGAATATAAATGAAACAATCCTTTTGGGTGCCCCAACCATGTTTTAACCCTACTATGTAACTCCATTATAATTGCACCCATGATGTCATGTTAAAGTCTTTGATTATCATATGTCTATTAAAATCTAACACATGACATTATAAGCTTTTTTGAAATAAAAATTATTATTTTTCAAAATATTGATTTCCATCATTCATTATGATTATTAATGATGGTTCGAAATTGTGACACGTGGCACACTAAAAAATTACCACATTGCATATTAATTATATTTTGGAATAAATAAATAAATAAAAAAAATTTATATTTTAATGGTTAGGTAGGTTGTACATAACCATAGGTAGGTAGGTTGGTAGGTTTTAAGACTTACATACCTATGTATTTACCTAAGACCTATCTACTTAGGGTCATAAGTAGGTAGAAAAATAGCCATGAAATTTAATTTTTTAATTTAATTTTTTTCTAGGTTAAGCTTTATAAAGTTCATCCCAAGATGGCATTTGTATTTTAGTGTGAAAATATGAGAAAACAAACCTTCTTTATATAGTTTGTAACATGGGATTCGAAAACAAAGCATATGGGTTAAATCTTTTAATTGTTTTTTAATTGAAAATTAAGTTGTAATTAAGTTGCAATTATAACACTTAAACATTTAGGGTAGGCCAAATCCAAAGGGAAGGCTCCATTGTTTCTAATATTCAAATAAAACTTGAACCCCTCCTATTGGCGCCTCTGTGGCACTAACAATTGTAAAAAATGGAATAAAATTGAAAAAGTTATGGGCCCCAAAAGTAGAGGGGGTCAAAAACTCAAAAAAAACAAACCATTGAATGCTACAAAAGGCTTGTTCCCAAACACCTAAAAAAATCCTTTTGAGTTGCTCTATTGTTATTAGAGTTCAAAGATGATTTGTAAAACTTTAGGTGGTGCTCGTATAACATTTTAAATCGTTTAAAATGAATAAGAAATAAGAAAGTTATGAGGTTTGAAAGTGGGAGGGGTTTAAAGAAAAGAAAAAGGAAAAAAATGTGTTTTGTAAGTTGGAAAACTAATTTCTTTTCTTGTTATTTTTTCATTACTCCTTTTACTTTATATTTCAAAGATGATTTCTAAAGCTTGAGATAACACTCCCATAACATTTTAAATCATTCAAAATGAAACACATATGATGAAAATATAAATAATTGATGAATATGTATATTTATTAAGTCATAAGTAGTTGTATTATAGTCATAATATAGTTGAATAATAATACTTTAATAATGGTGCACTAGTGACTAGGTTAATTGTATTAATGTGAATCATAATTGAAAATTAATTGCAAATGCATTCCATAATGGGTGGTGGAAATGTGGACACATGATCATATGTATGTACATTGTACTTAGTTGCAACATAGTTGTTGCTTTAATGACACATTTATAATAGGTCTAAAGTAGTTGCCACATGCAACTATAATGTAATTCTTGAAAAAATTAAACATGGTTGACTACATATGTATGAATGATGTGTATAAATTACTATATAAAAAACCCATTTTCAACTCACTTGCAATTATAATACAACTAATTAATTTGTTGAAGTGACAATTTATTTATTATTACATTATATTTTTAAGCGGATAGTTACACATTAGTTGTAATACCCAAGAGATAGTTGCATAATAATTGTATATGAGTTTTTTTTGAATTTTAGTTACAAGGTAATGTTGTTTCGACATATGTGATTTCTCATAATGAAAACACACAAACATTAATTGAAGTCATTGATGGTTGGAGTTTTTCTTTGAAACCTATAACATACAAAATCAAAGCATTGGAGGTTACCATTATAGTACACATTAGCAAAATTATTTTCAATGTCATTTCATCCCTAGAAACCCTATCATCATTGGGTCTTTTTGATTTGCTTTGTGGATTAGCGTACAAAGAATCTTCATTTTGAACCACCAAAGCATGAGGCCTTAAAATGTGAAGATTTCAACACTAACATGTTTGGCAAAAATCATGCATTCAAAGAAAAACATGAAATGGATGCATCCAAAACTTAAGAAAACTTGTGGTGGTATGTGAAAATCTAAGTGTTCCAAATTGTTATTCATGGGAGCAAAGGTTTTCGTGCATGTGATAAATAAAGGAGATGCATTTTCAATTTATGTTTTCCCAAACGAAATGTTGAATCACATCAGTACGAAATCCCTTTTCATACAAAATATACAAGGATATGTGTTTTAAAAGAAGAATGTTGACACCTTGCCATAACATTAACCATATGATTGCGCAATTGATTTTGAAAAAGGTGCACAACCTCCATTCATGCCCATCTACAATTTGTCACAAGAAGAATTCATGACACTTTGAAAATATATTGATGAAAATTTCAAAATAGGGTTCATTAGACATTCCAAATTTCAAGCTAGTGCCCCAATTTTGTTTATTAAAAAAAAGGATGACTCCTTGTGAATGTGTGTTGTTAATCATGGTTTGAATTGACACTTTTAAGTTGGCTTACCATCGAGAATTGACACTCTTTACCTTTGGTCTTAAGATTATTGGATTAGTTGAGTCATACCAAGGTGTACACTAAGATTGATTTATATGGAACATACAATTTGGTGCGTATTTGAAAAGGTGATGAATAAAAGATGACATTTTAAACACCTTATGGCCATTTTGAGTACATTGGGATGTCTTTCGACCTTAAAAATGCATTTGCCATCTTCCAACACCTAAAAATGATGTTTTCCATGAGTATTGAATGATTTCATGATCTATACACCAATGACATTTTCATTTTCTCAGAGAACATGGAGCACCATGAATGTCATGTACATTTTGTTTTGGATAAATTCAGGGAAATAAATCTTTATGTTGAATTAAAAAAGTGTAAATTTCATCAAACCAAAATGGAATTCTTGTGTTACATCATTTATAGATATGACATTTGCATGGATCCCCATAAGGTTCAAACCATTATGGATTGGGCTATTATAGCTTTTGTTTGTGATGTTCAATGTTTTCTTGGATTTGCTAACTTTTATCAACCTTTCATTACACGTTATTCCACGATAATGACCCTTTCTACTTGTTTAAATTAGAAATATCAATTTTTTTGTTTAAGGAGTTGAAGTTGAAATTGCCTTCCAATTTTTGAAGGCTTCTTTCATAATTACTTTTTTTTAATTCATGTGGACCCTTCCAAACTTTTTTAAATTTTCGAGATGGATGTTTTTGACTTTGCATTAGGTGTTGTGTTTTCACAATTCGGAGAAAATGCTATCCTTCACCTTGTTGACTTTTCTTTTTGTAATTTTGTTTTGTTAGATGAACTATGAGATTCATGACAAAAAAAATTTAGCCATTGTGAATACTTTTGAGGAGTGGTTTCATTTGCTTGAAAAAGTTCAACATGAAATCATTAGTATTCAAACCACATGAACTTTCAATATTTCATGATAATTCATGTTTTGAATCAGTGTCAAATTTAATGGGCATTGTCATTATTTCAATTTCAATTTATCATCACATATTATTCTAGGCACCAATAAAACAAACATACGCATTATTATGTTGTTCATACCCCATTTTAAAAAAGGAAGACATAACTTATGATTAACAATTTCATGTCATTTTCAAACTTGAACACCTTCAACTTCAAGCATGGTTGGTCATTTTGAATGACACAACCCTTCTTTGTTAAATTTTTTGAAGATTTGAAAAATAATTTTTTTGTTATGAGCATCAAAGATGAATTGAGGAATCAAAATCAAGTTCAAAATCTTTTGAGTGTTCATAACAAGTTTAAATTTCAAGATGGTTTATTATATCATGATGGGATTTTATATGCACTTGATGGCCATGTTCAACTTTAAGTTTTTTAAAGCAAGCTGACATGTTGGTTGCATGACATTTTGGATTCAACAACACCATATAATTAATGTTTTGAAGTCAATGGTGATCACAACTTTCGAAGTATGAGAAAAAAATTGTTGGTTCATGTGATGTTTGGGCACAAACAAAAAGTCTTTGTAATCATTCACATGGGCTCCTTTAACCACTACTAATCCCTACATTACCATGGTTTTCAATTTTTGTTGATTTCATCATAGATCTTTAACCTTTTAATTCATTCAACTCCATTTTGGTGGGTGGATTGATTAACAAAGATATTCATTTCATTCCGTGTACTAAAAAAAAAACTAATGAAAGAACAACCAAATTATTTTTATCATGTCTTCCAATAACATGAAATTTTTCAAGATATCATTTTTGATTGTGGACCTCTATTTGCATTTAAGTTCCAAAAAAGACTTTTTAAACTTTTAAATGTGAAGGTGAAATTATCATATCAACTTTCCACACCCAAATGGATGGGCAAATAGATTAGGCTAATCCAACCTTGGAATAATATTTACATTGTACAAGGTTTTTTCCTAATGATGTTTTGATGTGAAGTATATATGATTTACATTTTAACTAAATTTGTGCAATTGTCATGATATAATTTTGCATAAAATTGTATGATTTTTGTGTATTAAACATGAACATTCACGTATGTCATTCAAAAAAATGTCTTATTTATTTAAATATATAAGATATTAAATACGTACAAATATCATTCATATTAACAATAACATGAAATTCATACAATTTTTGTATGAACCTATGAAAATCAGATTTCACATAGAAATTGTTTGAATCTATGAAGCCTTGTAAGTTTGTGATGGTGCAATTGAAAATGGGGTTGTGTGGTTAATGTACATTTAAATTTAACTTGTATTGAATTTCAAAAAAATCACAAACAATTCAAGGAAAATGTTAATGAACATCACAAAGACCAATTAATATTTAAGGTTAGAAACCAAGTTTAATTTTAATGACAAAATATATATATCACAATAACATGACCTTTTGAAAAATTGGACTACAAAGACTTGGTGGTCCATTTACCACTATGAAAAAAATCAATGATTTAACTCAAGTTTTTAGATTCCATGGAAATCCATCTTATGTTTCATGTTTCGTTGTGAAAGCCTTACCATGCATCCACCATTTTAAGAAGATTTTTTGAGTTGTTTTCATCGATTGAAATCAATGGTGAATAAGAGTACAAGGTGAAAAAGATTCTTAATTTGAAAATATTAAACAATCAATTATAATACTTTAGTCATCAACAAGGTTATGATGTGGGTGAATGCATAATAGAACCAATTAAACATCTATCAAATGCCATGGAAAAGGTGAAAAGATTCCATTAATAATATCCAAATAAGCTTAAGGTTATTATTTGCAAAACTAATCATTATGAAAGGAAATGATATCACAAATGACATCCCTAGCATCATGGTTAATATCATTGCCAACATCATGGTCCATTTTTCACCCATATGGATGAAGTCCATTCATTGTTCATCCATAATGTAATCAAAGATGGTTCCCAAAAAGGTTCCTTGAAATATTTTGAGATATTTTCCTTGTAATTAAATCCTTAATAATGCATACATAAAGCTAATTCCCCTCATTTTACCTTCAATCTATTCAACAATAATTTGGGTATGATTGTACACCATGGTTGTGTTCTTTTCTTTTCCTATTTTCATAATAAAATTTTGATTGATCTTACATCTTGCACATTTCATATTCTTGTATTTGGTTTTCGTGTTTTATGTTTATATTTAAAACTAGGCTTGCCTTTGTTATGGTTGGTTCCATGTCATTTGGATTCCTATTGTTTTGGTACTTTTTGTGTTCATGACAAATGGTGGGCTTGGTTCCAATCAATTGTCGCATGGTTGGTATTCATAACTTGTCATTGTTGATTTTTTATGAATAATTATAAAAAATACATTTTACTTATAATTTAATTGCTCATGATGTTTATAATTTAAAACCTAGTTGAAAATGGAGTTGTAAAAAAATCCTTTTTCTACTTATGTCTACCATTTAAAAATAATATGTGCAAATATTAGTAAGAAAAGGTTTCATGGTGTTATTTTTAAAAGTTAGTTTGCAAGAGAGAAGAAGATTTTATAGCAACATTGTGTGGTTATTAATTTTAAAAAAAAAACCATCCATTTTAGTTTCTTAAACATTCTAGATTCAAAGACTATTTGATTCCAATTTTTTGAAAAAATAATAATAAAAAATTGTTGGTTTCAATTATTTTAAAACTTTTAAAAACTTGTGATATTTATAAAGAATCAAGGAAAAACCTGTGATTTTATGGCTGGTTATTTGATTTCTTTCAATAATTTGTGAATCAATGTTACATGTCAAAATCTAGTTTTTAGAACATAGTTATGCATCTAAAAATCCACTTTAATAACCACTGGGGGCCTTTTCTTGCTTGTAATAAATTCCCAACACTAGTTTATAGAAGAGAGGGAGTTTGGTATGTTGGACTATTTAGTAGGGGAGGAGGTTTGAATGTGAAGAGAAAGGTTGGTATGTTAACAAGGTGCATTATACACAATGGCCCTACCATTAATTTAATATCAACAATTGATATTGGATGATAAATTGGTCATAGCTAAGGGGAAAAATAAAAAAATCAATATATTTTAATGTATGTCATCATGTTGTAAAAGGAAAATTGTTAGGATTTTTTTTTTCATTTTTTAACATCGCATTACTAACCAAGAACCCAAAAGGGATCTCACATTAAATGATGACATGTTCTAGGAACCTATTTAAGCATTTAAAAAATTGTTACCAAACCAAAACCAATAGAGAAACGTTGCAGCATGATGTTCAATCTTTTGCAAATCTAACAATTGTTTTCTCCAAAATAAAAATAAAAATCAAGTATTCCCTTTTCATATTTACTTTTCACATTTGTATAAAATTTCAAACCAAAAAAAAAACTTGTCATGACATGTGTATTTCAATGTTTTCA
>Ga0116229_10011398_pt1 | contig 13123 bp, 10 predicted proteins | sample S1TSphgellanicum_3_FD_87313 | JGI IMG/M metagenome (GOLD analysis project Ga0116229, IMG submission 87313) | Host-associated microbial communities from peat moss isolated from Minnesota, USA - S1T2_Fc - Sphagnum magellanicum MG | ecosystem: Host-associated > Plants > Peat moss > Unclassified...
AGGAAGGGCTGGCCAGAAGCTTATCCCAAGACGGGCCATTCGGCATCGGCGTACGGGCACGAGCCCCCGCCCTCTTGGCAACCGAGTGATCATATGTACAGGCGGCTCGGATTCGGCGCTTTGGTCGGCGCGGCCCTAACGGTGACGGCGTGCAATACCGGTGGAGGGTTGGTCAGTGCCAACAACCCGCTCAACCCGACCCCGGCGCCGAGCGCGGCCGCCACGCCGACCCCCACCGCCGCCCCGACGGCCAAACCGACGGCCACGCCTACCGCGGCCGCCTGCACGGCGCCGCCGCCCGACCCGAACACCTCGACGATCACCTTGACCGGCGCCCAGCAAACCATTGCGGTGCCGTGCTTCGGGAACTTCACCTCGTCGGCGAGCGTGCCGGCGAGCAACGGTAAGGGCCTGACCGTCGCGCTCGCCTCGAGCTCCGACCAGAATCTGGGCGGCGTGCCGGATGCCTCGTACGGCACGCCCATCCTTTACACAAGTCTCCTGCCGAGCGCGGCGATCACGTTCACCAGCAGTACGGCCCCGATCGCGACGACCCTGACCTCGACCGCGAACATCGGGGCCCCGCACACGTATGCGATTCAGGTCTACGTCCCGCTGCTCGGTGTCCCGATCGAGACCGTGACCGGCATCCACCCCACGGGCCACAGCATCGAGTTCGGCGTCGCCGCGCCGGGCGGGACTTTCTCCGCCGTCGAGGCGGTCGTCATCGTGTACCAGAGCTCGTAGCCGCCCGCCGTGACGCGTACGCCTGCAACCCTCTTTTCCGCGGTCACCTTCCTCGCGGCTACGCTCGGGGCTGGTCCCGCGACGAGCGGCCACGCCGACCTCGGATCAAACGCGCCTACGATCCCGGTCACCTTGCTGGGTGGCACGGCCCTGGCGGGTCCGGTAAGCGCCGGCAAGGTGACGGTCCTGAATTTCTGGGCCACCTGGTGCCCGCCGTGCCGGGCGGAAACGCCGGCTCTCGTCGCCGCTTACCGCGCCCTCAAGGCGCCCGACGTCGCGTTTCTGGCGATCGATACGACCGAAACCGCCCCGATCGTCAAGACCTTCCTGTCTGCCAAGTCGGTGCCGTATCCGGTCGCACTCGCGGGGCCGGACCTCTACAACGCTTACGGCATCGCCTACATTCCGACCACGATCGTCGTCGATGCCAAAGGTGTCGTGCGGGCGCGCTGGATCGGCGGCGTCGACGTAGCCCGGCTGACGCGGTACGTCGCGGACGCGCGCGCCGGCAAGACCTCGGACTACGTATCGCCCGCGCAGGCGCAGATCGACGCGTTGCTCGATCCCGCGCTCTATCCGCTGGCCGGTGATCCAGGCGACCGGATCGCATCCGAGCAGAAGATCGCCCAGGCCCTGACGCGCGTCGACGCGCTCACGTCGCAGAGCGACGCTACGGCGATCGACTTCGAGCGGACTCAACACGAAGAGGGAACCTTGCAGGTCGCGGCCGCAACCGCGGCGCGCGACGACGCGACCGCGGCGCCGGAAAAGGTGCAGGCGCTCGAGTCGCTCGCGAAAGGCGAGGGCGAACTCAATCGCTGGGACGATGCGGCCGCGTCGCTGCGCGCCGCGTCGGCGCTCGCGCCGAACGAACCGCAACTCGTCGCCGCGCTGACGCGCGCCTATTATCGCTTGCACGATTACGGGGCGATGATCGAGCAGGCGCAGCTCTACACGAAGCTCGCGCCGGACGACGGCGACGGCTGGTCGGAGTTAGGTTTGGGGTTCCAGCGGGCGAAGCGCTTCAGCGAGGCCGCTCCCGCGTACGAGAAATCGCTAACCTTGCTGGTCGCCGCGGCGACCAAGACGCCGACGCAAGACGCGCTGGCCGACGTCGCGGATACGTCGCTCGATGCCGCCAACGTCTACGTGGCGCTCGGCGACGGGGCCCGCGCGCGGCGCACGTTCGAGCGCGCGAATGCGTACGGCGACCGGCTCGACCCCAAGGGCAGCTACGCCGAGTTGCAGCGCAACGTGCGCGAGCGGACCCAGGAGGGGCTCGTCGCGGTGACGCTGGCCGGTAAACGCGTGAATACCTACGTCTCGGTCGCTCCGTGGACCGGGCCCGACCTTCCGGGCAGCCTCGTTTCGACGCTGAAGTATCGGCTGATCGTGGCGGCACCCGCCGGGGCCCCGGTCACGCTACGCGCGCGGGGGCTGCGGCCGAAGTGGATCTCGTCGTTCTGCGCGAGCGGCCTGTGCTCGCCGCAGACCGTCAGCTTCACCTCGCCGGAGACCGGCGTGACGACCTACGAGTTCCAATTGGTGCCACCTCACGCGGGAGCCGCTCCCGGTCACGTCTCGATTTCGTATCTCGTTCGCGGCGCCGAAGCACAGGTTGGCCTGCGCGCGCCGTAAGCGGTTCTTCCCGAAGGGCATGCGAGGCGGTTAGGAGTTACCGGGTTCGAGACGAAGCGGAAAGGCCATGTCGTACGACCTCGAGCTGCGCGGCGCAAACCGGATTCCCGCGGACGAAATCAGGGAACTGCTCGCCGGCCGATTCATGCGGATCGAGGGCGATGACAGCAGCCTCGCGATCGTGAACGAGCATACCGGCGTTCATTTCATGCTGGACGCCTCTGATGACTGTCTGGCGCTTAGCATCAATTTCGCGCGGCCCAGCTTTTTCGCGCGTGAGGCGCTGTACACCGCAATCGACTTCTGCAGCGAGTTCGGCTGGACGATCTTCGACCCGCAGATCGACGCGGAGGTCGCGCTCGATGACGAGCAGATCGAGCCGTCGCTCCAGTGTTGGCGAGTGGGGAACCGGCACACCTTCGATTTGGTAAAAGGGGGGCGGTATGTCGATCCCGATCTGGCAAACCGGACGTGGTCGTATAACTACGATATTCCCGATATCGAGCACGAGCTCGAGACGCTCGGCGCCGACCTCTACGTTCCGAAAATTTGGTATGCCGACGTCGACGACGAGGTCAAGCGTTTCATCCTGGTGCCGGGCGTCGGAGCCATGACGTTTCCCGAGGTCGATTTCGTCGTAGTCGAGCGCGCCGGATTCCTCGGGAAGAAGCGCTACGAACGGATATGGTACGCCGATGCGGTCGGCGCGCTCGCTCCGTACGAGCGCGCCTTCGAGCCGCTCGGGACCGTGCGCGCCTTCGCCTGCGGCTCGCAAGCGATCGACAAGATCCTGCCCAAGAACTCGCTCGCATTCACCAAGGATCAAGGCATTCCGGAATGGTCGCTCGTCGACGATCCGGCGTTCGTGCAGCGCAGCGCAGAGTGACCGACTCATGCGCCCCAGCCGCCGTCGAACTAGAGAGTCGGCGTCTGGCCTTTCGGCGCGACGAGTAAAGCCGTCGCGATGCGATTGCGCCCCAAATGCTTGGCTTTGTAGAGCGCCGCGTCCGCCGCGAGGAGCAGGGCTTCAGGTAAACGCACGGTCCCTCCGTCGCGCGACAGGGCGGTGGCCACGCCGACGCTTGCGGTGAGGTGGTTTCCGCCCGTTCGCCCCCCGGAGTGCGGCAGCGCGAGATCCTCGATCGCGCGGCGCACCGCCTCTCCTACGTTGTAAGCTGCCGCGGCATCAGCGGCGGGCAGAATAACCGTTATCTCCTCGCCACCGTAGCGGCACGCGATGTCGGTCGCGCGGATCGACGTTCGCACGGCCATGGCCACGGCTCGCAGGCAATCGTCACCGACCTGGTGGCCATAATCGTCGTTGAACGACTTGAAATGGTCGAGGTCGAGCAGCAAGAGCGACATGTGCGTCCCTTCACGGAGCGTTCGCAGCCACTCGCGGTCGAGGGCTTCGTCGAAGGCCCGCCGGTTCGCGAGCCCGGTCAGGCCGTCGGTCAGCGCCTGGTTCTCAAGCAAATCTTCGTGCGCTTTGCGCTCCGTGACGTCGCGCATGACGATGACCGTTTCTTTCACGAGCGACGTCGCCGGATCGCGCACGACGCTCGCGTTGACCTCCATCCAGGTGAACGCCCCGGATTTCCGGTTCATTCGCACCGTGACCGGACGGCTCATCAGCGGCTCGTGCAAACTGACGTCGTGACCCGCCGCGACGAGCGGCATGTCTTCGGCGACAATCAGCCACTCCGGCGGCTTTCCCACGAGTTCGTCCGGCATCCAACCGAGCACGGCAAACACGGACGGCGAGATATACATAATGACTAAGTCGGGATCGAGCCGGCAGATGATGTCGGCACTGTTCTCAGTCAGCAACTGGAAGTCGGTCTTGTCTTCGTTAGGAGTCGAAATTAGAGCATCTCCGTCGCTTCTGCCGGTGCCACCGTGGGACGCTCGCACGTCCGCCGCCGCTTCGTGCAAACGCCCGCGCGCCGGTCAAGGCCCTGCGTATTCGCCTAAGAGAGCGGTTGCCAACCGGTTGCGCCCGTGATCCTTCGCGTCGTACAAGGCGTTGTCGGCAGCCAGGATCAGGCCCGCGGGCATCGGCATGGTGGCGCCGTGTCGGGCGCGCGCGGTCGCGACGCCGACGCTGGCGGTCACCCGGTCCGCACCCGGTTCGGTTCCTTCGTGGGGAAGATCGAGAACCTCGATTGCCACGCGCACCGCTTCGGCCACGCGCACGGCTCCGGCTTCGTCGGAGGAGGGCAGGATGATCGCGATTTCCTCACCGCCGTAGCGGCATGGAGTGTCCGTGGCCCGGATGGTCGCTCGGATCGCGTCGGCCACTTCTCGCAGACAATCGTCCCCGGCCTGGTGACCGTACGTATCGTTGAACTCTTTGAAGTGGTCGAGATCCAGCATCACGAGCGACAACTGGGAGCCTTCGCGGAGCGTGCGTAGCCACTCGCGTTCGAGTGCTTCGTCGAAGGCGCGCCGGTTCCCGAGTCCCGTCAGGGCGTCCGTGCGCGCGAGGGCGGAAAGCGCCTCCTCACGCGCCTTGAGTTCGGAAATGTCGCGCATGACGACCACGACTTCGCGGACTTCCTCGCTGTCCGGGTCGCGCACGATTCCCGCGCTGACCTCCATCCACACCAGCGACCCATCTTTTCTGCGCATCCGAACGCTGGCGGTTCGGCTTCGCGCGGGGCGGGTCAGATTGTAGGCGTGCACGGCGGCCAAGATCGGCAGATCCTCTTCGAGGACGATCGAACTGGGCGGCTTCCCGACCAGTTCTTCCGGGGTCCAACCCAGCACGTTGAAGACGGAGCGCGAGAGATAGACGACCGTCAGGTCCGGCGCCAGGCGGCCAATGATGTCGGCGGTACTTTCAGCCAAAAGCCGAAAATCAGTCGCGTTGCCCCCGTTTATTGAAATGAAACGCCTCCGCGGCGAGAAACGCGCCCGGTTGCCGCCTTTTCTGGTATACCCCGCCTTGCCCGGCGCAAAGCGGTGCCGGCGATTGTTGGGCGCGTGCGGGCGAGCGCAACCCGGCCTTACGGCTCGGCGGTGTAACCGGGGCCGACGGCCGAGCGACCGCCGTCGGCTCGCATGGCGCCGGAGGGGCATTCCCGCTTGCTCCGGCGTGCGATCGCGCATGGGGGGCTTCGTCGAGGGCCGGCGACGAATCGCATCAGAGCTTGTACTCGAACCAGGCGCTATAATACGCGGTGCTAAGCGAAGGAACGCCGGGTGCTTCGGGGCTTGCCTCAAGGAACGTCCCTTTGAGGTAGCGCGCGTATGCACCGATAACTTGGACGTGCCGATCGAGCACGTATACGAGCGACGCGTAGCCGAGATTACCGATCGGCGATGCGTTGCTTCCGGCGGGCGCCCGAAGTGGATAGCCGGGCGCCGAGTAAATGCCATCGTAGATACTCTGGCGGTAGAAAAAGTAATCCTTGACCGCGACGGTAACCTTCTTGTTATACGTGTAGGAGGCGTTCGGCGTAAAGCCGGAGGTATTCTCATTGCCGTTCGCCTCAATGATCCCGAAGGTGAGGCCGGTTGGATATGGAGCGCGAAACGTTGTGAAGTGCGAGCTCTTAGGGTTGTGGTCGCCTGACGCGATTCCACCCCCGAGCCCGAGACGGAAACGGTTTCGCCCGCGCGCGAGCGCGTAACCGACATTTGTCTCGATGGCGAAGGCGTCGATGTCGTCGCCCTTGAACGAACCGAACTGCCAGTCGAGTTCGGTATCGCTATCAAATGGTCCCGAATTGGTGGCGTAACGCGTGCCGAGTGTGTCGCGGATCTCGGGCCCGACCCCCCGATAATAGAATTGTGAGGCACGCTGATCGACGAAGGCGTACGCGTCGAGAGAGCCGCCCTTGAACGAATCGGTCGCATATCCGCCAAAGAACGACGCCGATTTATTCGCAAGGTCGTCGAAGCCATACGGAGCCACGGTGACGGGCCGAACGTAATAGAGGTCGGTCCGCCATGTTCCCGTGTTGATGCGAGCGCGAACACCGTCGAACGGTTGGATCGTATTCAACCCGCTGCGATCGTCGATCATGCGCTCCGAGCCGTAAGCGAGGCGCTGACGCCCAACCCGAAGTTCGAGCGGTGCATCTTTTGCGCCGGTCACACTGCCGATGGCGTATTCGACGTAGGCACTCGTCGAGGCGAAATCGTCTTGCCACGTTGCATCGATTGGGGCGTGCGGGTTCGTAGCCGTCGAGTATTCGAGTTCGACGAATTCACGCAGGCGGTCCTCGTGAAGGTCGGCGTCAACCAGATATCGCTGCAGCAAGTATCCGTTGTTCGTCGGATTCCAGTCCTTACTAAAGAAATGCTCGTATTTCTCGCGAACGTCGATGCCGAGGGTCGCGTAGCTATTTGCATCTGTACCTGAGAGGGCAATGCACTTGAGCGAATCAGCCGGTTCGGACCGATTCGCGGGATTGCAAAACGGCTTCCAGTATTCTTCGTCAGGAAGATACGTGTACTGCGGTTTCCAGGCCGAAGCCGTGGCCGTCGTGCCTGGCGGGGGGGACGGCGACGGCGGAGTGGAGGCGGGCGTCGTACGGCTCGCCTGGGCACCGGCGGCTACCGGCGCGGACGCCAGCAGCAGCGACGCAACGAATATGCGCGCGGCGTTCCGCGGTCCCGTCACTTAGGCTGCGGCGGTAGCTGGGGCGAGGAGGCTGAAGGCGGCCTGGCCCGCGGAAGTGCTCCAGTCGTGGACAAGTTCCGATACGATCGCGTTGGTCGTCGTGAGCGAGACGCCCGCTGCGATGAGGCGCTCGAGCGCGATATCATCCGCTATCTTTGTGGGCGAGCCGCAGCAATCGACGATTACTTTGACGTTGTAGCCCTGTTCGAGGAGTGTTACGGCAGGCGGCACGGCACACACGTCGGTCGTCGCACCAGCCATGATGAGATTGCGGCGACCGAGCGCGTACACCGACTTTGCAAAGTTTGGATCGTCCATCGCGTTGACGATTCCGGCGCGTTTAACGCGCGCCGCGTAGGCCTCGGGGAGGGCTTGCTGGATGACGGGCATCAGCAAACCCTGAACGTTTGTTTCCATGCTGGACGTAAGCGCGGTCGGCATCTTCAAGCGCGCCGCGAGTTGGGCGACAACGCCGACGTTTCGCGTCAGTTCGTCTTGCGTGATCGAGCCGATCCAACTACAGGTGCCGACTTGGTGGTCGATGAGCACGATAGCCGCGTCGTCTGGGGTAAAGCGAAGCATCGGATTCCTTTCGGATTGGAAGTGATGACGCCGCCGATGATACTCCGCGTCCGGGCGAGCAGAGAAGCCATGTGGGAAACATACGATTGCGAATGGCACGCGCTGCGAACGACGCGGCCGGCGGCCCACGAAAGCGCGCCGGTCATCAATACTAGTAGTGCCAATCATACTTTTTGGGGAACGACGGGAGCTAGGTTGCTCGGCATGAATGTGCTCCACGTGATCTCCAACGCGGCAGAGTCAAACCAAGGCGATATCCTGCGCGCGCGCAGGATCGAACTCGGCTCGTTCCTGCGCCATCGCCGTACGCGGCTCAAGCCTGAGGATATCGGTCTCGAGGTGAGTGGAAGGCGGCACGTTCGCGGCTTGCGCCGCGACGAGGTCGCGCAGGCAGCCAATATCGGGATCAGCTGGTACACGATGCTCGAGCAGGGCAACGTCGAAAACGTCAGCGCGGAAACGATTAACGCGATCGCAGGCGCCTTGCGCCTGACCTTCCGCGAGCGCGAATACATGCGGTCGCTGGCGGTGCGGTCGTTCGAAGAACTGCACGTCGATGCGCGCGAACCGTCGCCGGCGCTGCTCGATTTCGTCCGCTCGTTCGCACTCGGTGGCGCTTTCATTCACTCCGGTCGCCACGACGTCGTCGCTTGGAATGAGTTCGCCGACCAGTTTTTCAATTTTTCAGTCCATGGTCCGGAACCCAATCTCTTGCGCATCATGCTGACCGACACGGCCGTCCAGGGCCGTTTTGAGGTCCCGGGGTGGAGTGAGATCCTCGAACGAATGTTGGGTGGCTTTCGCAATTCGCACGCTGCCCTTGGGGACACGCGCTTTGAGAACTTGATCTCGGAACTGAGTTCCTATGACACGTTCGCCCGACTTTGGGAGGAGCGCCCTCTCTCGACGCCGCCTTGCGCACCCCAGACCGTTGTCCATCCGAAATTCGGTATGATCGATTGCAACGTGATGGCGTTTATGGCGCCATCGAGTCCCACGTACACGGTCATCTTGATGACGATTGCGAAACCGGCCCACGGTGGATCGAGCCCAGTAATCCCCGCAGAGCGACCGGCGCTCTCGGCAGCCGCTGCGCTCGAGGTCCGGCGCCGGCGCCGTGTCACGCTCGGTGCGTTCCTCCGCGATCGGCGAGAGCGGATGCTTCCGGCGGACATCGGACTTGCGTCTATCGGGCGACGGCACGTAAAGGGATTGCGACGCGACGAAGTCGCCGATCTTGCCGGGATCGGGATCAGCTGGTATTCGATGCTCGAGCAGGGGCGCGTCGATAATATCACTCCGACGACGCTCAATGCGATTGCAGGTGCCCTCAAACTAGGAATTCGCGAACGGCAATATCTGCGCAACCTCGCAGCCGATTCTTTTGCCGAGCTGTCGACCCTCGGCACCGAGCCGAACGAGGTCTTACTCGAGTTCGTTCGCACCTATCCCCTCGGCCACGCTCACTTTCATGACGGGCGCTTTGATCTTTATGCCTGGAACGATATGGCTGACGAGTTATACGAGTTTTCCAAGCACGTTCGTCCGAATCTACTCGAGATCATGACTCGCGAATCCGGACCTCAGCTTCGACACGTTTCGCCAAACTGGCGCGACGTGCTCGATCGAATGCTCGGCCACTTTCGTTTCACCTTCGGTCAATATGGTGACGCGCGGTATTCGGAACTGATCGACCGGCTGTGTGAAGACTCGCCGGCATTTCGGGACTTGTGGTCCGAACATGCGACAATTGCCGAGCCACCTTCTGAAAAGATCGTGGTTCGGTACGAAAATCGTGGGTTGGTGGAGTTACAGGTTATTCAGTTGATCCCGTACGCCAATCCGGCATACGTCCTCATCCTGAAAAACCTGGACCAGTAATTAGCCGCTCTTTGATTGATCGCCTCGGGCACCAAGGTTCGGTCTTTGCCTTAGCCGGGAAAGCCATCGGCGTGGAGCCGCGGGAAGTCGTTCGAGGAACGTCAAACGCACCCAGGGTCCATTTTAGATCGCCGCTACGGGTTGAACTTTTGCGTTCCGTTTCCACCTGGATCAGCAAGCTTTCGACGTCAGTCTGGCAGCGCCAATGGTATGTTTTCGAGCATCTCGTTTTCCCGGCGAACCTAGCCTATGCTCCCAAGGTCAGACTGCGTCACCATTTGCGACACGCATTGCCTCGGTTCGCCCGCAGACACCGATTGGCGCGCCGGTTCTTTCGGAAGGTCCATTCGAAATGACGACACTCGAAGAGATTCGCCGAGCCTTCGCCGATTATCACTCCGGACGCTTCGCTGCAACGGCCGGAGCGACGTAAGGCTCTATGCCCGAAGCCGAGCCCAGCCGCGACGAGGACGTCCATCGCCGCCGTCGGACCGAACTTGGCGCATTCTTGCGCGCTCGCCGGGGGTTACTACGGCCACAAGACGTCGGCTTGCCGGAACGCAGCCGCCGCCACGTTCCGGGCCTGCGCCGGGAAGAAGTCGCCCAACTCGCCAATGTCGGATTGAGTTGGTACGCGATGCTCGAGCAAGGTCGCGTCGACGAAATCAATCGCAGAACGCTCAGGCGTGTTGTACGGTCGCTACGCCTTACACCGATCGAGATCGATCACGCGTTCTCGCTCGCGCGCGACGAATCTCTGGAACGCCCAGTCAAGCGCGGCTCGGTCGACACGCTCTATGAATTCGTTCGAGGGTATTCGGACGGAGCGGCATTGCTAACGGACGCGAACACGGAGGTCATTGCTTGGAACCCGGTTGCGGACGAGCTTTTTCCGTTTCGCTCGCATACCGAGGGCGATCGAAACATGCTCGCCCTGATGGTCCGGGACGTACGCATGCGGAAGACCTTTGTCCGTTGGGAGGAGACGCTGAAACGTATGATCGGCGTGTTCCGCGTCACTTTCGCGGAGGCGGGTAACGAGAAAATCGACGATCTCATCCGGTCGCTCCGGACCGAAAGCATTTTGTTCGATATGCTTTGGCGGGCGTATGCGGTCGACGCACCGACGTCACACATCTGCGTTTTGCGTCGCCCTGACGGCATCCGGCTGCGCATGCATTTCATAGCATTCTCGCCGGTCGATCATCCCGAATATACGGTGGTGGCACTACGGCAAGCCTCAAACGAAGGATAATTGGGAACGCAACGATCGAGGCCGATGGTCTCGAGAACTCGCCATTCAGCGTCGGTTGCCGGGCTAAACGACGAGCTCTTCGAGACCGAGTCCCCATAGCCCGAGGTACTTAGACCATTCATCGTCGCGCGTATTTCTTCTCACGATTACGAATGGAATGTAGCGCGGTTCGCGCGGAGTGCGAAGCAACGGCATCGCGGCCTGCCCCGGGGTGCGATCGCGCTTGCGCCCGTTGCAACTCGCGCAGGCCGCGACCAAGTTGTCCCAGGTGCTCTTCCCGCCGGCAGCGCGCGGCACGACGTGGTCGACCGTCATCGTCGCGCGCTCGCCGCGACGGCCGCAATAGCCGCATTTGTAATCGTCGCGCAGCAAGACGTTCCTCTTGGTCAGCGCGACGCGTTTGGGCTTCCGCCGAACGTAGTACAGCATCCGAATGATGGACGGGAGCGGGATCGCGAGGCCACCCGCGGAGCGAAGCTTGCGCGCGGTGTTGTGAATCGCTTCGGCCTTCCCCGCGAAAATGAGTTCGACCGCACGCTGCCACGCCGCGAGGTTCATCGGCTCGTAGTTGTTGTTGAGGACCAGAACGTCGGTCATGCGGTCGAACTTCTTTCCGGGCTCTCGCGTTCGCGCTTAGCCCTTGACGCACACGATCTGCTTGAGCGTGTGCACGATGGCGACGAGGTCGCGCTGTGCGGCCATGACGTCGTCGATGTCTTTGTAAGCGGCGGGCGCTTCATCGATGACGCCCCTGTCCTTGCGGCACTCCACGCCCGCCGTCTGCGACTTGAGATCGGTGAGCGTGATGCGGTTGCGCGCCTCACCGCGCGCCATGCGGCGCCCCGCGCCGTGCGAGCACGACTCGAACGAATCGGGGTTACCCTTACCGCGGACGATGTACGAACGGGCACCCATCGAACCCGGGATAATCCCGAGTTCGCCTTTGCCCGCGCGCACCGCGCCCTTGCGCGTCACCAGCACGTCGGCGCCGAAGTGGTGCTCCTTGGCGACGTAGTTGTGGTGGCAGTTCACGGCGCGCTCTGCGAGTCCGAACTTCGGCAAGCCCAGTTTACGGTCGCGCAGCGCACCGAGCACCCGCTCGAGCATGAGCGCGCGGTTGGCTTGCGCGAAGTCCTGCGCCCAGCCGACCGCGTCGATGTAGTCGTCGAAGTTCCGGGTGGACTCCGTGAAGTAGGCGAGGTTGCGATCCCGCAATCCGACGCCGAGACTTTCCATCTCGGTCTTGGCGCGTTCGATGAAGTACGTGCCGATGCGGTTTCCGATATTGCGCGACCCCGAGTGCAGCACGACCCAGACGGCGTCTTCCTCGTCGAGCACGATCTCGATGAAGTGGTTGCCGCCGCCGAGGGTCGCGAGCTGAGCCTCCGGCGACTTGCCGGCGACCTTCGGATGCTTGGCGCGGATGGTCGCGAGCCCGGGGGCCAGCGACTCCCACGCCGTCGCCACGCTCGCCGGCACGTTTCGGTGCGCGCCGAAGCCGACGGGCACGATCCGCTCGATCTCGTGACGCAGCGGCCCGAGATCGTCCGGAAGGTCGTTTGCGTGCAGGGTCGTGCGCTGCGCGACCATGCCGCAGCCGATGTCGACGCCGACCGCGGCCGGCACGATGGCGCCGATCGTCGGGATGACTGACCCGACCGTCGCGCCGATGCCCACGTGAACGTCGGGCATGATCGCGATGTGCGAGTGGATGAAGGGCAGCGACGCCATGGCCGCGACCTGGTTGCGCGCGTTGTCGTCGAATTCGACGCCGTCGATCCAGGCCTTGACCGGATGGACGCTGGTCGTGATGGTTTTCATGGAATGCATCCTTTCCGGTTGCGATATCGAGTGGAGAAACGTGGAGCCCGCGCCGAGACTTGAACTCGGTTCTACTGCTTGGAAGGCAGTCACATCACCGCATATGTTTCGCAGGCATGGAGCGAAAGACGGGATTCGAACCCGCTGCCTCAGCGTTGGCAACGCCGCACTCGACCACATGAGCTTCTTTCGCATGGTTGCAGGCCGTCGAATTGCACGACGTTCTTCGGGTTATGAGCCCGACGGATTGCTGGCTTCCCCGCCTGCGATCTGGTGCCCGAGGAGTATTTCGAAAGCTCGACCTTCGCTTTGTAGGAGCGTCGCTCTGCCTCTGAGCTACCCGGGCATGGTCCCCGCTCGAGGAGTCGAACCTCGGGCCCCCGTCTTATCAAGACGATGCTCTACCGCTGAGCTACGCGGGGATATGGTGCTCTGTGTGGGTGCTGACCCCGCGTTTTCGCCGTGAGAGGGCGACGGACTATCCGTCATCCGAACAGAGCATGGTGCAGATGGCGGGACTCGAACCCGCTAGGGACCGCTTGAAGGGCCGCGCGCTCGACGCTTTGCAT
>Ga0116229_10011399_pt1 | contig 13121 bp, 12 predicted proteins | sample S1TSphgellanicum_3_FD_87313 | JGI IMG/M metagenome (GOLD analysis project Ga0116229, IMG submission 87313) | Host-associated microbial communities from peat moss isolated from Minnesota, USA - S1T2_Fc - Sphagnum magellanicum MG | ecosystem: Host-associated > Plants > Peat moss > Unclassified...
AACCCCCAAACTAAGCCTTTTCAAATCATTACAATAGCTGAAGATGCTCACTACAAAATTAAAAATTGAGAGATTTAATGGTGCAACATCAAATGTGTGTGAAGCGTTTGCATATGACATAGCTTGGACAAGGCAATCCCCCATTGGATCACTTTGCTCAAAATTTTGAACATTTAATTTAGGGGTCATACCACGTGAGGAAGTCATTGGCTAGGGAAATAACCTAGGCTCTATATGGTAAAAGAATTAAGTTATACACTTGTTATCACATATTGGGAAATGGCACTTGTCATCTTGTCAAATGAAAAAGGAAAAAAAAAAGAATTATTCTAGGTTACACAATGCAAGAAGAAAATAGTCTACAAAAGAAGAACTATTGGGAAGTTGGGCTCTTAAACCTCTCACTAGTTGTGTGAAGCAAATGAGAGAGAGAGAGAGGGAGAGGAGAAAATCTTGAAAGAGCACCAAGCCTAGAGGGGGCCTTGCAAACCACACGCAATGACAAAGCTTCAGATCATTTTGGAGTCAGCCATTGTCGTTGGAGTTAATTGCAATGAAAAGTGTGGCTGATCACTTTGTTCATTGTTTTGTTTGTAAAAACCTGGTGGTGACTTGCCTTTGTTGGGCCCTGCTCCCACAAGGACACGGACTATAGTATTGGATCCAACTTTTGGAAGTTTTACCTTATTAGAACCAGTTTCTTTGGTGAAAGTGTTTAGACTCTTTAGATTAGAACGATTTTTTTTGGTGTTCAGAGCGTGGACACAATATGTAAATGTACAACATCTTATCTATTGGCAGGGCCAGCATGTTTGTGATGCCTTGTTCTTCAGGGCAATTGAAGGCTTTCAGTTCTTTGCCTGTTCTTTCTTGAAACTCACTAGTTCGTTCAAAATTTTCAAAACCCTAAATTGGAGGTCATTTTATACCGAAAATACTAAGAAGCCCACAAGTGGAGGTTTTTTTAATTCTAAAAGTATCTAATATACTCAGAATCAGAGTCTAATAACATAATCAAAGAACTGTCCAACATTGGTCTAAACTTTCTATAATGTCGCCTTGCAAGTGCCAACGAAGCTAGCACACAAATCGTTTTTGAGGAAGGTATCTTTGTTGGCCAAGTTTTGGAGAGTTATACCCCTTTGATTTTATAAAAGAGGGCTACACTTATTTATGTTAATGTCACATATAATTATTTTGAATTGGTATTAATTTTAGCTTGCATTATTCTTTTTGGGATGGTAGACAGTAGACACATTGCTATTTCCTTAAGAAAAAGAAAGTAGGAATTTTACACTATACTTTCACATCTAGAACTCATACAACCATGCAATTCCAAAGAACAGCTAGTAAAGAGTATTGGATTGGAGGTAGTGTATCACATCCCATTACCAGATTGGTTTTGGTAACCAATATTACTTGTTAGGCTATCACAACCATATTAGTTCAAGTATTGACCTCAATATCTAATAATTTGTAGGTGATGATCAAATACCAAATGTTTATGTTCTTTATAAGGTGCATTCACATTTGGTGTTAGTGACTCTAGTGCTGAGTGCCCTAACATCATGATGCTCTCGCCATTTAGGACTTAAAACCTAGTTATCTTAGTACCTTTTCAGGTTCAGCACCTCAGTGTCGAATAATTAATTTAATTTTCAATTCTCAATTCGGTAGTTAAAATTTGAATTCTTAAATTTTTAGCACTCTATATTAAATTTATTTTACAACTAACTGTTTATAAAACAGAAGTTTAGTGCTTTTGTGGTTAGGTGGTCAGTAAGGTAGTTGGCCTATGGTATCATGAAATTTTATGTTAAGCTAACATTCACTTAACATTAAGCTTTCGGCCATTTAACATTGGGTGCCACCTAGGATGCCACCTAGATATTCATTTAACACTTACGTAACATCAAGTGTGAATGCATCATTAATATCATTACCAGCCAACAAACCATGTACTTGCCCAACACTGGTCCAAACTCTCAACTCTGGTGCAAGGTTATGTAGAGGAGTTCCTACAGATGATGATTTCATCAACAGTGCCTTTAAGATCTGGAAACAGGCTTTAGACCTGTGTAAGTTGTATCAGGAAATGAAAGGGAAGAACAAAAGCAAGGAACCCAGCTAGCAAGATTATATAACCATATCCACAAGCAACTTTCCGGCCAATTCAAGACAATATGTAGCACTATCAGAGGAGGCTATTCAAGTACTATATATCTAGCAACACTCTAATAGTTAACCAGCATTTGCTATAAAGAAATTGTAACAAAAAAGTATGGCAATTGAAGCTGACAACCAGATTCGATCAATTAGCCCAACAGTTTGTTGTCATGTGAACATGACAGCAGAAGAAGAAGAAAATCATCCTGAAGTGCATAAACCCCAACTTCCAGTATTGCACCTAGTACCTTGTAATAATACTGTGTGTTGGAGGACAGCACCATGTACAAGAAGATGCATCTCCAGGAAGAATCTGTGTGCAAGCAAGTAATCTCAGATTACCATGCAGGAAAGGTTCACCTGGAATTACTTCAAGGAAAAAAGGGGTGCACACTGTGTGTTTTCAACGCTCAGGTGTCCAGGATAATATCTACTTCAGTGTTGCAGCAACACCTGCATCCAACCATAACTTGGAAATGATTGCACGCAGTAAACTTGGGGAAAAAAAATTGGTGACTCAGCATTCCAATCAGATTTACAAGACGAAGTCTAAGAGCGGAAGGGGGGGCGGGAGCAGTACACTATGCAAAAAAACTCCTTGTACAATGTTGACCTAGCCAGGTATCAAAAGACTTGCAAAAAAAAGGTACTGGACAAAATTGTCAACAATGGCACAGTATGTGCAGATTGCACTCTGCTTCCAAAGCTCTCCAGAAGCCATGAGAAGTCAAGACCCCCACTTTTCCCTTTCACTTAAATGTTGAATCTGCCACAAAATTCACCAATAGAACAATCAGTCAGTAGAATATTCTGCTGGGATATGTACCTCTTGAATTCTTCAGGTCCTACAAGGTTAATAGCCCCAGCCACAGCTGATTTGAGCTTGCACTGGTAGCCTTCTTGCATCCCATGAAAGCAACACCTATGTCCCCAATTTTATCAACATTCATGCCAAAGAGGAACCCATGTCCAGTGTGGGTTCATGGGACTTGAAATGACCGATCCATCTACTCTTGAGGTATGCAAAGTATCAAAACCTTAGCAGGCTGAGCTTTTGAAATGCAATTGAGCACAAACATATGTACACTATGAACTGAAATTCAATTGGATCCAAGAAACAGAAATCGTCCCCAGGCTAGATTGAAATGTACGACTCTTTGGCTCCCTTTTCATTGACTATCAGTATTGACTCCTGAATCTGTGACATGAGTTGGGACTGTGGAAAACTCTAAAGAAAGGCAAGCCAAAATCTATGAGCAGAAGAAACATGTGGACTACATACAGACTGCATCCGAGGACATATACCTTGGTCATTGACTGGTTTACACTAAAATACATACCCAGAAATGTACCACTCTTAGCTCTTAGTCTTCGCTCCTTTGATGTGCATTTCTTGAGTGCTTTGTGGTGTGGATGTAGAGTGCTCTGCTCACAAAAATAATCTCAAAACAGGTACATAGTTCAGGGCCAAGAAATCTCCAGATAAATATATAGGATTCAAGTTTCTGAAGCTTCTGAAAGAAACTATGAAATAAATGGAGCTATCTTCATATTGTTTCCGTGGTTTCTGCAACAAAGAAAGTCAGGGCCAGATAGATACACATGTGACACATGTGAATATGATTTTCAAAGACGTACAGAGATGTGTACACAGGAATGCAGTATCATCTACCTCTTTTTGGATTTTGGTTGAGGTAAGATCAGTCAGATTTGCAGCATTTTCCTGATCCTCCTGCACAATCCTCAAAGCTATTGATCCTGCAACTGGTGCAGCAGTGGTTTTGGCAGCAATCTTGAAGGCTTTCTTGGGTACCCTATGTTTCAAAGAGAAGCCAGAGATTTTAGGTCAGTTCATGTCCAACTATGTCCACGCAGTCTCTCTGCACTGCTTGCTGGAAAGGCAGTGTCTGTGAGACATTGACAAGCAAACAGCAGCCCTGAGGTCATGATTTCTCTGAAGATCTTCTAGCAAATGGAATGAAAGAACCTTAATGCGAAGCAAATAAGAAAAGATGGAGCAAGTAAGAAAAAATATAAAGGAAAGTGTTTGAAGAGTAGAGATGATGCATGCATTGAATTTGTTTCCACTGTACATACTCTTCTGAAGTAGATATTCTGAGTTCTTCAACTGACGGCATCGACTCCTCTTTCTTGCTCGCAGCAACCAGCGTCCTGTTTAGCTCTGTGCGGAATTTGGACTCAGAACTTTTGCTTGTCGACACTCGATTGGACCTTGCGAATGGCACCAGGATTCGCTTCCCGCTGCGGTTCTCCCCAGGCTTGGACGACGAAGTCTCTGCAGAATGAAGAGGTCCTTTGGCAGATGAAGAGGAAGAAGAAGCTAAGGGACGACCACCCCAACTCTTTTCACTTGACCGATGAAGACGGCAACGAAAGGAGCCCGCATGATTTGTAGGCGCACAAAGACAGGGAGCCATCTTGCCTGCAGAACCTGCAATTTGCTTCTTGAAGCGGGAAGGATTCGACTGGGCAGTGGAGATTGCACACCAGCGATAACAGTCGCAAGGAACTACTACGTAGGCTCAAACCCTCGGCAGATCTGGAACAAGCAAGCCTCATGAAGTTATCAGGATAATGCTTTGATACTTGCAACAGACTATGGTGATTACGGGCCGTTTCCAGTAACCTCTTGACATTTGCAGATCTTACCGAGGGAAGATGTCATTACGACATTTATTAAAAGCGCGGGGCGCCCCGCGCAGGGTCTCGCGATCCAATTGTCCAGGGCATTATTAGTTGCAGCATCGGTCAGTGGATCATCCGCGTAATGGAGAATAATAATCACGCGAACTCGTCTATTCATTCATAAGGATCATCATATGATGGGACACAGAAAGAAGTCATGTCGAGCTTTTGATAAAAGCAAACATTACAGCATTTTGTAGAACGAAGGATCAGAGAAGAAAAAAGGCATGATAGGATGATATGGCGCATATTTCACGACACATCATGATCCCGGCAACTGGAATTCCCTGTGCAATCAACGAGGCGAGTATCGTGGTTCAAGTCCACAAATACCTGATAGCACGATATACACATAATTATTAAGGACATATAAGAATGTGAAGTAACCCCGGATAAGCGTTGAACGTCGTACACTAAGCATGGCACGTCCAGAAATGGATATCGGCGCATCATGAAAATTAGGCGTTGTTGATTGATATCACAGATACTCAAGAGAGACGGAAACGATCAGTTTGCTCCATAAACAACCACGGGAAAAAGAGGAAATCCCATACAGAAACCAAAAGATATTAAAGCACAGACTCAAGCACATCAAGCAGGGTCACAGAATTTTAAGAAGAGATCAATGATTGACGGTATCATTCAACGAGAATAATAGGCGCTGAAATGGTTCCCCGACGTTTTCACGGGCCCAAATTGGACACACGCACGAGAGCAGAACTATTGAATCGTCGAAATGAATACAAACACAATCATGAGAAATCGCAATTTAACACAGGCCTCCGTCCTATACAAAATTCGCGAATTGCAAAGAGAAAGATGATGCAGAAATATAGGTACCTGGGGTTCGCGTCATGCGCTCAGGGCTTCAAGCTTCTTTACTCCTGTTGTCGTCAGCACGGTACCACGTCTGATATCTCACAGAAGACAAAACTTTTGTTCCGATGTCTGACGTCGGTCGTTTACACGATCCACACAACCATAAGAAGTAACAAGCGTCGGCTGCTACTGTTGCTGCTGCAAGCGAGAGAGAGAGAGAACTATTGGCATCCAACCCCCGATTGATCAGTCTAACGCCAAGGAGAAGAAGCCTCCAGCAAGCGTGATATCGATTGACCTTTGTATGTGAAGTCACACCGAAATCAACGTGAGTTACGCAACAAAAGAACATACCATTGCAACTACACCTGCAGATCAATGCGACAAACTGAAACCATGTGAATTCGCCGCCGCATCAAGAGAGAAAGCGAGAGAGAGCGCGCGCGTGATCGAAGGCGAGACGATAGAAGAGACACGAAAAGCTCAGAGAAAGCCGGAGGGAGGAGGGAAAGCGAGGGAAGGGGTATGTTCTTATAGGAAACCCGGCCCGTGATTGACGGCGCGGGATGGGACCGGGTACAGCCCGTGGGTGTGTCCCAGGTGCCAACGGAAGTATTGTTAGGGCCGAAATATCCAGGTCTCAAATCCACATCTTGAAATATCCACCGAGTCCCGGACCTTCTAATACTACCAAATTAGGCAAGCATTGAACGGTTACGACTTGAAGAATCGGCGTCCCAAAATCCAGATCCCAAAAAAGCCCAAATTAAACCAGGGTATTTATCTTTTCAATTTTGTGATCTAGGAGAAGTTGCAATCATCATTAGATGATTTAGCCAGATTTGGCGATACTAATATGAAAGGAAAAATTAAAAAACTAGCATCCTTCTATATTTTTGGCTACCTACTGGAACTTAGATTAGAACCTGGCGATTTTTTTAACTTTTAAAGATTTTTTCGAAATTTGGCAATTAAGAAACAAGAAAACACTTAAGTTTCGCCAATTTGAAAAGAATCGCCATTTGGCGAAATTCTACCCCCAAATCTAGATATTGGACGGTTACGATTGCGAAAAATCCACATCCACTCCATTGAACGGTTAAGATGCGAAATATCCAGGTCCCGATTCTAGATCTCAAAACTACTACATGACCCAAACGACGTGAGGAACTACTACTCTATTTTGAGCTTTGGCGGCTGAGATGCACCTACGGTGTATTGGGGGTTGTGGTCCGTGAGATCTGATTCTAGGGTTTGGAGCTCACCACTAGCATCCTCTTTTGCTTTGCAATTTTGGGTTTCTTAACCGTTTTTAGGGTTTGGAGCTCAACCTTGCGAACACGAGCTTCTTCGCTTTACAATTTTGGCCTTGTAACCGTTTTATTGTTTTTCTGAAACAGTAGCCTTTTTCCATTTGATTTTGCGATGCTAAACATAAGTAGCTGAGAAATTTTGGAAGATTTGCGTTTATCAAAACATCATTTCTGTGCATACGTCTGTCTGTCGAAGGGCTTTCTGTCACACTGTCTGGCCTCATGTTTGCCAGTTTCTGGATGCCGACTACTCCTGTTTCATGGGGTTTTTACTTGGTGGCTTTCTTGCTCCATTTGAACTGATATCTCACACCCAAGAGCATTACAAATTCTGATCACTGTGACAGAAGTCTGTCCTGTGCTAGAGCATTCTATGAGCTCATATATGATGGAAGCTCAAATTGTAGACTTTGCTTTTCCTAATTTCAGAACGCTTGCTTCTAATGTGAATATTCTCTCTCTCTGGAATGCAGTCAGTCAGTCAGTATAAAAGAAAGAAAAACACTCTCCAACTTATTTGTGGATTGTCTTTTATTTGTCTGAAACAGAAAAATAAAACAACATTACAGGAATGAAGGCACTTTCAAAAGCCTGAGATCCCAACAATGGAACTATGATCCTTCTGATGCTGGCTCCAACAGGCTAGATTCAAATGCTAGTATTGAAGGTTGGTTTGACTTCTGTTTATGATTGAGAGAGATTGTAGCAAATCTATTCATTCCTCTAGACTGAAGCAGCAACACTGTATTTCTGATCACATTTTTGCACTCGTAACCTGTGCATTGTCTAAGCAAGTACAACAACCTCCTGCACATTTAGCAAAGAGTGGTATTGCATGAAATGGATATATACCGGCAATCACCTTTCAGTGTCTACTGTTTACAAGAAAGAAAAAAGCACTCAGATGTGGCAAACCATTCAGCTGCCATTTTTCTAAGGCAAAAGAGTTTCTCCTTTTGTTGTGAACTAGGTGGAGCAAGCAAACCCAAAATGTGGTGTTTTTCATGGATTCTAACAGCTTGACAAATGCTGGAACACTGTAAGCTAACAAAGATGCCTCCTACTTACACTATTTTGCACCACAATACTGAGATGTATTACCACCTTTCAGTAGACACCTTGTGGTTTTAGGATGTTTCCGAGGATTGGGCTACTGCTGAAGCTGTTGTTAGCTGAGATTCCTTTCTCATGGTTACTTTGAGCAGCTGGTGCATCAGGGTGGTAAGCTGCGTCATGTACTCCCAAGGCTGCTCTTCCAGATGGATCCAAGTTATCAGCCCATGCTTTGTCCCAAGCTATTGCTGCTGCAGTACTGCACGCAATGCTCGGACCGCCAGGCACTGTCATTCTTGCAGATTCCTGCTCACCAACAGAAGAGAAAAACAAAACAGCTACATCAGCCTTCCCAGAAATTCTCACATCTTGAATATTGCATGCATCTTGAATATTATTGAATATAGTAACACACAGTCTAAGAATTTTCTATCTAAAATTAGAAGAAGCTGAAAAAAAAGACTCAACAAAGGTGTGTGACTCACTTGGGGGAAGTGTTTCTCAAAGATCATTCGGTAGAAATAAGCTTCCTTGGTGTTTGGTGTGTTATATGGGTACATGTGCTTAGCATGTTTCAGCATCCGGTCTGTTACCTGCACGTTTTTCCCATTGACCCAGTTACAAATTTCTGTTAGAGCAGATGACCAATTTAGATTTTCAGTGAAAGGCCATGTCAATGATTACCAAGGACAGGCTCCATCTTCCATAAAACCTCAAACTTTCTTTCTTTGAATTGGCTGTTGTCTGTATCTGCTACATGAAGAATATGTTGAACAACAGGTCTAGATAGTCTGAATCAAATACCCCTAGAATTTGATGGAAGAGGGGAGAGAGAGAGTGAGAGACAGCAATAACATTAGAGTGCGTTACCTGATGGGCTGCATGTGCCTTCAGACCATCAATCCAGCTGTAGCCAACCCCATCACTGAATTGTTCTTTCTGCCTGTAAAGAATGTGCTGCCACCACCAATGCCACACCACTCTATTTGTCAGCACCAAATTACTCCCTCATATGCACAAGACCTTCAACCAGATTTAGAGATGGACCCAACAAGTCCACACTGTGCTTCTTGATTCCAATGAGATTCATACTGGTTTGGGGTCTGCACAATACTACTGAATCCACCTCTGTAAGTTCCTTTGGGTTCCAGGTTACTGAAATTGCTTGAACTAATAATCAGAAAATACATAGACCATAGAGCTTACTAATGTCCATGAAACCAACCGAAATTGAAAAATCAGTGGGAAGGTCACACAGATATAGTTCTGATGCAGTGTGTGAAGGGGAAACAAAAAAGGCAACACAGAATCTCAAACCTTTGGCAGGTAGGGATTCTCCGGGGTGTCAAATGCTCTTCGCATAATCCACTTCTCAATTCGTCCCTCATCTTTTCTAATCTGCATCCAGTAGTCAAGCAAGTCAAGTGTTTGTAGCTGAGCAATAAGTTTCCATCAAAATGTTCAGCTTTTGAAAGCTACTATAAAGGAGAGAAAACATGTTAACCATGGACAAGATTCACTTTTGCTCATGAATCTGAGTATAAGCTTTGTACCATTTTCTCAGCAGGGTCAATAGCCATGGCAACAGCCATGAAGTCCTTGTCCAGAAATGGCACACGAGCTTCCAAACCCCATGCAGATGTTGATTTGTTAGCCCTTAAGCAGTCATACAAGTAGAGGGCTTTAATCTGTCAAACACAATAACTCCATCAGAGTCACATACCTATAATACGAAATGTTTTCTGATTCTGTTGTTTGTACAAATCCATCATCTTGGCATGCATAGATTTTGCATGCTCGACAATCCTCAATCTTAGTTGGAAAGAACCAAAAAACAAAACAAAGATTGACATTGAGTACACTCACACCAGCTTGCAAACCAGAAGTAGAGCATATCGCATGCAGGCTGTCAGCTGAAAATTTGGAAAAGGCTTTAAGGATGGATGGTCCAGGAATCTGTCTACCTACCTTCCGTAGAGTCTCTTTGTGTAACTCTTCCTTGCTAGGTGCTTTGTGGAAGTAGAGATAACCACCAAAGATTTCATCAGAGCCTTCACCAGAGAGCACCATCTTCACACCCAGGGCCTTGATCTTTCGAGTCATCAAGAACATGGGTGTGCTTGCTCGGATGGTGGTTACATCATATGTTTCTGTGTGGTATATAACATCAGAGATGGCATCCAATCCATCCTGCAAAAATTACCCAAAACAAGAAAAGAAACATGGTGGTGCAGTGTGTGAGATTCTGCCACAGCTGAAACTAGTATGAATCTAATCTAGAACATCTCTAAACTCTTAAGGCCTCAAGGTGGTGATAGATCATGTGCTCAACACTTCAAAGAGCTAAATAAAATGGGAAAATAAACCATACATCCACAATGAATGACAATACTTAGACAATAATTATACCTGAACAGTGAATGTGAATTCATGGTGGTTTGTTTTCAGGTAATCTGCAACTTCCTTTGCAGCTCGTAGATCAGGTGATCCCTATAACCAGAGTAAAAAACCCACCCAGATCTCAAGTCAAAATATTGCTCAAGTAATCAGATCACCAAGCTAAATAATTCCAACTTTCAATTTGCTCCATGATAACAATGAATTCTAGTTCTTTGAAAAATTAGTTCGCAAAATCATTCATGCAATCCAAACATGCATCCTGTTATATATTATTACACTCAAGTAGGAATCATATTGAGAACTTTCAGGTACTAATCAAGATCTATCATCACCTTGAGGCCAACAGAGAAAGTGTGAAGTTGGGCACCCCAGACGTTGTCAGCTTTAGTGTCATTGAGATGTCGTGATGCCACTGTAGCCACTAAAGAGGAATCCAAACCTCCAGACAAAAGCACTCCAAATGGCACATCGGTCATGAGCCTTTTGATAACTGCCTGCTAGGTCATGTCCAACCACACCCATATAATGGATCTTTGTCAATATTGGATTTGCAAGCTCAAGTAAAAATTCCTTACAATAATGATCCCCAATCAATCGTTAGCAAGTTCTTTTCTAGATTTTTTGTTAAACTCTCTCCATGAATTTCACAAACAGATTTGTGTTCTTGAAGCTTGTGACAAATCCTAGATGACATGGATGAACACATACACAAACAAAGACAAACTCCAAATAGTCAACAAGATGAGGAAAACATGGGTGGAGATCAATCACCTTTTCAAAGGCAACACGAAGCACAGCTGGATCATATGGATTGTAAGGGATGATGGACTCTGAGTACCAGGGTGGGTTGAAATATCTGCGAAGTCCTCCTGCATGCACCAAAGATGATCAAACAAAAATTCCAAGAAACCTCAACATTTGGCATGATCAAACATGGCCTAAAGAAATTGGGAAATTACTCTTGCAAATAGAAATTTAAAACAGTTTGCAACTAGAAGTCTTGATTTTCATTTAAGTTTTGTAGCACAAAGTTCTTGTTTGCTGTTGCTTTTGACCTGATTTGCTGGAGTAGATGTGGCCTGGTGGGAAAATCTCAAAACGTTCACAATCGTCTTTCAACGCCTTCATCTCTGAAGCGAAGTACACAGCCCCTACACCACAAAAAAACAAGCAGATGACAAAATTTCAATCCATGTTGTTGATCAGATTCTGGCGTAAAGTTCTCCTATTTCGATTTTACAATAGGAAGTCTTGCTGCTGTAGGTTGAGATGAAATTGCAAGAAGGAAAGTTGATGGAGCTGGTACCATCGTTTCCCCAACCCAGGTAGAGTGGTGTTATGCCAATTGGGTCACGAGCAGCGATGAAGGACTTGTCGCGCAAGTCTACCAAAACAAAGGAGAACATGCCATCAAGCATGCCCACTACTTCCTCGCCAACATCCTCGTACTGCAGCAGCCCAGCCAATCATCATCATCATCATCAACCCCACCCAATTCCTTCCGTTCCACAACAAATTCAGGTCACATGCAGATCAACATTGATGTCGTGACTCAAAGCAGAGCAGAATCTGGAACTAGTCTAAGAGAGATAATTGTATGCCAGGATAAATTCGTAACTAAGAGATCTCTTGATCGTCAGATTGTGATTCAGGAAGAAGAATTGAACATTCATGCATGTGGCTGGCAGGAGCTTACCAGATGGGCAATGACTTCACAATCGCTGTGGGTATGGTAGTCGTGCTCCTTCATTGATTTCTTCAGAGCCTCGTGGTTGTAAATCTCTCCATTCACCTGTTACAGTAATGACAGTTTCAGAACAAGAATCCCCAAAATACCCAAAACCCACAAAACCCGACATCATCATCATCATTATCATCATCATCAGAGTCCAGACTGACTATTGTTGATCCATCGGATGATGATCTGTAGAAAGCTAGTCTAGAGCCGGAATCATTGTGCACCACCAGGGCGAGGGTGGGAAGAAGTAAGTAGTCCTCACTGCAACGACGATGTTCTTGCTGCCATTGTAGAGAGGTTGATCACCGGATGTGGGATCAATGATGGCTAGTCGTTCATGAGAGAGGTAGCAACCAGCTTCCTCGTCCACGAACAACCCACTCCAGTCAGGTCCTCGATGCCTCAGCCTGCAATACCACATACCATACCAGCATCATCATCCACATCATACACCCAGTACAACTTTACTCATCACGACTGCTGCTACTCTCAGGCCACAGAAAACATGACCTTCATCGCCTTGATCGATCAGACTCTAGGTACTAGTCTAGCTTCTTCCCCCTTGGAGCTAATACTCTAGAGTCTGAAAATGAAATTAGGATGGGAGTGAATGAACAAACAAACCTGCGAGAGAGCTCGAGAATACGAGCTCGCTTGGCTGGGGAATAATCATGAGAACCTAACACTGCCAAAATCCCACACATATTGAAGATGGCTTACTGGAGAGCTCGACTAAGCTGTTCAAAACCCTCACGAATTCCGCTGATGATTTCAAATTCACAACAAATGACACACACACAAGCTCCCAAAACTACTACCTAGATTTGAACCAGAATGCAGATTGAACTCCGGGGATCAAAAACCCAAAGCAAGAAAGCAAAGAAAGCAGATGATGAGATGATAGATAGATAGATAGATAGATAGAT
>Ga0116229_10011400_pt1 | contig 13120 bp, 9 predicted proteins | sample S1TSphgellanicum_3_FD_87313 | JGI IMG/M metagenome (GOLD analysis project Ga0116229, IMG submission 87313) | Host-associated microbial communities from peat moss isolated from Minnesota, USA - S1T2_Fc - Sphagnum magellanicum MG | ecosystem: Host-associated > Plants > Peat moss > Unclassified...
AAATCTATTCAAAAAATAACCTTCAAACCACCCCCCCAACATTTTTAATTGTATGTCAATCACACCTAAAACAAAAAAAAAATGTTTTTTTTTTTTTTTTTTTGGGGGCTTGGGCTAGCAACAATTTGTGCCATTGAATACAAATAGTATTCAACAGCAAAAGACGGAAATACAACAAAAAAAGATTCAACAATATTGGAAAAACATATCCTTTTTTGAAATACATAGAAATAATATATTTACCAAACACAATCTACATAAAACAAAGAAAAAAATTATAGTACATATTATATCATAAAAAACTAAATAAAACTAGACTATATCAAAACATGTTATATGAAAAAAATTTATATAAAAAAATTGTAATAAATTTATTAAATATAAATATATAGTGAAACAAAATTGCAATATAAACAACCTTAAAACACAATAGTAATATCAATCCTTTTCATAGTCCTGAAACATAATGTTCCCAAAACACATAGCAAAAACATAGAGAAGTTCAAACAAATTATATACAAACAAATTATAGTGTAATCAATTCTATAAATATATAGTGAAACAAAGTTGCATTATAAACAACCTTAAAACACAACAATATTATCAATCCCTTTTCATAGTCCAAAAACAAAGTGTTCCCAAAACACATAGCAAAAACATAAAGAAGCTCAAACAAAAACCAAAAAGAAATAAATGATAAACAATGAAAACATAAACATTACAACCGTCCATAGTGAAAGGAAAATGCAATACCTTTAAATCTCCATAACACTTACAAAACTATAGAAAATTTATGGTTGTGGGAGGAGAATTTATGTAAGAAAGACATTGTTCGCTATAAAAGACCATAAAAATGAGTTCCAATATCAAAACTATATACATAAAAGGTCGAGAATTAAAGTTCTTCTAAAAGTCAAGCATAAGGTTGGAACTTTTTGTTTTTTTTCTCAAGTATTAATGAAAAATTAGGGTTTAACTTTCATATAGGGTTGGGTGTGAACTTTTGGTCTAAAAATTAAGGTTTATGCTACGACTGCTAATTAAAGGGGTGAAAGCATGGTAAATTATACGAAAAAAGTATTTTAATTAGCCACAAAATTCATGTTAAATTATGTTATTCCTTCCCTCCCAAAACTTAAACTAGAAGAAATTGAAGTTGTTTAAATGTACATTGTAATAATAATAATAATCAATTATTCTTATTTTATTTTCCATGTATTTGTCAAGTACCAGCCTGAAAGCCTTCCATTGCAACAACCTAATAGTTCTTTGAATAAATTCTTTAGTTTTCCATTGTTTGCCATCCCCAGTGCTGGTACTAATGTCAAAGGGGTGTGTAGAAAGATGCAGTTGTCAATTTCAGCAAAATAGAGAGAAGGTAGCACGGGCATGTGTAAAGGTTTTGGGAAATTGTTGCATGTTACTACTATGTTGCTAGGTGAACACAACAATGCAATAATGGACAATGTAACCCTAATCTACCTCACACAATCAACTATTTTAACGTCTCAATACCATGTAAGTTTTCCATCTTTGTACTAGATTTCAACTCTAGTTGGCATACAATTACTTCCAATGGTGTGGACATCTAGATGATTAAAGCTTTAGGTTGCATGAAAAGGTTTGATTCTGTAAAAGAAAAATTGACCTTTCGTTTGCAACTAGGTGTATTTGTTTTTTCGTTAAACACACAATGCAAACTGTTGTGGGATAATGGTAAAAAGGGCACCCACATTTTGGCAAAACTTGAAGAGAAAAAACAATGTTTTCATATTGATGATGTCCATGGCATCATTGTTGTGCCTTCAAAGGCCTCTTATGCAGGTATATTTATTTCCCCAAAAATTCCACAACTCATCATGCCTTATGCACACCATTATGCTCAAAAGCTTTGTATGGACCATTCTATTTTGATATGAACTTCATGAAGAGTTTTGTGGTGAGGTTTAAGGTTAGGAAGGTATGGTCTTCATAGGTGGCTATGAGTTCCTTGTGTATTATTTGTGTAGATTTGTTAGTAAGTTGTGGAGATTTTGATCAATCTGAATGAGGTAATTATGGAATGCCCCTTCTTTTTATCATAACTAATGCAAATCAGGTTTAGATGAACAATGTGAGGGCACTTTAAGCATCTATGCTTCAAGACCTTTCTAATGGTGTCTTGGGGGCCCAATTTGGTGTTTTTTTACCTTTCCAACCAAGGCTCTAAACATTCACAACTCCCACATGAGTGTAATTTCCAAAATGGGAGTGCACTTGGGAGTCATTGGGCTTCATCCCTTGCATTTTCCCCCATTTGTGAGAATGTGTTTCACATTTAAACACATTCTTAGCCTCATGGGCCCTTGCACTTCACACTTAGTCATGAACCCAATGTTAGGGTTGCAACATTCCATTTCAACATGATTAACTTTCTATGTTGTACACATGTAGGCTAAAAGCTTTCTTGAAATGAGCAAGATGCAAATATTATAAATTTCCTATTGGTAGAGTATGTAGCTTTAATTGTGTCCATTTTGGTGTGTATTCAAACTTGTTTCTTTGTAATAACTTGTTTTGTGGCTAGTGATTTCTTACTTGGTTATTTTATGTGTATCATTTTTCCACTTAGCAATGACTATTTGGCTTATATTGGATTTGTGTAAAACATAACAATGGGTTGCCTATGGAACAAAAAAATCAACAACACATAGAAGGAGGTAGCAAGCAAGAGAAAAATAGTAAGAAAAGAGGCCAACAAAAGGAAAGAGCAAAGTACATGTGTTTATGAGTTAATCCCTTCAATTTTGGGATGATGTCAAAATTGTTTGATGAGTTGTACATCATTATTCATGAATGTAGCCAAATTCATTTCAAGTGGTCTTTAACATGATACTTGAACTATTGCAGGCTTGATGCATAAACATAATGTAACCACCAATCAATTTGACAACATAAAGCTAAACAAGTGGCAAATGCAAAATTTACAAACCCACCCCCTGATATTGATGTTGCCCCTGAATTTGGTGTAGATGATGGTCCAAGAAATCCAAATGGAGAACAACGAATTTGTAGCTAAAGAAAATGTGGAAGGATTGCATCATTGATGTTGAAGCAATTAAAAAGCCATGCACACAATTTGACAAAGGTGGAAAAAAAAGACGTCATTCGTAGACTATTAAAGCATCATAGTGTGGAAAATCTTTTACCGAATTATGTCACAAGTGGGAAATTATTTGAAGGTGACAAGGGAATGTTGGAAAACATGAATGCTGCTTATGGCAATTTGGCAGGTACAAGACAAAACCCGAATTTGACATTCAAGAATGTCTTATTATTTGCTGTGGTATCTAGCAATGTCACCTCTAACCAAAGGCACATTGCAAGGAGCCTTGGTGGTTCAAAATATTCTATTAAAAATGCAATGGTCAGGTGAATTCATGTTTATCAAACATGGGAGAATTTTTTTGGGGGGGATGCTTTGGAAACACTATTGTGACATGTGATGAATGAAAAGAATAGAGGACTGATAATAAATTGGTGGGAGATAGCAACAATTGTTTCACCAATCATTAAAGACATGAAATGAAAGTGAATTACACCAAAGACCTTTGAGTAACATCCAACACACTATTTGCAAAAGTCGCAAGTAACCTACTAGCCCTCCAAAATTTTCAAGAGATCTACTCATGTACACTTGTTGTGTAGATTGAGCAAGGATAATTCAAGTCATTATTGTGCAAGTGTAACTAATCATTAGTAAGTACATTTTATATAAAACCAATCACTACTATGTATATTCTGTTTATAACCAATCACTATTGTGTACATTTTGCTTGTAACCAATCACTACTGTGTACTTTCAGTAATGTTAATTTTCATACTTCAGTGTTTGTTGATGTTCTACTTGCTTTCCATAACAATAATGAATGAATTCTCACAAGTACATGTGTGTTACTATTTCCACTTAAAGTTTGCTTGTTTGTTTAGATCTACTTCTTAGAAGACTCACACAAGTACATATAGTTGCAAGTTGTTTTCCATTTTCATTACTTCACTTCTGGATCATCTATTTCTTGAACTGGTACATGTTGTTGTTTTCTATTTAATCTACTTATTCAAACATTCTGATCTACTTGATGTTGGAATTATCTATTGAGGCTCCTAAATATTTTTTGTACTTGTGCAATGAATCCGTGTTACTTGGTACATTAAACTTTCTACTTTATATTTATAATAACTATTGAACACTTGATAGGTTCTACAACTTCACTATTGGTCTACTTGTTGCTTTTGTTATGTCCTACTAACATCTACATCCTATCTAGTGAGGGAAATTATAACATTCTACTTATTTTAGGGTTAGTGATACTTGTAGTTAGTTTATGTCCTACTTGCAATATTGGGTGTGTTATGTACCTACTATCTATTGTTTACTATTTATTTGATTCTTTGTGTTTATTATCCAACATTGTTAATGAAACTTGCAAATAATTATGTCATTTTTTCACTTCAACATCTACTAGACCGGTACTAAATTAACATTTGCATTGTTTTGGACTAATTTGATTAGTCAAAAATACATGTCTTGTAGTAAAAAAAACCCATCCAATCAACTTAGTTAGTTTGAAAAAATAGGAATTCTAATAGTGTCCATTGTGCAATCTAGCTTCAACTTGGATTACATAACATTTAGAAACGTCTAATAATCCACCAATTCAACAAACATAGATATTCCTAATTACAAAAATGTGAAACTATTGAACCATAAATTCATACCTTTAAACATGTCTAACATGACCATTATTAGAACCTATGTTATGTTTGGTTGCAATAGAGGTTCTTTTAGCTACAACAAAAGTTGGTTTGGTTACAACAAAAGCCAATTTTGTTGCAATAGAAGTTCGTTGGGATGCTACACTCAAGGGTTGGCTACCTTGTGTGGACATGTATTTTCCTTGTTTTGTAGCATAGGCAACCAATGCTTTGATGCCATCTTTTTTCAATATTTTTCATCCCTTTTCATTGCCTTTGCCATAGAAGACACTAACATCTATAGTAGTAGGAACTTTGTTTTCCGAGTAGATGGAAGCTATAGTGGCTCATTTTTGTGACGAAAAAATGTTTTTTTCCTTGGGTACCTTTCAGTCAAATGCATATGGTGATTAATATATCTTTAGATTTACTAATTGGAACTTGGATCTAAACCAATAACTTCATTATGATGAGAATTGTGTGGTTATTTCTTGATAAAACATTCATTTGTTAGTAATAATGGACTTTTGAAGTAAAAAATATGGATTGATCATTTAATTGAAACATCACAAAATGGGAAACATTATGTTGATTCACATTCCAAATTTGTTATTGAGACTCAATATCTAATGTAATACAAAATGATAAGTTCATATGAAGAGTCTTTTATTTGAAAACCTTAATTGTTTTAAGTTAGGGACTTTTGAATGGTTAAATTTTGATCATTTTTTTGTAAGTCCATATGAGTTATAATTTTTGTTTGTTTTTCAATTTCTTTGTCCCAAAAACATATTTTTTGAAAGTTTTAGATGGGGCATTATTCTTTTGGACTTTGTGGCGTTTTTTTTAAGGACTTCCAAATTAAAAATTAACATCAACGACATTAAATACAAGTTTTCACATAGATTTGGGAAGGTTTATAGGTGATTGAACTTGTATTACTCCAAGAAACAAATAATAACATTTTAAAAAGTAACAACCATGTTCATTTGAATCATTTTAAAGAATCTTGTATGGACTTGTAGGGAGTGTAATTTCTGCCAATATTGAGCTAGTGTAGCTTGCATCTACCCTTCCACATTGTTGCATCACCTTGCACCCAAGTCTTTCACATGTTTTGCCCTTGCACCCATTTTATCCACTTTTTCTACATCCACTATTCCCAAAAGGCTTTTCCCAACATTTAAAGATTTTCAAAGTTCTTCAACATAGGAAGTAGGGTTAGGAAGATCAATTTTTTTACTAGAAGGCGTCATTGTAGGAACATGTGACACTTGGCATACATGAACATTTGGGACAATAGCTAAAAGACTGATTTCTTTTGGGGCTTTTGCAACAACATCTGAGTTCTCCAATTCTTCCTTGGAACTTTGAATGCGTATCACACATTCCAAAGGTGGAGAAACATAAAAGATTGTGGTGTTGACTCCCAGTGGTGTCACCTCATTAGCTTCAATGATGTTGATCTCTAGTATGACATCTAGTTCATTATAACATCCTTCCTTCTCACCCAAATCTAACAATGGTACAAGTTGTGGGTTGTCCAACATGATAGTGTCTGTAGTAGCACTTGGAGGTTTTACTTTTGATGTGGCACCAATCATAGTAGGTAATTCCATATTTGTTTTTGGTATGGTTTACAATGTTGCAACAAGTTGAATATGCAAGTGTTAGCACAATATGACTAAAACATTATACAATGTACATATTAGGGCAACAATATACTTTACCTCCTCATGTTTTCAATTGAACATCTACTTGTTCAATGTTACTTTACTTGCATAATTTATGTTCTACTAAAACATGCATTACAAAAGTGGATCCCTACTTACCAAAACAAGTAATCTACTTGGACATCTAATTCATCAACAATAGTCCATTTTACTTGTTAAAATTCTAATTCCACAATCATTTAGTAAGTACATGCATACCGATCATTTCCTATTTCTACTAACATTGAAACCCACTTGTACACTCATCCTTGCTTCCTAATGTAATCTACTTGAAAGGCACACTTGACAAGTAGTTACATCCTTCACATTATCAAACCCCAATCTAAAACCTACTTTATGGTTTTTGGCATATTTTACCTTTGGTGGAGTCTAGTTGACATATTTTTTCCATAGCACTTGCATAATTGGTGATTTCAAAAATGTACTTAAAATGATATAATGTACTTGCAAAATGATGAAAATGCATATGGTTCTTACGTCTTGGGAAACTACAAAAACACATTATGTTAGTGGGTCCACTTGTACCACAACAACTAAGCTATTATAATCTATTAATTTACACTATGGTGGCCCTTGCAAGCTTACTACCCATATTAAAAATAATAAATAGTTCTTAACTTGGGTAATTTACACCAACAATCACATTATGCTCTTCAAAAGTGCAACAAGGGGAAGATTGTTCCTAGGTCTTGATACAAGTTCATGATTTGCTGCATCATGAGGTTGTACCTACTTGGGCAAATTGTCCAAAGGGGGATCTATCATACCTAAACATAATGCAAGCTAAAAAAAAGATATATGGTTAAAATTTCAAAAGGTAATTGAGTAGAAAATTATAAATCTTACAACTTCTAGTTGAAGTTGAACCTTGGAAACTTTTCATTGTGCTACAACCAAGCCTTGAAGAACATCTTAAGTTCTCAAGCTTAATCCTCCTCATTGGAACATGAATCTACTTGAACCCAAACTTAGTGATCCAATGGTTGGAGAACACCTCTTGACAAGTAAGCCTTGCACATGCATCAACTTTTAATTCCATGATATACATTATAAGGCAAAATGGATGGTAAGTACATCCACAAGACATCATTATAATGTCATTATTTTCATTAAAAAAATCACATATAGGACAAGCCATCACTGTGATTGAGCTTAGTCTTCTTGTTAATATGTTGTTCGGGCTTTTTACAAGGAGGGGTGCAATAGTGACTTTTGACCCATTTGACATTAGTTGGACTTGATGCACAAGACCTTGGATCCAAATCTTGCTATGGTCTACTTGATGGTCTAGAACATCAAGCTTTATGGCAATGTTTGCCAACTTTTGAAACACAACCTCATGATCCTTTTTGCCTTCTTCAATCCTAAGTGCACAATAATTCATCAAGAATTGTTGTAGGTTTTGATCTTGCTTTGCTTTCTTAAGCTTTTCAACTACTTGAGACTAAAGGTCGGTGGGGAAATTAGTGACTGAAGCCCCACAACATCCACTCCACTCTGCAAATCACATACCATTTGTTCCCAAAAAGTTAATTTCTTCAACTCCTTTTCATATTCCTTCTTTCAGTCCAACAAATTGGATGTTAAAAATAATACTTGGCCCTCAAGCTCGCTTTTTTCTTTTTGCATTTTTGTCTTTGATGGAGCAAAGGTCTTTTTTTCAAACTTAAAAAATCCAACAATTCCTTCATAACAACAAGTTGTTCTGGAAGGTAAACTTCCAAATGCTTGGGTTTGTCCACCACAAAACAATCATCATCTTCAACAAAACTTGGATTTCCTCGCAGAGAAATTGCATTATTGTGTTTGGACGAACTCGAAATTTTGTTCCCTTTTGAAGGTGGCACTAATGGTAGCATCAGTCTCTTGGCCCTTTTCATTTGTTTTTCTATAGTGTCATATGCATAACGCACCTAATTGTCAGCCCTCCCACTTCGATATGTTAGCCAACCTTTCAAGAAAATGTTGGGGTAGTCATTATTGGGTGGTGGGTGTGCATAGAGATCTTCATAAAGTTTATGCAAAGATGCAAATTCATCCTCAGACAAGTGGTCATTCACCTTAACCTTCCATCCATTCTGTTGCTTTTCACTAAACACAAGTACCAAGTCTTCTTAAGAAATGACCTTGGAAGTGATGACTTTACGAGGATCTAGACCCATGGTAGCCAAGTTCAAGTTGTTTGCAAAATCATTTATTGTCCAAGTTGCATGACCAAAATTTTGACTCTTCCACTCAAGTTTCTATCTCTGTCACTTTGAAATAAACTCTAGTTCTTGAATATTTCCATCGAGAGGAATCAAAGGTTCTAACTTCACAACCTTCATCAACATTTTGCAAATTTCTTTTCTCTCAAAATATGCAGAAGAAATAAGCTATGCTAAACCTTAAACCAAAACCAAAATGACTTGAATTTTTGAACTTTCTTCACTGCACTTCACCAAGAACCTCAAGGACTAGCAGATCGACTATGAACACGAACACAAAAAAAGAAACTTGAAAATTTTGAAGATTAATACATATGGTGATACGATTGGAACATTTTGATAAAGATGTTGTGGATTTTAAATGCAGTGCTATAGCAAGTAGACTTACATACACAAGCTAGTAGGAAGATTTTGCCACTCATGCACAATTTTTTGCAACACCCAAAACTTTTATTTAAATTTCCCTCCCACAATGTACTAGACCAAACAAATGTTAATAACCCTAAAAACCATGTCAACATTTCAAGGAAAAAAAACAAAGAAAAGTTTGGAATACACCAGTGCATAAGTAATAAAATGCTCGTTGGGACTCCATTTTCACAATTTTCATTCAATGGTGGCATTGTTGAATGCCGGAGGGAAGGGAAATGTTTCATGATAATGGTTTTTCCAACAAACAACCTAGATGTAGAATAGGGAAGGAGCCCGCCTTCCCTATAGACCTAGCTATACCCTAAATTTGAAATTTAAAATAAACCATGTCCTTGTTCCCCAATCCTTGACCCAAAATTACTTTTTGATTACTTTTGGTTTTTGGTGCAAGGTACATTGTTGGTCCACTTTACCATGCTTTCACCTAAAATATACATTTCAACTTTTGGGTTAAGGTTCATGTTAAGGTTTCTAGTACAAAAAAATCTTATGAAAACACTTGGCAATACACATTTCATATTATTATAACAAAATTAACAATTTCCAAAGATAAAAATAATTCAATTGCAAAACATCAACATTTGCCATTCTCACAAGGATATACCACATGCAAACTTTTTACAAAACCTTATAATCTTAGATTTTGTAACATTTTAGAATATTCTAAAAAAATCCACATTGGTGTTTGCCTAATTAATAATTTATTTCAAATAGTCCTACAAATATGGCATTCAAACTATGCATTTTTTTCTTGATTTTTTTGTAGCCAAATCCAAAAAGCTCAAAAGAAAACATTTGCTTACCACATTATTTGTTGCAAATTTTGTCTAAAATTTCTCAACCTAGGTTTATGAAAACAACCACAACATTCAACTAAAAAAATTTATATTCCAAACCCTAATTAGTTTGGAAGTTTGATTCCTTATATAAAATTTCAATGTCCAGTTAAAATAAAAATTTGCCATGTTTTGCATTTCCACACCTGCATAATACAAACCAACATCTATCAATAAATTAATAACAAACTACAAACTAATTGTAATCCTTATGTAAATGAATAAGTCCCAAAACATAACATAACAAATTGACATGTTATTGTCCTTGGTCAAGAATTTTCCTTAGTAATGGCTTTGATGATATTTTTTAATATCATTCAACTTTTCACACTAAGTTCAAAAGTATTCACAAATGTTGTATAAGCCTTTCTTTCACTTTGGAACTTGCATTTCAACCTCAAAGTGGTGACAACTTTAAAATGCATCATGAGATCAACAACTACTAGTAGCAATCACATGTTCACACTATTCCCACCTCAAAATAGAAACAACAATTTTGCAAGATGGTTGTCATTCAACACCATGTACAAACTTCTTTTTGTTATGCACCCAATTGATTAAAGGTTGATAAGTTGCCAAGCTTTGATATTAACATATAGTAATTTGTTTAGAGGGGTCATAGTTTTTTAAACATTCACTCTAACAATCAAGAACCTTCATAGAGTGACAATCTGATTAAGAAATTCCTATTTCCAAGCCCACCAAAAATTCTTCATGTCTTGCTCAAGAATAAACATTATTGTAACTTACTTTAGACCTAATTTCATGAAGGAAGAATCCTTATTACACAATAATCAACTTGTACCTTGTTATTTCAACATGACAAAAGACATAGTAGTAGTAAGTACATCAAGATAGTTCTTCCACGTGAAAAATTCATCCTCTCCTATTCAAGAATAAACGATGTTGTGTCCTATTGTACACTACATTTCATGCAAGAAGAATCTTTATTACACAACAAACAACTTGTACCTTGTTCTTTCAACATGACAAAATACATAGCAACAACAATTACATCAAGACAATGTTCCCACTTGACACTACAAGCAACCTTTTTGCAAGATTGCTATCATTAAAAATCATATGCAAACTGGATTTTGAAATGTGTTTTAGAAAGCTCACACTTTCATGAATATTCAACCAAACGATTATGAATTTGTGGTTTGTAGCTCTAGTCATTAGTAACCACCATCAAATCACCAAACCACAACCCCCACCAACCACCCGTTAGTAGCACCTACATATGGAGACCACAACAACAAACTATTAATAGTTACATAGTAAGAAACAAACAAACCACAAAAAAATAGCACCAAGTCAACAAATGCATTTGTCACAATCCAAACAAAAAAAATTTATGCGCGCCACAACCTCTTTTCCATGCTCAAACATACCACACAAAACTAGTAACAACTAGTAATAGAAAATGTTCAAAAAAAGAAGTAAGAAATTGAGCTATGCATTAATTCCAAAAATGTAGCAGTAGCTACCTACCACACTCCAAATGGAAAAAAAATCACTAGCCACCACCTCAATTACATGATCAAACAAACCAAATAACACAAAATGTTGAAAAAAAGGAACAGCAAATCGAGGTATGCACCAACTTGACGAATGCAATAATAGTTACCTCCGGCCATGCTGCAAACAAACAAAAAAATAACATGCCATTATGTCGCTTTCACACTGAAACCATACAACAAAATCACCTAAATGCGAAACCACAAACAAATCAAATTGCCTCCCCACCAAACACACACAAACAAGTCGAACTATGCACTAACTTGACAAATGTAATAGGAGTTACCTCCCACGCTCCAAATATAAAAAAATCCAAGCACCACCACATCACTTTCACATTGAAACCATATAGCAAAACCACCTCCATGCAAAACCATAAACAAATCAAACCACCTCTACACCAAACCTTAAACCCTAATTTTTTCACTTTCTGCCTAAATCCTAATTTCACTGCTTTCTTCTCAAACCCTAGACACAATCACTTTCAATGCAACCCTTTGTGAACACATGAACACAAAACATATTTCAAAAAATCTTCCCTCATGTGAAGCCTCCGATCAAGAAACTAGTTCCATTCCTTCCACCAGTCTGCAACTGCCATTCTTGCGTACAATTCCAACAACCCAAAAACCAATGGGAGGACCTTATCCCCTGTGGGATCAGGGCCCAACACACACCTTGGGGTGGAAAAGAAACTTCTCAAGAAATTTGATAGGCGTAGGGGTAGGCACCACCAAGCTATTTGTGTCAGAGTTGACAATTATCTTAGGTGGTGGTGTTAGGATGGTCCCAAAGGAACTTCATCAATTGAGACCTTAAGCAAGTGGTGGTGTAAAGACGGGTTTGCTGCATTATTTTTCTTCACAATGAATTCTTTCCAGTAGAAAAGCTTGAGCACCCTTTCATATTTTTTTCATATTGTATGCGAGTTCTCACAACATCTTTTGTTTAATTCGAATTTTGATTATTATTTTTTTAAAACAGGGAATTTGTGACAGAGTATTCTTTTTGAGAACAATATTTTTCGGAAAGTAGTGAAAATTCGCCACAAAAAAAATCCCCACTGGTTCCAGCTCGTCGCCACACTAACAAGGCAGGAAACTTTTTTTTTGGGGACTGTCCTGTCCCACATGTACCCTAATTCGGACATGAATTCTGGGATTTGTGATTCATATTAATTAGTTCATGTGTGGGCTTCACACTTTCTTTTCTTTTTTCTGGAAGGGAACACCAAATTTTTTGGAACATTGGGCACTTGTCAAAAGAAGCACTTCTTTGGACCCAGAGTCACAAAATAGAAACAAATGTGCTCCCCCTATGGTCAACCTTTTCAATTTATATACATGGGAGTTCCTCCCGCCTCCCCCCACACCCCTCTCATCCAAAATGAAAAAAAACTGAACCCCTCATGAGTGCATGCTGAGCCTTCTCGTTGACTGCATGAAAATTTGATCTCCAAAACTCTTTGTCACCAATTTTGGCCTGGGCTAATGGCAGGGGCACAGTAAATAAATAAGTACCCCCAGAGTTTATAATGGGGGTATTAGCCCAGGCCAAAAATGGTGACGAACAGTTTTGGAAATAGAAATTTCATGCAGCCAATGGGAAGGCCCAGCATGCACTCAAAGTGCCTGGATTTGTTTCTTTTGAGTTGGGG
>Ga0116229_10011401_pt1 | contig 13120 bp, 7 predicted proteins | sample S1TSphgellanicum_3_FD_87313 | JGI IMG/M metagenome (GOLD analysis project Ga0116229, IMG submission 87313) | Host-associated microbial communities from peat moss isolated from Minnesota, USA - S1T2_Fc - Sphagnum magellanicum MG | ecosystem: Host-associated > Plants > Peat moss > Unclassified...
CAACGGTTGTTTGAAAAGAAAAGTTTTTAAAAAAAACCAAAAACATCAATCAAACATTATTGAAATAACACACCTGTGCATTATGCAGGGGGTTCACACTAGTATAAACGTAAAGCACTATCTGGACTTTTCCTTCGTATTTTCAGCTCCCTTACCTGCCTGAAGAAACCTGTTTTCAGCAAGGGGGATCTTTTGGGTGGAAGGTACAACCCAAGCTGTACTGGGATGTTCTGACCAGCGGAAGGTACGAGCCAGCCTGTCACTATTTCTAAAAAGTGAAAAAATCCCAGCTCTGCTTTCCTTAGGAAAATGACCTGAGGATAGGCCCTTCTCATATACGCAATGCTTGTGCCGAAAAATTAGGTTTATGCTCTTGAAAATGAAAGAAGTGGGGCTAACAAAGGGGAGATACGGATACCTCCTGAAAGACCACAAAAGGGTCCTTGTCAAATTGGAAGGAAGGCAAGGACAAGTAGTGGATGTCAGATTTTCCAAAGACAATGTCAAATGTTTGGGAGTGCATTAGGGTTATGCTCACATTGTACTAATTTAGCAACACATTGCACATATAGTCAGGGCGAATCCAATCAATTAGATTTGACCATGCAGTTGTGGTGGTAGGCTACTAGTTTATTAATAGAACCTACTTGACACATTGCTTAGAGAAAAAACAAACAAACAAAAGTGAGTGGAGGACCCACCAAACCTGGAACAAAACTTTGAACAAAATTGGAAGGAAATTTCTCACACCAAATAAGTGAGTACTACTCTAGTACCTTGGCAGCTTCTGCATATATTAAATTATTTTTTAATTTGTCAAAAAAAATATAAATATAAATTTAAAATTTTGATTTTTCGGGTTGTCTTGAAGTAAGGGAGGATATTAAGTAGAGGGCCATTTGATCAGTAAAATAGTTCAAATTGTTTGAAACAAAGATATCTTATAACAAATTTATTTTAAATAGTCAAAAAATTCAAAATTAAAAACACAAGCATTGAACTAATTAAGAAACTACAATTTAATTAATTATTTGAAAATGTGTGTTGAATCTGCCAAGCTATTACAATATATAGTATACAATTATATTTATTTTGCAAACTGCACAATTAATGTGTAAGAACCTTGTAAAATAACTATCATAGTATTTTTAGCATTCCAACATCTTCTTGACTTTTTTTTTTCTTTTTTTTTCTTTTTTTTCCATTTTTCTTTTTTTCAGCTCGACAATCAAAATTAAAAATTCCTGAAATTTCTATAGTTGAATGACGAAAATAAATAAATAAATAAATGTCAAGTAATTTTGCACAACATGGCACATTGCAACACCAAGAAAGCTTTAGGGCAGGCAATCAATAGTAATTTCAAACAAATTTCTAAAACTTTTGGCATTGTAAATAGCTGATTTTGAAAGTATTAATATATTTAGTTAACTTCAGACTTTTGAAAAATAAAAATAAAATGAATAAATAATCATTTGAAGAGTAGAAAATTTAAAAGAAACTTTGATTTGAGAACAATAATAGATATTCATAATGTTTTGCCTCACTAAATGATATACAGGCCAGGGTGTGTCAGGACAGGGTTAGAAAAACCCTTGGAGAGATCAAGCTCAATTACTGGAGTGATGTCTTAGGGCTAAGGAAAAAAACCTTTGGGAGAGACAGAGAGATCTAGCTTAATGTTGTAGAGTTTAGTGTGAGAGATGGAGTTGAATGGAGGTTTTAGTGTGGGAGTTGGAAGTTTAATGTGGTAGAAATTGGAGCTGATTCAATTCAAGAGCTCTAAGTTCTGTTGTGTGTGTGTGTGTGTGTGTGTGTGTGTGTTTCTTGGGCAACAACCACACATAATTTGCAAGAAGGAATTCATTCATGAGTTGGATTTTGAGAGAAGTTGATTCTAGTGTGAGTCTGTAAACGAGTAGTTAATTTCTTTTGAAGCTTGATGCTTCAGAGAGCTTGTTTTCCTGTAATTTGATGGTAGAGTTGTGTCCCAGTCGTGCAAAGGAAAGGAAAGATTGAACAGAGCTTCTTGCGTTTATAGCTAGCTGTATGTCTCCTATTTCATAGATTGCAGTGACTCGAATGCGGAGGAATTTTTGTCAAGATCCTGCACAACAGCAACAACAACAACAACTCCACTGAATCCAGTCTTTGTGGAAGCAGCAGCAGCAGCTGCTGCGCTAGCTCATCAAGAAGTGGAGTGCATCAGAATTTCAAAGACCCTGGGGGGAGATCGGGACTAGGGGACTGATCTAGATTCTGGAGTGAGTGAGTGGGCGAGCTCCATTTTTTTCAATGGAGGAGCGGATCCGCAAACAGCATCATCATCATCACGTGTGGATGGTGTCGAGCATGCTTGCGATGGTGATCTGTTTGTCGGCAGGCTTGTATAGCCTCATGGGTGTCGGTTTGCAAGATGGGTGGTTCCATTATTGTCCCAAACCTAGTGTGTTTTTGCAGCAGCTGGCGGCCAACGGAAGAAGTGAGTTCCAAGAAGCAGTTCACTATCATCAACACCGGTCCATATTGCCGAACAGAGAAAGCTGGCAAGGCCCAGAAGGAGAAGCAGAAGAAGAAGAAGAAGAATCATGCATGGGTAGATATGTCCATGTCTATGATCTGCCGCCATTTTTCAACCAAAAGCTGGTTGACGATTGTCTCAGTGCGGATCCTCCTTGGGTGTACACACATTGCGAAGATCTGACCAACAGGGGACTGGGCGAACGAATCAACAATAATATTTTCTCTGACTCCAAGAAGAAGGACTCTGATCTTGACAACAATGTCTTGGCGCTCCCCGGCCTGCAGGATGCTTGGTACAAAACAAACCAATTCACGCTTGAGCTTATCTACCACGAGAGGTTCAAACACTATGATTGTCTCACTGATGATCCCGACAAGGCAATCTTCACTTACATTCCATTCTACAGTGCGTTGGACTTGACTCCAAAGCTGTTTGGCGACGGCGTGTCTAGTAATGCCGTGGCGAGAGACCGGGCTTGCCAGAGATTGATAGGCTGGTTACAAGCCAGTCGTCACTGGGAACGAACGGGAGGCAAGAACCATGTGTTACTATTAGGAAGAATCGTGTGGGATTACACGAGAAGAGAGTTTGATGATGATGGGTGGGGTAATCCTCTCCTCTCTTTCCCAGAGATGGAGAATGTAACAAAGCTGTCCATAGAGATAAGCCCCACCCGGGAAGATCAGGGCTCAGGTATCCCGTACCCAACTGCATTCCATCCTTCCTCAGATGCTCAGATCGCGTCATGGCGAACAAGAATATCAAGCTCAAAACGTGAAACCCTAGTGGTTTTCGCTGGTGTTCCTCGTTCTGATAACAAGCAAGTAGTAGGATCCTCCATAAGAAGTGAATTGATGAAACAATGCTCAAATTACTCTCAACCTCCACACAACGACAACAACAACAACAAGATGTGCTCTCTTCTCAGCTGCAGTACCATCGATTGTGAGAGAAACCCTCAACTCCTCATGCAAGCTTTTCTCAATGCCGTCTTCTGTTTGCAACCACCAGGCGATTCTGCAACGAGGAAAGGGGTTTTCGATTGCTTGATTGCAGGAGGCATACCCGTCTTCTTCGATCCAGAAACCGCTTATATGCAATACCACTGGCATCTTCCACAAAATGGCAGCAGTTACTCCGTCTTCTTCCCAAGCGAAGCGGTTGTGAACGGAAGCGTCGATGTGATTCAAGAACTGCAACGCATTCCCTTGTCCGCCATAGCTTCCATGCAACACACCATCAACTCTTTTCTACCAAACCTTCTCTACTCTAAACCTGGTTCTAATCTCACCACTCCAGATGCTTTTGACATTTCTGTACAAAACCTTCTTCATAGGTTTAGACAAAATTAATAGTAGGTTTGTTTTGTATGTTTCTCACATGACTTCTGATTATTTAAACATCGACTGCACATATCCATAATTTGGAAGCGTTCCCAATCCATACTGAGATTTAATAAAATTTCCTTACTTTGCGGATACCACTGAGAGAGGAGCTATAGGGGGTCAAAGGAGGCCCAAAGAGAGGGTGAAGACAGGGTGATTTTGTGGATAACTCTATTAGTTTACAAAACTTTCTTCATAGATTTAGACCAAATTAATAGTAGGTTGTTTCCTTCTTTCTTTCTTTCTTTCTCACATGACTTCTAATTATTTAAACATCAACTGCACATATCCATAATTTAGAAGGATTTCCGATCCATACTGAGAGTTAATAAAATTTCCTTACTTTGCGGATACCACTGAAAGAGGATCTATAGGGGGTGAAAGGAGGCCCAAAGAGAGGGTGAAGACAGGGTGACTTTACAGATAACTCCATTAGTTTACAAAACTTTCTTCATAGATTTAGACCAAATTAATAATAGTAGGTTGTTTGCTTGTTTCTTTCTTTCTCACATGACTTCTAATTATTTGAACATCAGTTGTACAAATAAAAAAATTTAGATGCATTTCAAGACATCACTTTACAAAACGTTCTCTTCATGGATTTTGACCAACTTAATAATAGTAGGTTGTTAGTTTGTTTGTCACGTTACTTCTAATTATTTAAACATCAGTTGCATAAATCAGTAATTTTGATGCATTTCAAAGACATTACTTTAAAAAACCACCTTCATAGCTTTAGACAAAATTAGTAGTAGTTAGTTGGTTTATTACACCTCTAATTATTTAAACATCAATTGCATAAATAAATCATTTGGATGTATCTCAAGACATTACCTTTAGAACACCACCCTCATAGATTTAGACAAATTAGTACTTAGTTTAGTTAATCACATTTAGAGGAAAAAAACTTACATAAATAATTTTGAGCATCTAATGGTGTAAGCTTGTTATATTGAAGAGGTAGGAGATTTAGCTGGCTTCCTAATCTGATATATCTATTTACCTCCTGATTGTATACATTTGAGTTCAAGGGGAATTCCCTGTACAAGTGGGGTTTCTTGAATGGACTTGTGTATGAAAGAACAAGTGTTGTACCCAACTTTTTCAACAATTTGAGCTCCGCAATTACACTACCAGTGACGATCAACTATTTTGTTTCTTGTGTTTTCACATGGTTTTGTAATTCATCGTTATATATTCAATGTCAAATTTAATTTAGACTAATATAATTAATGGACATGAAAAGACACATGTAAATCTGTTTTTTTATATCCATGTTGATGGATAGGAAAAAAATAGTGAGGTAGTTATAAAACGAAGGTAGTTATTAAGAAAGGTGTTAACCCTCTTTTTATCATTATTTTTATCTCTTTCTCACTTTTCTTTTGAAAATTTCCCTTTCATAGTGAAACTTAAAATTTTACTTAATATTGGAGTATATTCCATAATTTTAAAAACGAATTATTATAAAATTGATATTCTTACATATTTCTCATACTAAATGATCATAAAACTAAAATTTAAAGGTTAATTTAACTTTTAGAGAACAACATTCAATATTTTTAAAATTCATTTTAAAATGTCGATATTAAGAAATGATTATTAAATTGATAATCCTTCATCTCCTTTACCATTATTCTTACCTCTTTCTCACATTTTTCAAAGTGAAGCTTAAATTAATTATTAGCGTACATTCCATAAATCCATAACTTTTACTGGCACGGGGGGTTCTAGTGCTCAAAACACATTTGCAACCAAATTCTACTGGGACCTGGCTGTTGTGTTGAACTTGGGAAACAGGGAAAGTGTACTTGGCAAAATACACAAGCAAATGGTATTCCATACTTGATGAATGATTCCAGAGGCCCGATTGGGAGCCAGGGGGCTAATTCTGCTAACTATCCCTTTTTTTAAAAAAATTAATTAATTAATGTGACCTATTTTCTATTCATGCAACTACTTACCCTTTTTTGGACCTACCTAACTGCTTTTAACTCAGGTGAACAATAAGCCACACCAGGTCAATTCTGCTAAGTGCATTGTGTCCCTGGCACAGCCCTGTACACAGGGTGCTTGCTTGTCAGAATGGGCAATATTCTGGGCCATCTATGGCCCATTCTCTTGTACACTAAGCTAATCCCACCATCTATGACCCATTCTCTTGTATGGTATGCTAATCGGCCATCCATAAACCCATTCTCTAATATGTAACAAGTTGTGTGTTGTTGTCCTATTTCAAAGCTTTTTCAGCCATTTTGGGAGGTGAGACAAGCAAAACACCTGCTCCTTTTATTTCTAGTGTATTCAGTTTTGACTTGCAACAAGCATGGATGTGAAGGCATTGTATTTTGATGGTGAGTACAATTGGTTATGCTTTGGAACAAGCCTTTGTCAAACCCGTTATCACCCCCGTGAAGCACGATGGCTCGGCACCTGACTAGATTTCTACTATTCAAACCACCCATTCGGCAGTACACTAATTTGATGGCATAATTTGCTTGATGATGTTGCTTCTGAGAGCATCTCCAGCAGTGTTTAGTATGTGAGCTTGGAAAAGTATTTTTCACATCCAAGTTTAGTTATTTAATTTTCTGCAACCCCACCCATAAAACTGAAACTGGGACAACAAATAGGTGAGGGACTACTAATAGCAAGCTACCTGGACCAATCATTATGATGGCCCAATCAGAAACACTGATCAGTAGTCAGATCCTATTTGTTACACTCGTTTCTGCAGGTGCACACAGTTGCTGCGCCTTTCACCAGACACCCCAAACTGTGCAATTATTGCTGAGCCAAAACCATTTTCCTGAGTCAAACCAGCAAGTATCCTACTTTCATTTGTTCCAGAGACAAAGAAAGAGAGGGCGAATTTGATGTCAGAATGAATACCAAAAAAGGCTTTCTTTTTACTAATAAGGACTTTCATAACAATTTATTATGTTCTTGCAAAGTGCGGTTTTATAAAGCACCGATGTTGAGTTTTCTTTTGCTTTTGGCTGCATGCATGCCATCACTGTTTGTCTTTGTGAATCCAGTGAATGTTTCTAGCCTGAGTGAGCTTTGATCATTGAGCATGTTGTTGATCATTCCACCCTAAATAAATGAATAAATAAATAAATTCTTGGACACTTGTAACTTGTCAATCCCAATGAAAATAGCCTTGGGTTGTGATGAGACCACGGCCTAGAAGAGAAAGCCCGAGATCATGTGAGATTGAAGGGCTGCCTTATATACCAGTGTTGTACATATAGTAGGATGGGTAGGCCTATTCCAATGACAAATAGTGCTACAGGCCAAAGAAGAACAAAGTTGACATACATTCAATTTTGGTGGATAGAGAGAGAGAGAGAGAGAGGAAGATTTTCATCTAAGTTCAAGTCAATGAATGATTTTTGGGTATGTTCTCTATTTGTGGGAAATTTTTGAAATTTTTATCATAGGGGGGTTATGTTAATGTAATTAGGCTCACTAGTTTACACCACAAAGCTAAAGAACCTATAATCAACAATACAAAGAAATATATTCTCCATTGTCAATGTATTCACAAGATTTATTATTGTCCATAGTGTATTTGACTCTATGTTACATGGCTTCTATTATGGAGAATTCTACTCTCACATATCTAATTTATGGGTTTATTTAGATGAACACGGATATAAGATTGCTCCCGTAATAGGGCCCACCCACACTATTTGACTTTGTTAATGGCCCATGGTTCTCATTTTTAAAGAATTTTAAATAAAAAGAACCATCGGTTTTTTTTTTTTTTTTTTCGTTTTTTGTTGGAGCACAAATGAAGAACTTCATTGCAAAAAAAACCAGAATAAATACTAAAAAAGCCCACCACAGGGGGAGTGTACCAATGTTAGAGTGATTCAACCATTGCACCACACAATGGGCATGCTTGGTTGATCGATCCATCTACTCTCAGCCTCCATGCATTCATGGCAATTGCTTTGTTCCACAAACCCTAAATAAATCCAGCTTGCTTTAACCCAATTGCATTACCCTAGGTATTAAATCAGCCAAGGTGGTTTTTGAATTGGATGTATTACCCCGGGTATTAAATTGACCAAGGCCAATTTTTTGAACTATCCCTCAATGCCTTACACTATATTTACCATGCAATTCAATGAGTTTTCTTTCAATGAAGGTGCTCGACATTTACAACTCATTGAAATGAGCCATGGGAAAAGTTACAATGCAATTCAATGAGTATTCTTTCAATGAAGGCACAAGGCACTTACAACTTTTGCATTTTTAAGAGAAGGTACTTATAACAAAGCTCATTGAAATCAACCATGCAAAAAATAAAATAAACTAAGGAATTCATAATCCATGAAGCTTCTTTATCCACAATAAAGTTTTAAATGAATAAGATATAAAAAAATTCAGATCTTTGCCCTTTTTTGTCCATTGAAAAACAAGGAACATCTAAAACCAACAAAATGAAAATCAAAAAGGGAAATTAAAAGTCACAAAGATTTGATAATTCTTTTCCCTCAACTTCATCCTCAAACTTTGTGTCAATCTCTTCTATCAACTCTAATTTTGTCAAAGCATGCACCCACAAAGTCAAAAGGCTTAGAACACCTAGTCCTTGCATCATTAGGCCTTAACAAAAATCTTTTGGTCAAGGTTGCAAATAACACTTTTTAATTGAAAAAATTGAATGCAAATATCAAAAAAAAAAATTAGTGTTATTGATAACACAATGCAATTGCATTTCGATAAGGTTTACATTTTGGAACAACAAAACATGAATGGCAAACCTATAATCAATAACATATCATAAGTTAGATTAAAAAAGACCATGCATAAGGTAGATATGGATCCAAGTTTGACAATTTAAATTCATGGATGACAAAAGAAACACCTTTACAAAAAAAAAAAAAACAATAAAATTCAAATCAGTCACCATATATCTGAAATGATGTCAAATCAGCAATCAATTCAGCTCAACAAAGACCTCAATTTTACTCAAATTAGTTAAGGAAAACATCGAATCAACAACCATAAATCTCAAATGATGTCAAATCTACCACCATGAAACTCAATTGAGTTCAAATTAGTCAGCATAGAGCTTGATTTAGCTCAAATCAGCCATGGAAGAACCCAGTTCAGTTCAAATTAGCCAAGGAAGAGTTTTTCGAATATTGACATCCAAAGATTAAAAGTGCATGTGGTTATCAAACCTTTTGCCAAGGCAGGTTTCACATAATTTGTCAAGATCTTGTTCACCAATGCAAAAAGAACTTTAGTGAAAACTTTCCTAAATGAGAAGTTCATCCTCAAGCACAACTAAAGAGCCAATCTTTGCAACCAAATAGATTCAATTGTCCTCATTGGCAAAAAGTTTTTAATCACAAATAACATTATATCCTCAAAGTACGTCTTTTGGGTCGCTTGATTTTTTAGGAATGAATGTGAAAAGGAAAAAAAACTAGAAATCAAACTTGGGGTTACATGTACATTTAGTTGTCGATTCCCAATCAAAAAGACCTTGAGAAAGAGAATGATGTTCCTTTTCAAGCCTCTTAAGTAAAAAGGCATAATCTTGCTCCACATGTTTTGTCATGGTTAATATGTAATGAGCCATGTTATAAGCAATGAAGCCTTGTGGCATCTTGTGTGCAAGGCTAAAATTTCGTCATTGCTAATATGTCATGAGCCATGTTATAAACAATGAAACCTTGTGGCATCTTATATGCAAGGCTGAAATTTGGTCATGGTTAATATGTCATGAGCCATGGTATAAACAACAAATCCTTGTGCCATCTTGTGCACAAGGCTAAATTTCAAGGCCCATTGTTTCACAATGATGGAAAACACATTGCATAGTTTGACTTTGTTGCAAAGCAATTTCTTGATTGTTGTTTACATTAAAGAATGCCCAAATGGTTAAAGTCTTTTGGTGAGGTTTCTAGCACATTATTGCTTTTCCAAGGTCTTTAATAATGCCTCTTGCACTACAAGATCATTAGTGCTAACATTAGGTAGGCTCTCCTATTCCACACCATTCACAATATTGTTTTTACTACCATATCCTACAATGTGTCGATTAATGACACATAATGAATTAAAATTTGCGCATTAACATCCAAAGCTAGAGATTCCATGGTAGCACTTGGTTGGAAAGGTTGAATAGAGATGTGTCAAAGTTGCCAAGGTATTATGGTATACAAAAAGATCAAATCTAATGCACTTGTAACATGGAAATCCAAGTTGAAACACATAAGGAAAAAAATGCATCAAAATGAGAGTCAACAATGTTTTCCTATTAACGAAAATAATATAAATTTTGAAACATGATAAATGAATCCCCTAAAATAAATCTATAGGGATGACCCCAAACATGAAATAGTTGAAATCGTGTGTAGATTGGGCTTCCAAGAAAGAAAACACTAATCGTCCAAAAAGAAATTCACCTTACAACAGATGTTTCATAACTACCATGTCACAAGTCTGACATTGTCACAAAAGTAAAACATGGACACATATCATCCCCTCCAAGCTAGACTAAGGGTTGTCATCCACAAAATAATTAACCAACCTTTGGATACATGGTACATAATGACATTGTATGGAAAAATGCTTTTGTATTCTAAACTTATGAACATGCTTTTGAATTGAAACAAAAGAGATGAAACTCCCAAACTCACTTCTTGGGTATGACTTTCAAGTTCAAACACTAACTTCAACATCATTCACATTATAAATTCAAGATGTTGGTGCAAAGTCATGGAGCTTGGAAGAGGTATCCATGTGCCTCAAATAGTTTCTTGAATTTCCAATAATATTATTTCATGAATACATATGCATAAGACTTTTGAGAATTGGGCTTGAAAATCGAAAGGCCAAATGGAACTACATATTGGAACCAAATTTGATGCCAAATAAGACCAAATAAGAATCATACAAAAGTCCCATAAAAGTAAATGATTGCATCAATTGATGTAGATCACATACACATCAAAACCTAGAAGGCAACCATCAAAATGAAATCAAAGAAGCCTTAAAACTTAACAAGCTTTCATAGCGAGAATTTTTCCTTCTTTTTCACAAAGCCACAAAATTTGCAATAAGCTTGGTGGGCATTGTTAATGGCCCATCTACTACAAAGATCATCAAAATAAGCACACAACCAATTTTGCGGTGAGTACCTGGTTTGGGGGGTTAGAATTGCTGGTTTTGGTGGAGCAAAGAATGTAATAATAGCACATGTTCTATGGGACTTGGATTTTTCTCACCTTTTTTAATTGCAATTGAGTGGGCTTGAATTGGGCTGGTCAACTTGTGTGCTCAGGTGGTTTGATTGTGGGTGCAAATGAGCAAAGTCTTTCAAAGATTGGGTTCAACTCTTCTCCATTCGATGCGATGTATCTATGCTTAGTTTCTTGAAAAACTATTATGGTTTTCTGTATCATTTTATGCACAACTGAATGTACATAGATTGAATGTTTTGTCAAAATAGCTCCAATGTGATGATCTGCTCTTGTTGTAGCCCATTTTTAGCTTTTAAACTTGTGGGTCTTCTCCGATTCTTTTTTTTTCCTTTTTTTGGGGGGGGCGGGGAGGAGCAAATGGACAAAATCCGATGCAAAGAAGGAACATAAAACATCACAGGCAGGGGACAGGGGAACCTGGCCCCATTCTTTTTAGTAGGCCAATTGTGAGCATATTGGAGCAGGACAATATATCTTTCACATGTGTCCTACTCCAAGATTGAAGCCACTGCCTGATGAGACTTCACAAAGGAGGAGCTGCAACAGACCTAGTTTCTTCCTCACAAAATTACAACCTTCAGTTAAAAATTAAAAACTCACAATCTGTAGATCTATATATCTGTAGAGCATAAATTGAGCCATGTTGAACACTATACAGATTTCTATGTGTTCAAGATCATGCTCAATTTTGCTATTAATTAGGATCATGAAGATCTGATGAACAGAATTGAACTAGCACAGTTAACCACCCATATGGGATGCGGACCTTGAGATCAATTCCAGATCAGTCATTTGTGCAATGAATCAAACAGGATTGATCAGCTTATACACTATAATATCATCCTTCTTTCAAAGCCACAAAGTTGAACTTATCTGTCTTGTCCAGAATCTGAATGCATCAGATTTAAAATATCAGCTCACAATATACACAGCTCTGATTAAAGATCACCAAGGATGGGAAATATGGGAATTCACAAAAGTTGAGCAAAAATTGAAATGGTAGGTATATATATCCATGTGGGTGAGAGAAAACTGAAAGCTAAAACTAATGAATGGATAGTGGATATGTGCACCAATTCCATGTGCACCAACTAGTTTTGTGGGTGAGTAGAATTATCAGGTGTGCAATTTGAGGGCAAAGTTGAGTCAATGCAATGAAACACCAAATTTTTATTATGGGAGGAGAGTGGTTGCAAGAGCATACATGTCCAGAGCTGCTGCACAAAACTTCTCCTTCACTAGTAACTACTGCTGGCCAAATAGATTGAGTGTCAAGATATATAATGCCTGGAACTATGGGATTACAAAAAAAGACTATGGGATGTGCTGCTGCCTACCACATCCCTGATCAATATGTATATACCCAGCCCATAATTGTAACGGAGCTTAATATTTATGCTCAGCTATCAACCAAACCTGTCCTCTGAAGAAAAAATTAAATTAAAATTTTAAGAAAATCAACAATGTGTTTTATAACCATGGACCCCAACAACATTCTTCAGCAGCAGCAGGAGCTGCTGCCTCATGCACCATAGCTGATGCTTCTGCTGCTGCCAGTAGTAGTACTTACTGCAGCTCCAATTCTTATATAGTAAGAAAAACATGAAGAAGAAGAAGAAGAAGAAGAAGAAGAAGACTACTCTGGAAGTCAGTAGTCTGCTGTCAACAAACTGTCCACCCTCCTCATGGGTTCATGACGGCCACCCCATCTCTCACACTGCAAGGGGTGTTGCAAGAAAGAATGTTGTAGTACTTGCACTCCACCACCACCTCACCATGATATAGTTGATAAATTTCATACTCCCACCAAAAAAGATTCCATTTACTCACTCACTCACATGACCTACTGCTGCCATCTGCAGAAAACCCATCCACCCAAAAAAGAAAAATAAGCAAAACTCATCACAAAACTTAATAATTTCCTGGCATTCCTTCAGGAGGAAATCATTGAATTTGGAATGGAGTTCGTGAGATCATGCAGC
>Ga0116229_10011403_pt1 | contig 13116 bp, 11 predicted proteins | sample S1TSphgellanicum_3_FD_87313 | JGI IMG/M metagenome (GOLD analysis project Ga0116229, IMG submission 87313) | Host-associated microbial communities from peat moss isolated from Minnesota, USA - S1T2_Fc - Sphagnum magellanicum MG | ecosystem: Host-associated > Plants > Peat moss > Unclassified...
CAACAGATGCACCGGCTTCGTACGATTGCGCATCATTCGCTTCAATAGAATGGCAAAGAGTTCCGCACCCCCCTGCGTACCTGCCGCACGCCCCGTCTGGTAATGAATTTTAGCTAACTGACTTTGCTAAATCGACTTCATATACTCCACCAAATCCCATCGATCATCATCCGATAGCGTCGCGTTCCCATAGTCGTGGCCGGTGTTTTTGTTGCCCTCGAGCGTCGTGTCGAACTTGAATGCGTTTCCCGGCGCCGACTCATCCGGAATAAATCCTACCGATTTCGGATCGAACACGCTGGTGCCGGTGTAGAATGTCGTCTTTCGTTGCGCGGGGGGCAGCAGCATTTCGTATAATGATACAACTGAGCCGTTATGCAGATACGGCGCGGTGGCCCAAATGCCCTGCAACGGCCGCGCCTTGTAGAAAATTTCCGAGGCGTGCGCCAGGCAGGCGGTCAGCCGCAATTGCTTCACCACATCGGCGTTTTGTTGAAAGACCTGCAATTTTGGCGCCGGCAGGCCGCGGTCGATGCCGAATACGCCCTCCAGCCCGGTCATCACAATCGCGCCTTTCTGTTGCAGTATCGAGCCGATCACCGCGTTTTTGACCATGCTCACATTGAACGCGGTCGGGGATTTTGTTTCCGCCCCGCCGAAATCGGCCTTGGCGGTTTCGAAGGCGCCGGTCTTGGCACTATCCAAGGCGGTGTTGCAGGACATCCAGATATCGGTGTTGGTCGGTGTGGTCAGCAAGGATGTCGGCGGCGTCGCGGGGCTCGTCGCGGCGGCCGGAATCAGCTGCACCTTGTAGCGATCCTCGCGCTTCCACGATGCCGTCGGCACCGTATGGCAGGTGTCGCAACGTTTTTCGGTGAACAGCGCCAAACCCTTCGCCACCTTGGCCTGGTCCAGCGCCGGGAAAGCGGCCGGCCATTTTGGCGGGGTCAGCCAGGAAAGCTGCTCCTCCATCTCGATCAAAGTCGGCGTGCGGATGCTGGAGACATAGCCGCTCAGCGCGCCATCCGGCTTGGCGATGGTCACATCGCCGAACACGCCAATCACCTCGCCGGTGTTGCGGCCAAGCGCGCCCGCATCCACGCCATTGGCAATGGGGATGTTATCGGCCAAGCCGTTCCATTCTACCTTGTCCAGCTGTGGCACGTTCCACAGGAACGGATAACTCACCGGTGCGTCCGACGGATTTGGCGTCTGGTGCGCGCCGTCCGTTGGCATGGCGAGCAGAGCGGCTTTGTTGAAAATATGCCCGATCGCGTCCAGCCGGCCGAACCCGTATTGCAGATCGGTGTGGTTGAGGTTTTCCAGCGCCGAATTCCACGCATTGCGCGCCTGCAACGCGCTCATCAGCAGATCACGATCGGCCTGGGTGGCATCGGCGCCCAGCACCGCGGTTGCGAAGCGGGCAAATTTATCGGGCTGGGCCGCCGTATTGCGCAGCGATTCCTCCAGCTTGCCGGTAAAAGACTGGAAATCCGCCAGAGTTGGCCCGCCTTCGATGCGCACCGGCTTGTCCTGGTAGGTCAGCACCGCCGTATGGCAGGCGGCGCAATTCATCCCTACCCAGGGTTCCTTGGTCGATTGCGCGGTCTTCCAGTGCAGTTTTGTCGCGGTAAAATGGGTGTCGTCCTGGCAATCGACCGTGAAGCCCAGCGGCAGTTTTGGATCGAACGGGCAGGCGGCGTCAGGCGCGGTCCAGCCGGAGACCGGGCTTGGCAAATAGCGGAAGCTGGCGATATAGGCCGGATCGAGAAACGGTTTTGCCGCGTCCGGCTGCTCAAGATTATCGAACCAGGCTTGCGGGATCAGCCGCGAACCTTGCGACGCGGTATACCATGCAATTGTCTGCGCCTGGCTCCAGCCCTGGATCGAGGTCACGGTATCGCCGCCGCCAGACCAGTTACTGCATTGCGAATTGGCGAGAAGGGGTGCCAGCGCCACCAGGAGAAGCGCTTTTTTCGACAGTCTCAACGGACGTCTCCCAGTTTGGCAGCGTGTTGCATGCCGGAACGTTTCGATGAAATTTGCACCCCATCCGTTACGGATGCAATGCCTCAATGCGCCAGCGAAACCTGGCCCAGGCGCTGCCCGCTCGCTGGATCGAGCAACACCACCCGGTCTGGTCCGCCCCCTTGCAGCACCAGCGCCAGCCGGTCGCCAGTGCCGGAGGCGGCAATAATTCGCGTGCCTGCCGGCTCATCCAGCACGCTGTTCGCCACCGCAACCGGGCTGGCAGGATGCGGCGTGGCATGCCCCATCCGGTGGATGATCGTCACCGCCACCACCGCCGTGCCGGCCACGATCAGCACCCCCATCGCCACCACCAGACCCAGCAAAGCGCGCATTTTACCGCAAAACCCCCTATGTCATCGGCGATCATGCCCGATATCCATCACATCATCGCACCGCCCGAGGCGGCAGGCGACCGCGCCGACCGTTTTCTGGCCAATGCCATCGGCACGCTCACCCGCTCCCGCGTCAAGGTTCTGATCGAATCGGGCTGCGCGACCCGTGATGGCATCGTGTTTACCCAGCCCGCCGACCCGGTGCGCCCGGGCGCCGCCTATCAGGTGGCGCCGCCGGAGCCGGTCAGCGCCATCCCGCTGCCGGAGACGATCGCCCTCAAAATTCTGTTCGAGGACCGGCATCTGATCGTGCTCGACAAGCCGGCCGGTCTGGTGGTGCATCCGGCCCCCGGCAACCAGGAGGGCACTCTGGTCAATGCGCTGCTGGCCCATTGCGGCGACACTTTGCCTGGCATTGGCGGCGAGCGGCGCCCCGGCATCGTCCACCGTCTGGACCGCGACACCTCTGGCGTGATGGTGGTGGCCAAAACCGAGCAGGCTTTGGCAACCCTGTCGGCCGCCTTCGCGGTGCGCGACATCGAACGCGTCTACAAGGCGCTGGTCTGGGGGATTCCAGCCCCGGCCGCCGGCGAGATCGAGGGCGCCATCGGCCGCGACCCGCGCGACCGCAAGCGCATGGCGCTGGTCACCCGTGGCGGCAAGCCGGCGCTGACCCGCTACGGCACCCTCCAGGTGTTTCATGCCGCCACCAGCCTGCTGGAATGCCGGCTGGCCACCGGCCGCACCCACCAGATCAGGGTGCATCTCGCCGCCAAGGGGCATCCTGTGGTGGGCGATCCGGTCTATCTGCGACGCATACCAGCCATCAGCCGCTCGCTGCCGGAAAAGCCGCGCGGCCTCTGCCTGGATTTTCCGCGCCAGGCGCTGCATGCTGCGGTTCTCGGGTTCCGTCACCCGGCAACCGGCGCGGATCTGCGGTTCGAGACCGCGCTTCCGCCGGATTTCCAGTCGCTGATCAGCGCGCTTTCGGTGTGAGAACGGCACGGTCAAAGCCGCGTGATCGTCGCTTCGCTGCTGCGCAAAATATTGACTGGACCGGATTAGTCCTGTATAGGGTTTTGCATCGGCAAGGCGGGCGTGCCCGGCCGGTGAGCGCCTTCGGACATTGCCTATTGAGGGATGATCCGGCGGGTGTGATAAACTTCCCGCGCTCCATCTCAGCTGAGCTGAAACCGCACGCCCGCCTGCGCCGTATAGGGTAGGACTGGTTCGCGTGCCGGACGAAAAGGAGCCGTATCAAGTGGCCTCTGCTGTTTTCAACATCGCCCCAGAAGGCAACCTCTCCCGCTATCTGCAGGAGATTCGCAAATTCCCGATGCTCACCCCTGAGGAAGAGCTTTCGCTGTCGCATGCCTGGCGCGATAGCGAGAATATGGAGGCGGCCCATAAGCTGGTCACCTCCCATCTCCGACTCGTTGCCAAGATCGCCATGGGCTATCGCGGCTACGGCTTGCCGGTCGGCGAGCTGATCAGCGAAGGCAATGTCGGCATGATGCAGGCGGTCAAACGCTTCGATCCCGATCGCGGATTCAGGCTGGCAACCTACGCCATGTGGTGGATACGCGCCGCGATCCAGGAATACATTCTGCATAGCTGGTCGCTGGTGAAGATGGGCACAACCGCCGCGCAGAAAAAACTGTTCTTCAACCTGCGCCGCCTGAAGGGCCAGATGCAGGCCATCGAGGATGGCGACCTTCGGCCGGAGCACGTGGCCAAGATCGCCACCACTTTGGGTGTTCCGGAACAGGATGTGGTCAGCATGAATCGCCGTCTCGCGGCACCTGATCACAGCCTGAACGCGCCGGTTCGCGCCGATAGCGAAGGCGAGTGGCAGGATTGGCTGGTCGATGAGGGTGAAAGCCAGGAAAGCGAACTCGCCGAGCGCGAGGAATATTCCGGCCGCAAGGCGCTTCTCGGTGGCGCGCTGACCTCGCTCAACGACCGCGAGCGTCACATCCTGATCGAACGGCGGCTGAAGGATAACCCGACCACGCTCGAGGAATTGTCGCAGCAATACAATATCTCGCGCGAGCGGGTGCGGCAGATCGAAGTGCGGGCGTTCGAAAAGCTGCAAAAAGCCATGCGTACCCAGGTAGCCGAACGCCGCATGGCGCAAGCCGCCTAGGCCCGACCGTAGGGTGGGCTGCTCTTGGGCAGCCCACCATCTTCCCGCGCGCGACCGGTCGCTTTTCCTCGCCCTACCCTACATGCCACTCGTCGCGCAGCTGCTTTAGCTCTTCCTCGATCGCGCGTGCGCGTGCGGTGTCGCGCATGGTCCAAAAGCTTTGCAGCAGGGCGGGCAGAATCTGGCACAGCGCCCACGCACACGCGCCGCCGCCCCAGGCCATGGTCAACGCCCAGGGATCGCCCACGCTGGCCAGCGCCACCTCCATCCGGTCATGCGCCAGCCAGAGATGCCAGAGCGGGCTGAGCGCGCCGGCGATGCAGGCGACAGCGACGGCGCGGGTCATGCCGCGCCCGGGCTCGGTATCGGCCGCGAAGCACGCCAGGGCGGGGGCGCCAAAAATGGCGAGCAGCAGAAGGGTTGGCGCCGCGAAGGCGAGCAATGCGCCACAGGCCAGGCCTTGAAGCCACAACACCGGCCCTTTGCCGCCCAGCTTTGCGCTGCTCTCCGCCATCAGGGCCACGCCAAGCCAATCACCGCGCCAAGAGTCGCCAGTAAACCCAAGGCGGTGGCCACCTCGTAGCCAAGCTGCTGTGCGGCCATGCTGCGCTGGGGTGCATCGATCTCGATGGCTTTCAGCGCCGCTTCCAGCTCCCTCACCCGCGCGATGGCCGCCTCTGCGCCCGCTTCATCCGCGTCCTTGGCGGCAGCATCGTCCACCAGCATCAGCATGGCCCCGATCCGGCCCGCGTTGGCCGCCTTGGTCAGCGCATCCTGCAACTCCGCCCGCCTCTTATGGCTGCGCCAATCCTCCAGCGTGGCAAACCCGCTTTGCAGCAGCCAGCCCGCCAGGCCCGGCAATGGCCCGGGCTGCATCCGCGTCTCCAGCCGCCCGAACAGACGCAGCACCTGCAGCCGCTCCGAGGGGCCGGCGAAGCTGCTGATTGAAATCAGATCGCCGGTCAGCGGGCCATCGGCGCGGGCGGCGATGAAGGCGGCGATATGGCCATCGATCGGCGGCCGGCTCCTGTCGGCCGTGGCTGAAGCCGCTTCCAGCGCCGGCAGCACATCGCTCATTCGCATCACGATATGCCCGGCCAGCAGCGGCGAGAGGCAGACCAGCATCGGGTTCATCTGATAGGTCAGCCGACGCAAGCCGCCTGCCGGCCCGCGTGCCTCCAGCCAGAGATGCCATTCCCGCGCCTCCTCGCGCGGTCCGGCCAGCTCCTGCCGGCGCTCATGGGTGGCGAGGTAGGGGGCAACCGCCTCCGCCGCCACAATCTCCTGCAGCGCCGCGGTGATCTCCGGCGTGGCGCCCACCAGGGCGCTGCCCACCCCGTCCGGCTGAACGGCGATGCCGCGCCACACCAGGGGCGCCAGCCGGTCGATACAACTGACGGCCTTCATTACCACCAGATCGGCCTGCTCCGCCGCCTCTGCTGCCTCTGGCAGGCCAGGCTGGCGCGTGAGATCCTCAACCACCATCGCCAATTGGGTGTCGCCCAGGCTGCGCCGCAGCCATCGTTCCACCGCGCCGCTTTTCAGCAGCATATGGGCCCGCTCCGGCCACAGCCCCATCTCATGTGCCAGGTCGCGCGCCGACCAGATGTCGCGCCCCTTCAGGTTCAGCGGCAGCTGCGCCCGGCGTGGGGGCCGCGCGGCAACCCGGCGCGACCGCGCCTGCTCCGGCCGCAACAGCAGCTCGGGGGAGGGGCGATGATCCGGATCCTCCGCCAGCATGCTGCGCAACAGGTCGGCAATCAGCGGCGGCAACGCGACATTTTCGGTCAGCGCCGTGTAGCTGCCCAGTTCTATTTTGCGCCGTATCACCTGCGCCTCATCCATCCCTGCCAGCGGCACGCGCCCGGTCGCCAGCGCCAGCAACGTCACGCCCAGCGCATAGACATCGTCGGCGATCATCCCGTCACCGCGGCCGGTGGCCAGGCAGCGCGCCATGTAAGGCGGCTCATACACGGCGGGCTGCAGGCTGCCTGGCGGCGCGGCCCAGAACGGCCCCAGCGTCACCGGCAAATGCGGGCCCTCGCGAAACAGATTTTCGGGATGGATCGACCGATGCGTCAGCCCGCGCGCCAGCAGCCCGCACAGCGCCATCGCCGCCGGCTGCAGCACGCAGGCAATCAGCTCTTGCTCCCGCCAGGCGCCCTGCGCCAGGCTCAGCTTCGGCCCCGGCAAGGCATCACACACGATAAACCAGCCAGCTTGCCCTGCCAGGTCGCGGCCAGTTCCATAGTCCAGCGGCAATGCGGCGAATGGCACCGGCGTGCCTGCCCGCGCCAGGGTGATACGCGGCCTGGCTGGCAAATCCTGCCTGGTCTCTACCGCCATCAGCGCCTGGCCGGTGTCCCGCCGGTCGATCACCGTAAAGGCACGCAAGCCCCCTGACAGGGTCAGGACAGGGCGCGCCGGATCGATTTTGTAGGTGCTGGCAACAACGCCGTTCTCGTCCGGCATGGTTTTGAAGCTAGGGCGGCTGGCTTAATCAAACGCAAAGCGGCCGCGGCAATACGCGCGGGCTGAAAGCCGAGCTGCGGCGCGAGACGCGGGCCCTGAAAGCGGATATCGAGGCGGTGCCATCGGATTACGCACCACCGTGATCATCAGCGCCGTCATCGCCCCTATCCACCCGTCGCGCTGAGCGATCGCGCGAAGAGCGCGAACAAGGCGGCGCTGGCGGCCAGGGCCGCCCACCAGGAATCGGTGGTGATCTCGAAGCCGGAGGAGGCCACCGCCATCGCCATCACATAGGCGCCGAAGGCGAAGGGGCGCAAACCGGGCGGCAGGCCCCAGGCGCGGTGCAGCACCAGCAGGGTGAAGGCCAGGCCCAGCAGCGCGCCGGGAAAACCCATTTCCAGCCAGAGTTCAAGCCACTGGTTATGGGCATAGATGCCGCCGCCGGTGGCTTTGACGTAATGCGCCATGTCCTCCGGCGTGGCGGGGATCAGCCGGGCGGTTTGCAGGCCCCAGCCCAAAAACGGGTGTTGCACCACGTGGGCGGACAAGTAATCCCAGATTTCCAGCCGCTCCAGGCCAGAGGGCTTGATATGCGGGGCGATTAGCGGGCGGGCATGGGTGAGCAGCCGCAGAGCGAAGGGCAGGGTGAGCGCCACGCAGGCGGTGGCTGCGGCCAGCCCGATGCCCACTAGCCTGGGCGCCGCCGTGGCGGCGGCGATGGTCAGCGCCACCGCCGGCAAAGCGATCTGCGCCGTGGTGTTGCGGCCGGCGGCGATGGTCAGGATGTCGGCGGCGGCCAGCAGTACCGCGAGGCGCCAGTGACGCCGCGCGGTGAAGAAACCCAGCGTGGGCAGCAGAATGAGGCTGAAATAATCGATGCCGCGGTTATATTTCGTCGGCCATACTTTGGGCCCATCCAGCTGCCGTAGCAGCCAGTAGCCGCCAAAATGGTCGGCCAGCAGGATCACCATGCCGGCCAAAAAGGCGAGCAGCAGGGCAATCGCCAGGCGATCAGCCAGGCCGGCCGGGAACAGGCGGCTGCTGGCCAGAAACGCGAGGGCAGCTGGCAGAACAAGGCAGGCTTGCACCGCGCCCGACAATGTGCGCCCGGGGGCGACGGACCAGGCGATCCCCGCCCAGGCGAGCAGCATGAACAGGATCGCCAGGGCAGTCAGTGGCCTGTCCATCGCCAGGCCGTCGCGCTGGGTGGCGGCCAGCCAGGCAAGGCGGAGCACCGCCACCGAGAACACCGCCGGGGCGTAGATCGGGCCGGATAGCAGGCCCGCCACCGGCAGCAGCAGGAACAGGGCAGCCAAAACCACGTCGCCCGCACGCTGCCTCATGCCCAACCACCCCCGCGTTCTGCGCAACCGCCTCTAGACCGGGGGCGCTCTTCGGCATAGCTCCCTGCCTTCCTATATACCGGCAGCGCCGGGCGGTGGCCCGGCGAATAAAGAATGAGGCGGATGCGTATGGATACTTCCCTGGTGCCGGTGACGGTGCTCACCGGCTTTCTCGGCGCCGGCAAGACGACGCTGCTGAACCGGATTCTCACCGAGGATCACGGGCGCCGCTATGCGGTGGTGATCAACGAGTTCGGCGAGCTGGGCGTGGATAACGACCTGGTGGTGGACGCCGATGAGGAAGTGTTCGAAATGAACAACGGCTGCATCTGCTGCACCGTGCGCGGCGACCTGATCCGCATCGTCAACGGGCTGATGAAGCGGGCGAAAAAATTCGATGGCATCATCATCGAAACGACTGGGCTCGCCAACCCGGCGCCGGTGGCACAAACCTTTTTCGTCGATGAGGGCGTTCGGGCCAAGGTGCGTCTGGATGCAATCGTCACCGTGGTCGATGCCAAGAACCTGCCGGCACGGCTGCTGGATAGTGCGGAGGCGGCGGCGCAGATCGCTTTTGCCGATGTGATCGTGCTGAACAAGCTCGATCTGGTCTCAGCCGAGGAAATGCGGGCGGTGGAAGCGCGGATACGCGAGATCAACCGGTTTGCGCGCATCCATCACGCCACGCGCAGCGATGTGCCGGTGACGGAGATTCTGGATATCGGCGCGTTCGACCTGTCGCGCATTCTGGATTTCGATCCGGATTTCCTGGAGATGGATGATCACGGCCATACAGAGGGCGTGAATAGCGTGAGCTTCCAGGTGTCGCGGCCGGTGGACCAGCACAAATTCCAGCAATGGATGAACACCCTGCTGGCCGAGCAGGGGCAGAATCTGCTGCGCACCAAAGGCATTCTGGCGGTGCCTGGCGAGGATCGGCGATTTGCCTTCCAGGCGGTGCATATGATTGCCGATGGTGATTTTGTCGGCAAATGGCCGGACGGCGCGGCCCGCACATCGCGCCTGGTGTTCATCGGCCGCGATCTGAACCGGCCGCAATTGCGCCGCGGATTCGAGGCGTGCCAGGTGCCGGCGTGAGCGAGACGGTTGCACCACGATCGATGCTGGAGGCCCGCGGCTTCTCGCATGATCTGGGCGCATTCGTGGTCGGCGCGGTATTCAATCGGGCCCACACCCAGGTGGCGTTCGGCCTGGGCGACGGTACTCTGCGGCTGGCCAAACTCGCTGCACCCGCCGACCTGCTTTCGGTAGCCGCCCATGATGGGGCGGTGCTGTCGGTGGCCGCCGATACGCGCGCGCAGGGCTTCGTCAGCGGCGGCGATGATGCGCGGTTCGTGCGCGTAAGCGCGCAGGGCGATGTTACCGATATCGGCCGGTTCGGCGGCAAATGGGTTGAGCAGGCGGCGAGTTTTACCGATGGCAAGACGGCGGTGCTGGCCTGCGCGTCTGGCAAATTCGTGCATCTCTTTGATGGAGACTGCCAGAAACTCAAATCGCTTGAGCATCCATCGACGGTGACGGGCATCGCCTTCGACGGCAAAGGCAAGCGCCTGGCCGCTTCGCATTACAACGGTGCCACCTTATGGTTCGTGGCCAGCAAAACCGATTCCGGCCGCCGGCTGGACTGGAAAGGCAGCCATATCGGCGTGGCGCTGCATCCGGCGGCCGAGGCGGTGGTGACGGCGATGCAGGAAAATGCCTTGCATGGCTGGCGTTTGCCTGATTCGCACGACATGCAGATGAGCGGCTATCCGGCGAAGACCGAATCGCTGAGTTTCAGCCGTTCGGGAAAATATCTGGCCAGTTCCGGCGCGGATTCCATTGTGATGTGGCCGTTCTTCGGCGGCGGCCCGATGGGCAAGCCGCCGGTTGAGCTGGCGCAGATCGAGAATGTGCTGTGCACCCGCGTCGCCTGTCATCCGGTCGAAGAGGTGGTGGCGGCTGGGTATATGGATGGCTCGGTGGTGATGGCCGAGATTGCCAGCAAACGCGTGCTGCGCGTGGCACCTTCCGGCCATGGGCCGGTTTCTGCCCTGGCCTGGAGCGGCGACGGCGCCTGGCTTGCGTTCGGCACCGAGAGCGGGTTCGCGGCGGTAATCGATTTCGGCCGCAAATCATAAGGGGCTGGTAACCGGCACCGCGAATTCGGGCGCATGCGCGCCCCCGTGTCATTACGCTATCTGGCCATGGGGTTATCCCGTGCAAATCATGCGCATCAGTGTGTATTGGCTCTTGCCGTCGATGCGTGCCGTGTGTATGTATGCGCATAGTCATTCGGCATGACTGCACGGGAGATAGAGGCAAAGTTGGCGCGGGAGGGATGGATATCCCGGCCAGCGAAGGGGTCGCATACGGTCTGGAGGAAATCCGGCCATCAGATCGTGGTGTGCCGAACCATCGCGGTGATCCGGCACCGGGCACGCTTCGGAGCATCTGCAAGGGCGCGGGTTGGGATTATCCGCCGGATACTGAAGGGAAATACCCATGGCGATACGGCATTATATGGGCATCGCTGAACCTGGAAAGAACAACTGGTCTATCAGCTTTCCGGCGTTCCCCGGCGTGGTCACGACCGGCGATACACTGACGGAGCTTTTGGCAAATGGGCGTGATGCGCTCGCCTCTGTCATTGAAGCACTGCAGGAAGACGGGGCCGCGATCCCGGAAAGCTATGATGGGGCGCTTAGGTCAGCAGGCTATAACGCAGCGGACTATCACGATCCGCATATGGTGCTGTTGTCGGTCGAGATTGGCGGCAGAGCGTCGCGCATCAACGTCACTATGGACGAGGGCTTGGTCGCGCGGTTGGATCGCGCCGCCGAGCGGTCGCATTCCACGCGTTCGGCATTGCTGGCGCGGGGCGCTCGCATGGTGCTGGCGGCGGAAATGGCGGATTAGGGCAGCATCTGCAATACGTGCCTCGGCATTCCGATAAAGCTGCCCGTCAAAACAAAGGCTGGCTTGTTCGGCGGCGCGACTTGTAGCGATCATTGTCGAGCAAGCCCTTGGGTGGTTGCTATGGCCAGGGGGGCGCAGGTCGGATTCGCTGTCGCCCCAAGGCGGAAAACCGAGGCCGTCCGTGGTCGGATTAAAGCAGCTTTGCGGCGGTAATCGATTTCGGCCGCACATCGTAAGGGCTCGTCAAGAGAGGGCGTCAAGGATGGGCCGATTTGCGCGGGCGCCCTCTGCAGCCCGTAACCGGCGCCGAGAAGCTCGACATCGGCAAGCTCCGCGTCGGTTGCGTTCTGTAAACCCTCTGCCAGATGCGGCGGAAATGTGAAGCTGCAGCCATTCGTCAGCCGCACCTTTATTCGTTATAGTCTAATAATGAAATGTCACGGCGGGAAACGCCCAGAGGTCCTGACATGCGATAGCCAGGCTTGGTGCCGCCGTTAATCCACGATGATCTCCACCCGCCGGTTTTGCGGTTCGCGCACGCCCTGGGCGGTTGGCACCAGCGGGTTGGTTTCGCCACGGCCGAGGGTGGTGATGTCGCTTTGGGAAACGCCGTCGCGCACCAGTTCGGCTGCCACGCTTTCCGCGCGGCGGGCAGAGAGGCGCTGGTTATAGGCGGCGCTGCCGGAAAGGTCGGTATAGCCATTCACCTCGATGCGGGTGGTTTGCACGCGGGTGGAGGCGGCGGCGGCTTCGGCCACAATCTGGCGCCCGCGGGTGGAAAGCTCGGCGCGGTCCCAGTCGAAAAACACCAGATAGGTTCGGCTTGGCGGCGAAACCGGCGGGGTAGCCACCGCCGCCGGCGCGGCCGGGGGTGCCGCGGGCGCGCCAAAGGCGTAGCGCAGGCCGAACAGGGCTTCGTGATTGAAAACATTGCTGACGAGTGCGCTGTTCACCCGCGGCATGCCGCTCTCCAGCACGTTTTCGGTGCCAGGCTGAACCGGCGGTGGCGTCAGCACCCCCATCATCCGGTATTCAGCGGTGATCGACAGGCCGGGCACTGCGCTCAGCTGGTAGCTGAGGCCGGCGATCCCCTGATAGGCAAAACCGCCTTCCTCTGGCGTGCGCGTGGGGCCGGCCGGCCCCACCGTACCGGGATCGAGCCCGACCACCTGATAGCCGGCGCCAAGGCCGAGATAGGGGGAGACCGGCAAACCGAGGCTGAAATCGTAAAGGATGTTCACGAAGCCGCCAAACTGGGTCTGTCCGCCGGCATCGTGGCGCGACGCGACGCTGGCCCCGCCATGGTTGTAATCGCCGGCGATCTCCAGCCGAAAAAGCTTGCCCAACCGATAGCCGAAGGCCCCTTCGCCAACAGCGCCGGGGCTCACGATAACCGCCTGCTTTCCCGGCCCGCTTCCGTCATTCTGGCTGATGATTTCAGTCCGCAGCAGATCGACCCCGCCACCGATGCTGACATAAGGCCCCGCCACGTTCTGCGCCAAGACCGCGCCGGGCAGCGCAATGGCTGAAGCCGCAAGGAGATGGCAAAAGCGCTTCATCTGCGTCGTGTGTCGGGACCAGACCGGTAACGGGTTATGAACGTTGTCGTATCGGCTCCCCAGACGGAACGAAGTCGCCGATCGCCTTGCTACAGGCGTGGGGTAAACATAACGACAACGCAATAGTCTCCCGCCACGCGCTCGCTGCGGCGTGGCCAGGCCCGCCCGTGATCTTGGCGCCGGTGCCAAAACGCGCGATCCTGGGCGCCGCACTTCGTCCAGCTGCGCCAGAACAGGAAGACCCAAGGCTCATGTCCTCATCCGCCGCATTGCGTACCATCCTGCTCGCCGGGGCCAGCCGTGGGCTGGGGCTG
>Ga0116229_10011405_pt1 | contig 13113 bp, 12 predicted proteins | sample S1TSphgellanicum_3_FD_87313 | JGI IMG/M metagenome (GOLD analysis project Ga0116229, IMG submission 87313) | Host-associated microbial communities from peat moss isolated from Minnesota, USA - S1T2_Fc - Sphagnum magellanicum MG | ecosystem: Host-associated > Plants > Peat moss > Unclassified...
AGCAAGGCATCGTCAGCGGATCCGGGTTCGCGGATCACCGCGACCGTGCCCTTGGCGGGATCCGCGCGCGCGTCTTCCAGGATAAGCGCCCCGCCGTCCTTGGCGCGAAGAATCGCCGGCAAGGTGCGCGCGAGGCGCGGTAGGTCCTCGAATTTCATGCGCAGCACCTGGGCCTCCAGCCCGAGTTCGCGTGCCATGGCGATGAGCGTGGGGGTATCGTGCTCACCCAGCCCCAGGGCAAAGCGGCGCCGCAACTGATCGACCCCGGCGTCTATTCCCAAGCGCGAGGCGATCGTGGCCAGCGCCAGCAATGAGCTAGAGACATGCGCCGCAGAGGCTTCGCCTTCGAGGTTAACCTTCATCAGTGATCCTGCCGGATATTCTCGTGACCATGTTCACAATCCACGGCCATATTGTAAAAGACTTATTCCCCGTTTGGAATAACTCTCGTAACATGCAATTCACAGTATTTACATATGCCACGGCGGACGAGGGTCGAGATTATGTTGCAGTCACAGACGAATGCCTCGACGGCGCAAGTCTCCTCGTTTCTCAAGCAGGAGTTCACCGAGCACCGCCACGCATTCGCGGCAACCGCTGCCACCATCGAACTTCTCGATGACTTCAAGGAACGCGCGTGACGCTATCCGTCGCCGTCATCGGAGCGGGATGGTACGGCTGCCATATCGCGCTTTCTCTCAAGTCGCTGGGTTTCGATATCTCGCTGTTCGAACAGCATCATCGCCCGCTCCATGAAGCGTCGGGAAACAATCAATTTCGCCTGCACCAGGGCTTTCATTATCCCAGGCACTACGAAACCCGCACACAATCACGAGACGGATTTGTTCGATTCGCCGAGCGCTATGCAAATCTCAGCCGAGCCATCGCAGAAAACATATACGCGGTGCCACTCAAGGAATCGCATATCGATTTCTTGACCTATCGCTTAATCATGACTTCTTCGGGCATCAATTTTACCGAACCGCGAGAGACGTCCGTACAAATAGACAATGTCGCCGGCCTATTGATGGCAAATGAGCGCGTTCTCCTGACCGAGCGTGCCCGTGGCTATTTCAAAAGACGGCTGGGATCGTCGATGCTGCTCGGTCAGCCCGTCGTATCGATCGATCGAAAACCGCACCTGACCTACGTCAACGGCATCCCTTTCGATCTCGTCGTCGATGCCACATGGGGACACCACATCACCGTTCCGATGCCAGTTATCTATGAGCCCACAGTACTGCTTTATTACGAAACAAAATCCTCTTTCCCAGCAATCACTTTCGTCGATGGTCCACTGTGTTCGATCTATCCCACGGAAGATACCAACATCTACACCCTGTCGAGTGTGCCTCATACGCCGGTCGGCCGATTCGAGACAGCCCCGATGGCGCGCCGTGCCCGGGATGCCGTCAACGGGGAACTCATCAACCGGAAGATCAAGGAAATGGAAGCGCAGATCATGCACTACGTTCCTCATTTCAAAGACCACTTTCGTTACGTCGGACCACAAACAGCCATCAAGACCAAGCCGATCGGCGGCTACGACGATCGCAGCTGCTATGTTTTTCGCGATGGAAATGTCTTTTCCGTGATGTCGGGCAAAATCGATACGGTCTTTTTTGCCGTGGACCGCATCCTGTCGTCATTGCAGGCTTCGACCGGCGGCGACATCCTGGATTTTCTCGATGCACCGCTGCGGAACGACCAGCGTGACCCTGAAGCGAGCGCTGCTGCCGTTTCCGCAGAATAAGTGTGACCGCTCCCATTTCCGAACATCCGGGCGCGCTGATTGGCTACTCGGGCTTTGTCGGATCGCATCTCCTCAAGAGTAGTCCGAATTATGAACGCTTCAACTCCAAGAACATCCAAGATATTCGTGGCCGACGTTTCGGTCGTGTGGTTTGTGCCGGCGTCACCGCAGTCAAATGGTGGGCAAACCAGCATCCCGCGGAAGACTGGGCGGGCATCAAGAAGCTCATCGACTGCCTGCGCCTCGTGTCAGCTGACTCGTTCACCCTGATTTCCACTGTTGATGTCTATGGAACACCGCATGGCGTCACCGAGGACACTCGTCCCGTTCCTGCATCACGGGAGGTGTACGGCCGAAATCGACTGATCCTCGAGGACTTTGTCATGCGCGAATTCGGCCATCACCATGTCGTTCGACTACCCGCGCTTTTCGGTCGTGGACTCAAGAAAAACATCGTTTTCGACCTAATGCATGACAGCGCATTGGCAACGATCAATCCCGGCTCCCGCTTTCAGTGGTATCCCGTCGCACGGCTCGGCGACGACCTTTCCGTTATTGAACGCTCAGGACGGCAAATCATCAACCTCGCAACCGAGCCCGTCGCAACACGCGAAATTCATGATCGTTATTTTCAGACCAAAGCGATTGGCACATCCCCGAACCCGCCGGCCAATTACGACATGCGCACGCAGTATGCCTCCTTGCTCGAGGGTCGAGGTACCTACTTCATTAATCGCGAAGACGTACTCCACGCTCTGGGCGATTACCTTTCATCCGGGAATTGAAACCAGTGCCTAAGCTCTCAGTCTCGAATCTTGCGTGGCGCGAGGCCGACAGTAGCCGCGTCTTGACACATCTTGCGGGAATCGGAGTACGCGGGGTCGAGGTGGCGCCGACGCGGATCGCACCTTGGCACGAGTTGAACGCAACCAAGATCCGCGCCTATCGGGCAGCGGTCGAAGCGGAAGGATTGAAAGTCAGTTCCCTGCAGGCCATTTACTTCGACATGCCCCAAGCCAAACTCCTGGCGGACAACGCATCATTCATGCTGATGTCGGAGCATACGAAGCGCGTGGCCGAAGTCGGCGCAACCCTCGGCGCGGAGATCATGGTCTACGGCGCTCCGAGCACGCGGAAACTAGGCGACCAGCGTGCTGATGCGGTGCGTACGCTGGCTAGCGAGCGATTTGCCGTGCTCGGCGACATAGTACGGTCCTGGGGCATTCGCATTGGGATTGAACCGGTACCAAAGACGTATGGCAATGATTTCCTGACGTCCGCGTCAGAAGTCCTCGAATTCGTGCGCGAGCTGAGCCATCCCTTCGTACGCCTTCACCTCGACACCGGTTGTGCGCTCCTCGGGGGCGACACGATCGAGGATTCGATTCTGGAAGGATCTCAATTCTTGGACCATTTTCATGCAGCGGAACCACATCTAGGCGCTTTCTCGAGACCCGAGGCCCATCATAAAAGCGCATCAAAGGCTCTAAGCCAGTGCGGCTATGACCGATGGATCGTCATTGAGATGCGTGAGCAAATTCACGATCCAATCGGCGCGCTGTCAACCGCTGTTGAGTACGCAATATCTACTTATGCAATTTGTTAAGCCCGCAGGAACAACCGAAGGAGAAGATTCAATGCAAATCTGGGACAAGTACGGACAATGGGACGAAATTAGTCGCCTGAAGGAATCCAATGCAGTTAAGGCAAAGATTACTGGGAACAAACGCGCTTGGCGGCCTAATTTTGTTCCCCCTGCGCTCGCATACGCCTTTGACTATGCAGCGCAAGAGCACGTTTCTACCAATCCACATACGCCTGCCGCCGTTTTGGATTTCGGATGTGGTCTCGGGCGCAATGCGCCGATGTTACGAAACTTTTTTCCGCGCGTCGTAGGTTTCGATCTCCCCGAAATGCTCGAACGGCTTCGATCGGAAACGCCGAGCCTATATTGGCGGCTGTACGATCAAACGTACGATTCCATAGAGACGGCGTTCAAATCAGATGCGTATTGCCTCTTATATGATTCGGTGGTTTTCCAACACATAATCGACCGTGATTACCTCTCAACCATGTTTGACGCTATATCCGCAAACAGCTCTTTGCGCACGATTGTGTCGATCTACAATGCCGGTCACCGATACCCTCACTTGGACGCGTTAGCCTCTAGACAATGGCGAATATGGCACACAGAAAATGAAACCATGTCCTTCGAAGGAGCTGCTCATAGCGTAACAATTTTCCACCGCTGAGCGCCTCCGTATGTGTTCCAACGGATATGTCCAATGACTTCACAAGCCGCCGACGTCAAAGCGAATGCCAGCGCCGTGGTCGTGGCCAGAGTGACGGTTCCGGCCCCTGCAGCCGCATCGTTTGGTCCGAAGATCGGACCAGGGTCGCCGGCTTGGATGTGTCGATTGCCATGGGCATCGATGCGTCAGCCAAGGCGCTGAAGGTTCATTTGCCTAGCTCGAGAGTCATTTTGCTTGGGATTCTTCCTAGAGGCGATCTGAACGACGATGTTCGTCGGCGCATAATGAAAATCAATCGCTTGCTCATACAAGCAGATGCTCAGAGCGAATACGCATTTTGCGATATTGGCAAGGTTTTACTCACCGAAGATGGAGATCTGTATTGGGATTCTTATATGCAGGACAAGCTACATTTGATTTCTGGCGGCTACTCGCGAATAGCGGAGCCCATTACCAAATTACTGGCAGAGGATTCCGTCAAATGTGATTAGCATAAGTCCCCAGCTGTGATCTCTTCGGCCATGCATTTGCTCGCGTCAGATCGAGTGCGATCGCGCGAGTTAATCCTTACTGCGCCACCATGAGCGCGTGGCTTGCGTCTATATCTCGCGGAGGGCCAGATCCAAAGAGGTGGATGAATTGCTTTTGCTGGCTGTGCGGCCGAACGGCGCGCTGACATATAACGACATCGCAAAGGACGAATTCAACTGGGATAGCTACTCTCTTGCTCCGCACTGGGAACAGCATCACTGACTACCCGCTACCGGTGCGTAACAATTCGCAGGCATTCACATCTAAAGACTTTAACGTCGTTCGAATGATGACCCCGCAACCGGTTAACCCCACGAAAGGAGAAGAGAATGACGGACGGTTCGTCTCAAATTTTCGATATCGGCATGAGTGAGGGGAACGACACAGCTTTCTATCTGGCGAAGGGCTTTTCGGTTGCAGGTGTCGAAGCTGACCCAACAACTTACAAACATTTGATAAAACGATTTGAGCCTGAGATACAGCAAGGTCGCTTGCGCCTAATCAATAAAGCAGCTCATTCAAATAGTGGAGAGTTGAAGCAGTTTTGGATTAATTCTGTACAAGCTCATTCGTCTATATACCCGAATCGGGGTAAGGGGGAAAAAGTACCAGCGGATGTTGAAACTACGAACTGGGTCGCCCTGACAAGTCTGTTCGGGATTCCATACTACTTAAAGATGGATATAGAAGGGGCTGAAAAAGATTTTCTAGCATCAATGCTCGGATGTGACATTCCAAAACTTATCTCTGCGGAATGTCATACGTTCGATGTCATCGCAGCTTTGTATGCCTTGGGATACAGGAAATTCAAACTTATAAACCAGACGACAGTTACTAGCATCCCGATACCAAATCCGCCTCTTGAGGGCAACTACGTTCCCAAGCCAAATTGGACCTATGCTAGCGGACCCTTCGGACGAGAATTGCCTGGAGAATGGTACAATTTTCAAACCATCGCTCATCAGTTCAAGATGGTAGAGGAGCTCAAGAATGCTGGAGGAATGATGCAGCCGTGGGCATGGTTTGACTGCCACGCCAGGCTGGGATAGGTCACCAGATTTTCAAATTATAAATTGATGCTGTTATGTTGGCTGAATCTTGCTACTGGGCTACATCAGGGTGGTAGTACATAAATGGCTATATTCGCAATTGCCGGGATTGAAAAGTAAGAGAGTCGCTATCTTGCGAAATGGGTTGCTTATCGTGTTATCCCCCATATCCACCTTGAGCCAACTCGCAGTCTACTAATGCAGATTCGAGTTCATTTCTGAGGGAAATGCAAATCAATGCCGACTGAGTCCTACGCGCAGAACTTTATCCGATCCTCCTGGAAGAAGCCCGACGAAGTATGGGGCCTGCCTTTGACCGACAGTTACAAATTGCCAACAATCGAAATTCTAGATTGGCATGCGGTAGGGTCTGCCGAGGATGATAATTGGGTCGTCACGGACCGGCCCATTGACAAGTTGTCTTATGAAATCGCATTTAGGGGGCGACACAACGTCTTAGTAATCGGACATAACTGCAAATTTCACGGGCATATATCGATGCATACGGACCGGAAGACTGTTATTTTCGGCGAAAACACTGGTGGAAATGTGAATGTGTTTGGAAGTGGGGTCGATGGCATACTGTTCTTAGGTTCAAAAACAACGTGCACTCGTGCGAGCTTCTTTCTCCTCGGAGACAATACAAGAATAGTTGTAGGGGAGGACTGCATGTTTGCTCACGGGATCGTCGTCAGAACGCACGATGATCATGCAATGATAGATATGGAAAACGGCGCACTCCTGAATCCACCCGCCAACATTCAGATTCACCCACACGTTTGGATTTGTCCCGACGTCTTGGTGCTGCGCGGCATTAATATCGGTTTTGGATCGATTGTCGGGGCAAAATCATTAGTTAATCGTGATATCGCACCATTAACGTTGTCAGCGGGTGCCCCAAATCGGACGGTGAAAGAACGCGTTAGCTGGCAGCGATCTCCGGTTCCTGACAGAAATGCTCACCATCAAATAGCTCAATTGTTTGAGAAGTTCAATGCGACGCATCCAAAATGACCTGATCAATTGGGCCAACTGGGTCCACCTTTCTGCGAAAGACTGTAATCAAGTACCTTTCCTATTCATCAGTACGTGGAGTGCCTTAGCCACATCAAAACCTACAGACCTCGCATCGGCGGTGTAATTTACGTAATAAGGGGACTCCCTATCATTCATTTTTAGGAGAACTTGGTCGTCTGGCCTGTCTCGAATGAGATCTCTTGATGCGAATTGCACTGGAGTGGGGTCTTGCATGAACTCTGAATCACTGTATATGCGGATATCCTTCTTGTTATCTCTGCAAAAGTTATTCAACAGTACGTATGCTGGAAGATTGCACGCCCATCTGGCCTTCGCGAGTCCTGCACCCCATGGGGCTACGCAATAATCTGCTTGAGAAAGCCAAGCCAAGTTGGCGAGCATCGGTTTTGCAATGCAGCTTATAATGTGAACAGGATTTCCTCGTAAGGCACTTTCTATTCTTGCAACAATCTCCATCTCGACTTCAATTGGCGGTCGGGTGGCACGGTGCTCACGAAAACTTTCAAACGTAGATGCGCTTTCCGCGTTCATCCTGCTGTTATGTCCATCTATTATCAATGTAATTGCACCGAATTCCGTCGTCAGAAAGCGGGCCAAATCTATGTAGAATTCCGCGAGATCCACAATTGTTCTGTTTTCCACGCGTAATCCAAAAACAATCACAGGTCCTTGCGAGTTTAACAATTCCTGTCGCGCAATTTCCGCTTCGGGACAAACCGCAACGTTGTTGAGCAGTCTAGTTCTCAAACCCCCGGAAACATAGCGGGCACTAAACCGGAAAACCTGGATGCCTACGTCGTACGCATGTTTAAGCATATCCGCGATCGTCGAATATCGTTTACTTATGAGTGGCTGCAATTCGGGAAAAATAAGTTCGAGTGGCCCAAAAAAATCTTGACCCCCGGCTCCGCCAAGATCAAATACATGAGGAAGTGAAGCGGACTCTACATCGAGGGCCAATTGCTCAAGGCCCGAAAGCTCATTCCATATGTAATGACCCATGTGTGCTGCCCCTCTAGGCCATGTAAAGGTCGCGAAACGCGTGATGGTTTTCGATAGATAGTCTTGTAGTGTCTCTCCGTATTCCAAAAGGTGCTTCACGATTGCGGGCACTATTACACTTGATTCAACTGCAACCTGTGTAAAACGTATTCTCGGGAGGCTTACGAAAAGTTGCGCCGCGGGAATGAATATGCCGGCTGTCTCTTGGTCAAAGCCACTCGCGATGATATAAAACACGAGGGAGTGGCGGCGATCGACACATCTCCACGCTATCAGCAGCGGCGACAGGACCAATCCGCGCATCTCTGATATTAATTCCCCGTCTACGGGGGATTGCCAAGTCATCACAGCGCAGCGACAAGCCTTCAGATACTGCGTTCGCAGATCTAAACTTAGACTTTCAATTATCCCTTTGCCGGTTAGCGAAATGGTTTTCTCGGGGGAAATGCTAGCAAGTACGTTAGTGATTGGTTCAACCTGCGTTGACTGGGGACAAGAGGGTTGAAACCCTGTGAAATTCTTTTCTAGGTCACTACGAAAATCGCTATTTATTGCAAAGTATTCGCGTGCCCCAAGATTTTCCGCGAAGCAGGGATCTGCAATCCCTGCGGCCGCTATTTTGGACAATACTTTTTCAGCACATTGCCGAAACAGGTCACGGTCTGTCGGCCTTAAGTCAGAAATTTTGTCTCCAAGTCGTTCACCGCTATGATCCAGAATCCAAGCAGCTCGCTTCCCATTGTTATTGGATAATTCTAAGATAATGAATGGGGCGAATCCGACGTACGCAAACGACGGGTTCCAACCCGACCCGAATGTTGCGTTGGAACGCCCAAGCTTCACCGAAATAGGTGCGGCATCCACGGCAACGGTTACGGTGAAGTATGTATCAACGTTTGTAAGGGCTCGAATAGCACTCACAACTCAACCTCAGAACGCGGGCAACCGTCGAGGCGGACCAGACAGCTTTTGGCCCGCTTAAGCGGGCTCAAGATTTTGATCTATTTTTCAAAGTGATGTCACAGGTACTCGAAGAAGCCCGCGCTTGGACTCGGCCTAGCAACACTTCCTGTCGCGTGGATATGACAAAGGACGACTGTTTTTGCCGACTATTGATGAGAACGCCTGCACTCATGTCAAATCAGCGCTGGGTCTTTTCTGCGAGCAGAGCAAGGAAATCAAACCCAGAAAACGCCTCGCAGAAGAGCGGATTTTCCTCGGATTCCAAGCCTTCGATAATGTGGGTTGTGAAGGTTTTCGATGCCTCGCGAAAAGCATCGTTTTTTCCCAAATATCTCCTGATATATAGCGCTTCGATGGGAGCATTCCTTCCCGCAGACAGCAGGTCGCTAAGAAAATGAGTGATGTCTCGATCGTCGATGTCTTTTGGCACCACCCCTTTCGTTTTCAAGTGCATCAGGGAACGCGACTTGACGATACTGGGGCCAAATTTGTTGATATGAAGAATGCCTATCCTGCCGAATGAAGTCGGAGTTATGCGCTCGACGACTCCCTTAAAGAAATTATGCCCGACGTAGTTCACAGAAAGAACCGCGGATGACTTCACGATCGCCTTTCCGCCAAAGGTGCCAAACTTCATGCCGGTTTCGTCGAGTGAAAATTTTAGCGGGCCGCGTAAATCGCATCGTCCTTCATTCGTGTCCGGAATGGTTACGTTTTCAAACCATGTGCCGGCGAGCACGTCTTCCGAGGAATGTTGCAATGTTTCGCAAACCGCTCGCTGGGATATGGAGTTTCCCTGCATTCCGAATAAAAACTCATCGGCGTCGATGACTGCAATATATTTGCAGTTGATTAGAACGGTCTTGAACAAATCCAAGTTTGCATGAACCCAATGAAGGTGGTTGTAGTAATTTTCGTATCGCAAGATCAATATCCGTTGCTCGTATTGCTTCAAAATTTCCAAGAAAGCTGGATCGGTTGACCCGCAGTCCGCGATGATTATGTTGTGGTAGCCAACGGCTCGAGCGTAGTACTCTATCCAGGTTTTTATGATGTGAGGCTCATCCTTCACCTTCAGTATGACTTTTAGCAACGTGTGCTTGCCCTCTGCAAAGAACAACCCTTCAGCCTTACCAAAGTGAATCCAATCGAAGTAGGCATCCTCTGTTGTTCTGAAACGCTGCTTGCGGCTTTCCTCGTATACGGGCTGTTCAAATTGGTTAGTCATGTACTCGACATGCTTCGCGAATACTTCAAGTCGCCGCTCGGCGGGGTGATCCAGCATGTATGAAAACGTATCTATGAGTTTCATTTGACTGCACCGGCCGGTTCAGCGGGTGCGCGGCCGGTGCTTCGATCGCCAGCCGCCCGGACAGGGACTGAGCGTTTCATTGATCACGTCCCATGATCACTGAACCACTTCTTCTGCGGAATATTCAAAACTCGTCATCATCACATTGCAAATGGACATGAACCGCATCTGCTGCTCCTCAGTCCAGTTGGTCTTCGAAAACGATGTACATCCGCTGCCTGCACCCGTTCTCTCCAGAAAAGTCGACGACAGCGAGGCGAGGATCTCGGTTTGCCGGTCCGATCTATCCAGAAACTTGACCAATCGATCAGTAGTGAGGTCCGGTGCCGAAGCCATCTCTTCCTGCTCCAACTCGAGGTGATTTGGAAGTAGAGGACGCACTTTCAACCATTCTTGCATCGTGGCTGCCCAATCGTTGCAATGCCCCTCAAAGCGGCCTCCGAATCGTGCCAGGCGCGAGACGATATTGGCGATTGGATGGCGGCGGATGAATATGAACTTGGCGTCTGGAAAGCACTCCGCCATAAACGGCGCTGCTCGGACCATGTCGATGCCGGGCGTTTTGTCTAGAAATGATGGAGAGCTATGCATGAAGAAGTAGGCGCGACGCGCGGCGTCAATCGCGAGGCGCCGAAAATCCCAAGTGTTGAGCGACCTCACGAATCCATTCGGTGATGCGGGATCGCCACCTAATTGCTCGGCGGCCCTCGCAAAACGGGGCGCGACATGCGCTTCGCCGGTCCATGGAAGCGATAGAGTGGCAGCCAGAGTCGCCCCCAGTTGCGACGTGCCGCTACGCGGTGATCCGAGGACGAATATGCGGACAGGCGGGCGCTTGTCGATCCTCGCATTCCCGGAGGGGAGGGGCAAGCCGCTTTCCATGGCGCGTACGATTACTCGCGCTGCGCTGTCGCCGCTGATAGGTGCGTAAAATGCCACGACGTACGCACGAGCGTCCACTCCTTGAGATACACGAGCTGACTCCAGATCAGCCCTGACGATATCCGCTCGACTCGACCCAATTACCTTACCGTCAAGAGTAGCAATTACGTGCGTGCGCGACGTATCCATGTTGGCAGCCGCCCAACCGATCGCGAAGTCGGATGAAAGGAATTCGACCCGCCCGAGCGCGGTGGGAGATGGGGGCGAGGCCTCGTCTGGATTCGGTTCTTTGCTGACAGATTCTCGAATTAACAACTTGGTCTCTCCAGAGTCGGCGTGTTTTGTCGAATTGCGGTTACCACAGTGCTTTCAGGGACGGGGTTCGAGAACTCGTCTCTAACCGACTTAGCTGCCCTATACAAAGCCAAATACTCCTGGACCATCACATCCCGGCTCGCCGGCGGGTTGATTCCATCCGATAGCCGTTGCCATAAACCTTCTTCCGTGCAGGCTCGTTTCATGGCGGTTGCGAGGGATTGTGGATCTCCCACCTGGAAATGCAGTCCATCGACATCGTGTCGCACACGCTCCTTCGGTCCACCCACATTGGAGACGATCACCGGCCGCCCAAACATCCACGCCTCGGATATCACAAGGCAGAAAATCTCCCACCAGATCGAAGGGACGATGCACCAGTCGATGCGCGCCATGCGCCCGGCGAGTTGATCTACCTGGTAGGAGCCGTTCAGCACTATGTTCTGTTCAGATGCGGGCTTCTGGCCTTCCCGTGCGAGGAAATCCTGTATTTCCTTGCGGCGTTCCTCGGAGGCGTAGCGGATATTGTCGCCGTTGATTTCGACCGTGAAGTCAGTGAATCCTGAGTCCCGCAAGTATTCCACCGCGCGCAGCAGGACGTGAATTCCCTTCATGTCCACCATTTGTCCGAAGAACCCGAATCGGTTTCGGTTCGCGCGGGGTTCGAACGGCATGGCGGGGTCGGCGCGATTGCGCTGCACGTTGCCTACTTGGAATATACGCCTGGGGTCGATACCCCAGTCGGTGTAATGCTTGATCATGAAGCGGCTGGGTGCGGTAAACACATCCACAGCTTCCATGTGTTTCTTCATCCAGCGCTCGCGAACAAAGAATTGCTCGGGCGGTAGCTCCGGAAAGCACTGATGGCAGCGCACGGGAGAAGCCTGCGTGCACAGCGACTTATCATGCCGTCGCACCATGTGGCCATCGGCCGCACAAATGGTCATGAATTCGTGGAATGTGAACACGATGCGCACATTGGGTAGCACCTTGCGGGTGAGGGTGATGAGTTCGACGCCCAAAGTCAGGAAATGATGTATGTGAACCACGTCGGGGTCGATCAGTCTCAGGAATTCGGCATAAGTCTCGAGGAGTAGCGGACTCGACGTTCGGTGCCACCAATAATCGTATTCCTTGCTCAAGAAAAGAAACTCATTCTCTCGACCGTCGAAGCCGCTGATGCGCGCCCCGCTCTTGTACAAGGCGGGTAACGATGCATCGATGGAGGCGAGCAGCGTGGGTTTGACACCGGGCGTTTCTTTCAGGCCCTCGAATAGCTCGTAGCAGATCTGCTGCGCTCCGCCTCGCACCAATTCGGGATGAAACAAGCTGATGAGCAGCACCTTCAATGGGGGCGAACTAGCGTCCATTGGCATCCCGCTTGGACGACGACTTCGGAGGTCTTGCGCCGTAATTGAAGCCGGTGGATGGCTTCTCGAGCGTTTCGTTGGCTTCCACAGCCTTCGGAAAGGATGTCTCGGAATTCGCCGTCGTCTTGAACTTGAAGCCACCGTTCAGCAGCGGATGGGTGGGCCGGCGTCCCTCGAGGCCGGCGGCAATCACCGAGTCCCACCGCTCGGAAAATATCCCGCGATTGAGGAAGGATCCGCCCTCGTGCACCGGTAATCGCGTCGAACCTTTGCCCTCGAGATGCCAGAGCTTGATGTCGTGCATCCACGGTGCGACGCCCGCGGCAATGCTCTTCAGGCATAGATCCGCGTCCTCATAATGGCCGAACACGAAGTCCTCGGTGAACCCGCCCAGCTTCTCGAACCAGGCACGATTGAGCGAAATGAATGCCCCGGTGACGGCAGGCACCGGGCGCGGCTTGGTGTACTCCTCCGACCACGCCGGCGCTCCCTTGCCGTAGTGTTCCACCCGCACTACGCGGCGGCCGCTCACACCCGAGCTGTCGACGGTCAGACCCGTGTCGTACTCGAAGTACATGCCGCCATGCATCAGGGTGCCGTCGTCATAATACAGCGGCACGCCGAAGAGGTCGGTCTGCACCTTGGG
>Ga0116229_10011406_pt1 | contig 13113 bp, 10 predicted proteins | sample S1TSphgellanicum_3_FD_87313 | JGI IMG/M metagenome (GOLD analysis project Ga0116229, IMG submission 87313) | Host-associated microbial communities from peat moss isolated from Minnesota, USA - S1T2_Fc - Sphagnum magellanicum MG | ecosystem: Host-associated > Plants > Peat moss > Unclassified...
ACATTGAAACATTGGCATAATGATACATTGAAACATTGACACAATGATACATTGATAGTAAAAGGTGTAAGATTTAGTTACCTATGTGGGGTGGAAACTACATCCATTTTTGCATATTCTCTTCCTTCAAACCATTAAAGGGGCATAGAAAGAGACTTCTTCCCCTCCCGCAAGGAAGAAAAAATAATATTTCAACAATTGCACAAGCATTGGTGGTGGGATCTTTTGAGTCTAAAGCCCAACTAGTAGTTTTTATACAATTTGTGCTTCCGCAACTACATAAGTAAATAAAGATGATTAATATTAGGGAATTTAAAATTTGTACAAAGTAATGCAAATTTAAATGATTTAATTTACAATCATGGCACCAAGGTAATTATGGCATCTTCTTCAAGAGTTGTTGGTTGGATGAAAGCATTTGCCATATTGGATTCCAGTCCCAAGATTTGTTGAACATTTTTTTTTCTCCAATGCAATATTGTAGTATGCAAAGTTTCAATGCACATTAGAACCACCTCCATTTGCCAAACTCAATACACATTTTAACACCTACTAAAAGGCTCTAGGTTTGAAAGTGAAAAAGAAAGATCTTACAGAAGGGAAATACATATTTTGGTTGATCTCCATGAGCATAACTAACCTTGTAAAAATATGATACCAAGTCAAAGATACTATTGAAACCTCAACATTTGCACCATATTGCCACAATTTCATACACATAACAATGTCAAATCATCATATACTTAAGTGTTATTATGTTGATTATCTAAAATGAAAATAGGATCTCATTCCACTACTTTTAGCCAAGAACATAAACTCATATAGATAAATGCAAAAGGACCAAACATACACCTTCGCTCCACATCCAAAACTTCCTCATCCCAAATGAAAATGTATTAATATGGGTCCAAATTTATTAATACAATTGGCAATATTTTGCACTTGTTGTCCTGCTGCACAAGAATATTCAATTGCCCAAAGACAAAAAATGGCCAAACTCAATACACATTGTAACATATATACTCTTGTGCACCAAACAATGGACAGCTTGCAACGGACATATTCTATAAACAGAATGCTCATGGTGAATGACCAACATAATTTCTTATTAACCCATGATAAATTCTTCAAACTTTCAATGCACATTGGCTATCAGGTGCCAAACAACATGGATTTTTTTTCCACAATGTATGTGATTTTGAATTTGTTGAAAGAAAAATCCATTTGATGATTACATTACTTGCCTAAAATTGAGTAAAAGTAAGCAAACATAAGATAACATACCCTCCACACACTCTGGTTGTAGGGTATTTGACACCACACCTCCTATTTTTCCTGCAACAAAAAAACATCATCCACTGCTCAGAAAAGAAACCAGACACAAAATTTGTTGTTAGACATTTGCATAATGAAAAAAGTTGCAATAAATATTTTTCCACCTACTATAGAAAAGAAAATAGTACATAGTAAAACAACATCAATATCTTGGTTTTTATAACCTTATGAGAGTTGTTCACAAAGTGTGAGACTATACAACATGAACAGGTTTAGGACCAAAATTATGTATGATTACTACATAGTTATGAAATCTATGTTTTTGGTTGTAAAACTATCCTCCCAACCTACTATTGGTTATGCAAGCCTCACCAATCTCCTTCCATGAACTACACATAAACAACACCAAAATTATTCAAAAACCAAAAGCTTTTCCAAAATCAAAACTTCAATTCTCACAAACTTTGTATTCAGACCATAACTTTGTACAAATGAAGGTGTTTCTCAAGGTCACAAACACCTCCTTATATACTAACCAAAAGGAAACTAATCAAGAAACTTCCTAAAACCTATCCACCACATGGTTCCCCAAATAATCAAAAGGAAACAAAATCACATGGTTCACCATGTGATTCCACAATTAATCATAAGAAAACAACATCACATGGTGCACATGACATGAGTTAATGCACCATGACCAAATTATGGAATCTTACACCCAACTTACCCCATTAAATAATTACCTAAGTAATTGTGTAATCAAGTTACACATCAAGTTACAAGACCAGATCATCACCTTTTTCATCACAAATTGGTAGTGATACATTGTTGTGACTAACCCATTGCCTTCATTAGTTCTTGATGGTGGGTATAGATGAAGGATAAAATAGTCCACCCAAAAATTCGAAGACCCATTATACAAAATCTACATCCTAAATTTCTATCACATCTTGGGAAGCAACATGACAACTTGGTCAGAAGGTTTCTTGCATATTTGGGTTACTCTGATGACATGAATTCATTAGTTACAATTATTCAAATTCAAATATTCAATCTTTTTATATGTAAAGGGTATTTGAAATTGTACCCAATCATTGGAGTTAAATCAAAACCTTTCCACAAATGCTACATCTTCTTTACAATTTTAAAATACGAATATGTATTAATCATGATTTGTCATGGACAATCATAGGTCAACTTTTATACCAATGAAGTGGAGAGGTTTCTTTATGTTAAATGTACAAAAATTTGACAATAACTAAATAATTTTTATATTTGTTGAAATTTTGGAAAATTTATTGACCAAATATGCCAAGTTTTTTGAAAAAAGTAGTCAAAAAGAAATTACACAACCACAATAATAGGTGGCTTAAAATTGTCATGAAGTTATCATTACCCATAATTGAACTTGGACATATAAGTGGAAATGTTTCATTGTGTCATGTAGTAGACCCAAAAATGAGTAGATATCTACAAGACAAGGTGGTCTCTTATTGCTAATATTCTATATGTCAAAAATCTCAAAATTTTTAATCCAAACATTAAAGCAAATAAAATAAAATAAAATAAATTTTAGATAGGGAATTGCCAAACTTGCCCAAGTACTAGAATAGTCAAAATAATGCAGTTGCAATTGCTATAATGGATTAGGATGCCATGCATGGAGTTTTCCTTTACCAAGGAAAGTGGCCAAGAACCTTCTTCTGTTCTTGTGTCAAAGGGAGAAGTTGTTTGAGGCATTCGTAGTAGAACAATTGCAAGTGATAGTTTTGGTTTGGAATAAGGCTTATGGTGTTTTGATGTAATGTTTGGATTTTGCATGCATACATCGTTTGTGGTTTAATACACAATTTATGATGTATTTAAGTCATAATTTATATACCCACCCATGTTACTCAATTTGGTCTGATAATGTTGAATGGATCATTAGCCATTGCTTTATTGGAGAACAACATGGCTATATACCTAATCTGAGTCTGATAAAACTATGAAACATCATTTTTGTTTGTGACAAATTTTTGCTATTTTGTGAATGAAAGGGCCCCATAACATGGGCAAAGGATGTTTTCAAAAAAGAACCTAAATTTGCTATATATTTAAGAAAATAATAATTGCTAGATTTTTATCATAGGCTCTAGCAGGTAGCCACAATATAGAATGATGAAAAAAACAATTAATGTCAGATCTGCTCTATAGCCAGATTTGGCTAAATCTTTTTATTAATGATTGCCAGTGTAATGACATCACAAAACTGAATTTTTTTTTTAATATCAAATTGTTCATAAGGTATCACTACATCCTACCCTGCATATGTTATTTGCTTCACATGGGTGTTGTGAGGGAGAGACCGAGTCATGAGCGGGTATCACAAGTGAGATAGACCACAAAAAAAGCAGAAAAGGCTGTTCATTCATTCCGATGAGTAACACCCTCAGAGTAGGGCGTCCCCAAAACAAGGGCCCCCCTCACATTTAGGGGAGACACTGAGGGGGCCTGAAATGACACCAACAGGTCCTTATTGTAAGGATGGTTCCACTTCTCAAGTGTTACCCTGCACTTATAGTACTTATATTTTTTTTTGAATTTGCGAAAACCAAGTTGTGTTCACACATCACACGCACCAAAAAGCCCATGGACTACTAGGGGCAAACTTAGATATTACACAAACTAGCCTAAGCTGCTTATGTTGTAAACCTGCCACAAACATTACCACAAGAGAACAAATTCAGGCAAGGGAAAGAGTGAGAGAGGGAAAATAAATGCCAAGGAAATAATAAGTTGTCCAATCTTTGAAAAAACCCTACTCCAATTAGGGTTTAGGTTTAAAACATCAGTTTTGTCTTCTTGCCCATCAAGAGTCTAGTAGGCTAGTAATGATGAATGAGAGAGAGAGAAAGAGAGAGAGAGAGAAAGAGAGGAGTCATACCACTTGGGAAAAGTTGAGCAATCAAATTTTTGCTTGCAAAAACCGAGTCATGTATGTTTCCTCGAATGTTCGACCATCAATCATTAATTCCCCTAGTGCAAAGTGCATTCACCCTCATCGAGAAATCGTTGGCAATTGAAAAAATATATCATGTAATGAGTACAAGTTCCTTATTAGCCAATGGGTAGTTGCTCGGGCCTACCCAAGGTAGGTAAAAATTTGACCACTACTACTACTACTACTCCTATGGTATTGTTGAGTACCTACCCCCCAATAAAAATAGTTGTGTGGACTAGTTCTTTAAACCGACTAGTTCTTTAAACCGAGACGAGAGAGAACATGATTTTCGTTGCAAAGCCCAAAGCAAGTAGACAGCTGCTTTGACCTGTTCCGGCCACTTTTTTTTTTTTTTCCTTTTTTTTTCCCTCCTTCTCAACCCTTTCTCCAATATAGGTAGTGCACACACATTGTGCAAAGGAATCGCGCCGTTCGTTTGTTGTAATGATCTACAACAAAGTCAAATGTCGTTTACAAGTAGGTACAATTATAAACAGGTTCCAATTGCCGTAGATCCCAACTAGTTAACTACAACTTAACTTCCCTCGAGATATTCAGTTCTCTTAGGACCGGTGATGGTCGTAACTCATAACCCTTGGCACCAAAAAAAAATAATAATGCAAAGACCATTATAATGGGAATAACTTAGGAATTATTTTAAAAAAAAGAAAGAATGATGATAATCGAAATTTATTCAAAAATTTCAGTGACGATGTTTCATTGGAATTCGTATGATGGGTGTTTAGGTGATCGTCACTGCAACAATTCCAAAATCATTCCGGATTATAATTTTTCATTTTAAATAATAGAATTTCTTTTTTTTTAAAAAGGCAATAACTACTTAGGTATCAAAAAAAATGGTGATAGAAAAATATTTACAATGGGGGAGGAGGATTCCTGAGAAAAATCTAGGAAAGATCTTCAAAGGAAAGATATGATAAACCAATGGTGGGAAGGACCCAACTTTGATGATTTTTTAAATGTATGTATGGTCGGTGCATTTGCTTTTGAGCTGAGAAATTGAACCCTTCCCCAGTTTGCATGGGCAATCAAACAATGGGTTCTTTGATTCCCAGCATGAGGTTTGGTCAATATGCATGACTATAAAAATCAAATTATAAGAGTATTATTTGAGTGCCTTCACGCCCAATTTCAAGCCATCCTATGCTCAAAATTCTTGAAATAAGAAGAAACCCCCTTGCTTGGAATAAAACATTCCGTGCTCTTGGTAACACAAAAAAAATTCCATGCTTGGAATTCAAAAACCCTACGGTTCAAAATTCTTTGAAATAAAAAACCCTTGACTACTTGGAATCAAAATTTGCCATGCTTGGGATCAAAAACCCCGTGCTCAAAATTCTTGAAATAAGAAAACCCTTTTGTTTGTAAATCAAAAACCTTGTGTTCAAAATCAAAAGAATTGTTGCTTGGAATTTTAAAAAACCCGTGCTTGGAATAAAAAAACATTATGCTTGAATTTTTTAAAAAACCCTTCTCAGAAATCAAAAACCTAATGATAATAGGGGCTTTGAAATCATGGATTTTGAAAAGGAAAAAAAAAGTCTGCCCCATGCTAATGGAATATTTCTTGAGGCTAGGGTACCCCCATTATAATGGGGCAATTAATTCAAGCCAAAAATTGTGACCTTTTACTTACTTTTTATTTAACGCCAGTTTTGGACCAACAGTTTTGGAAATAGAAATTTCATGCAGCCAATGGAAGGCTCAGCATGCACTCAAAGTGCCTTGATTTTCTTCCTTTTCAGTTTTGGGGGGGGAGGGGGGGGGGGATTTTTTTCATTTTTCCTTTGTTCCCTTCAAGTTCCCAATATGTTCCCAAGGGTGTTCGCAATGGTACCTGGCTTTAATCCCATATGTTTTGCCCAAAGTCCTCCCCTTCTCACCTATCTAGGTGGGCCAAAGGGGGAGGCACTTTGTCTTTCAATAGAATCTTCTATTTTGGGGAGCCTCCATAGTTTCAATTTTTTTTTTGCGATGGGCCAATCAAATTGGCTCATTGCAAAAAAAGAAAGTTGGACTTGTGAGGCACCCCCAACTAATTAATATGAAACAGAATAAGTACAATAAGGGATGACTATAATTTTGACATTTTAGTGCAATTTTGAGTCCAATTCTTCCAATTCAAGTTTGGTACATTTTTTTCAAATTCAAGAACATTTTGGCCTGATTGAAAAACTAGGTCTGGTTCTATGTACACACTATACACTTCTCAAGGCTAAAAATTGTCTATATATAAAGTTTTACAATAAATTAAAGCAAAAGTCTATATAGATACGAAGTTCAACAACTAATTAAACTTTAATATTTAATTATAAAGTTTAGTCCCCATATTAAATTTCAAAAAAATCAACTTGCCTACCTTTTTAAAAAAAAACCTTGACTTTATGTTCAAAAATGTTTTTTCACAACTCTAAATCTAACCCCAAAAAAAAAGAAAAAAGAAAAAAGAAGACTAGTTTCATGATTTAGTCCTTGTGCTAATTTCAACAAAAGGGTGTCAATTGGGTCCAATTACAAGAACTTGGACCCTTGATGTAAGGGTCCAAATTGAACACCCTCACAATACAAAATTGCTATATACTTGGTTTCTTCTTTGAATCTATCACGAGTGTGGTTTCTCAACTTGATGTTGGCTAAACAAAAAATTGAAAAATGTGGCACTTTCTCCTCATGGCTTATGAAATCAAAAGCAATAAGTAAACACGTACCACCCAACTAGATGTTTACCTAACACTTAATTAATTAGTTAAGTAGTGCTAAGGATGGCTTGTTGTAGGAAGGAGCAAACTTTTTGGGTCAGAAAATAGTGCCTCCTTTCTACCAGTTGCAATTTTGCATGGTCATCACATGGCAAGCACTTGGTCCCCTCCAAATGCAATGCAAGTATGGGCATACTTGTTGTTTTCCTCATTTTTGTAATGGTGGTTGTCATGCAGTGTCAGTAACATTGACAACTTTTGGGTCTTGGCAAACAAGGGTTGGTGTGCATGCATGGCTTCTAAAATGGAAAGTGTACTCAAATGTGCCAAAAATCTCCCACTATGTGTTGATCTTTTATTAGTGTTATAGGCTCTTGTGTGTGTGTGTGTGTGTGTGATTGGGGAGGGATATGTCTCTATGGTAGCTAGTGTCATATGCTTTATAGCAACAAGAGAGGCTGGACTCTCCTTTTGCCTCAATTGGGTTTCAAAACTTGTCTCAAAGACTTGTTGGGCAATTCAATTTAATGTTTCACAATTCTATTAGTTCTCCCCAATTTGGTGATTTACTATTGATAACCTATGGGTGCATCCAATTTTTATAATTATAATTATAATTACATTTTTGGGGTGTGATAGACCTCGTTGCTTGACCCATCACCCAAAAAATTAAAAAAAATTAAAAAATTAAAATTGATCACACTTTGGACAATAGATTGTGTTTGTCACCCATTTTTGCCCTCACTAATTAACCCCCTTTCTTTGATCATGGGTACCCATATTTGTGATGGATCAAGAGAGATGAAACTTATTTTGGGTCACTATGAAAGATGAATGATAAGTGGTCAGGATATAGTTTTTCTGTTTGGTTGGAGTTCCATAGCTAACCATGGTGGTTAGCTCAGTTGCTTTTTATTTTTCTACCTACCTATTAACAACCCACAAGCAGGTTGTCATATTAAGTAGGTAGTAAAAAAGAGCCCTTACCTATGTATAAACCATCTACTTACCTGGTAATTACCTAATTTCCTGCCTATCTACCTATAAATGAGACCTATTTCCTACAGAATTGGTTACCAAGGTGAAACCAAATATTAACTCAGATGAGGTTCATCCACAACTGAGTAATAATAGGCATCCAGTGCATGGTGCACTGGTGGATGCTGGTTCACTGTGGCCCTTCTTCTGTTCTAGGATGTAGCTTGTGTTGCTGAGTCAAGTATGTGCAATAGGCAAGAAGAATTTATGCATACTAAATAAGACTAAAATATAAGCATCCTAAATAAGACTTTACTGGAGTGCAGCAGGCTTTAGGGTTTGTCGCATAAATGGGTCCCATTGCATTGCAGGCCACAACATGTGATACTTGAGTTGAACCATTTTCAAGCCTTGTGTTCCAGACAAATTGCTGTTTTCTAAATCGTCCCTTTTCGCTTTCTTTGATCGGATGGGTGGAATCCTGTGTTGTTGTTGTCCTCCTCGTCTTCAGATTTTGGCTTTGGATTCCACTCACAAATTGTCATGTGCGAACCAAAAAACCCCAAAATTTGAAAAAATACTATGGTATGACAATTCATGGTCATCAATAAAAAAGATAAAAAAATTTTAATTTTAAATTTTAAATATATATATATAGGAAAAAATTGCAAATATATATAGGAAATAACTGGGGAGTGTGGGAGCTTCTGACTTCTGGGTAAACTAAAGTAACATAGTGGCATTTGACTGTTGAGTTTTGCCACTTATAAAACAAATTATGTTTGTACTTAATAATTACTAAATAGAAGCTCAACCATGTGTGCACTCTTGGGTTTTGCATGGAGTGCTGTGTCTGCCAAGATAAATTTGACTTTGAAACTTAAACTCAAAGTGGGGCATCTGAAGACTACAGATCAACAAATTGGGAACCATGAAACCCCACCTTTTCTTTCCTTTAAATTTTTACTTTATTTTATTTATAGTAGTTGCTAAATCCAACAATTCTAATATCAAAAAAGTTCAGAACTTTCTTCTTATCACTCACTAATTGCCCTAATACAACACAAAAAAATCTACACATATTTAAATATGCATATATATATGTAGTATATAAATAGAGTATGTATATATTTGTGCTTTGTGTGTCTTTGGTCAAATGCTTGAACCCTAAAAAAGTGCCAAAGGTTTTTCTGAATTTTTTCGGTTTCTTGCTTTTCAGAATGTGCTCTCGCAGTGTTCCCATCATGTTCCCATCAAGTTCCCCAAATTATTCCAAATAGAACCACATATATATCCCATAGGCTTTGCCCAAAGTTGTCCTCTTTTCACCTACCTATATAGCTGGGGCCAAAGGGAAGGTACTCTATCTTGAGAATAGGAACTATTTTGGGTAGACTCTAAGGTTTGGATTTTTATTTTGCCCTTTTTTGTGGTGATAAGCCAATCATAATGGCTCATTGCCCACCCCCCTTCCCCCCAAAGGAAAAAGTTGAAGTTGGGAGGCACCCTATCTAATTAATTCAAAGATGAACACCTATTCTCCCCTTTTCTTCCATTAGCCTAGGTCAAAAATGGTGGCAAACAAAATGTAGGAATAGAAAATTCTTCTTAGCCAATGAGGCAATGCAATATGCACCCAAGAGGCCCATGGGGCCGGAGGGGGTTTTGGTGTTGGAATTTTTTTGTTCCCAAAGGTTTCCCCAAGTTCCCAATGTGTTCCCTAATATGTTCTCAATGAAACCACACTTTTATCCTATATGCTTTCCCCAAAGCAGTGCCCCCTTTCACATGTAGGTGAGTCAAAAGGGGGGGGCAAAGACTCCATCTTTCAATAGAAACTTCTATTTTGCAGAGACTTAAGCTTTTTTCTTTTTTCAGGTGATAGGCCAATCAAAAAAAGAAAAAAAGAAAAAAAGGAAAAAAGCGAAAAAAGCGAATAAAGTTGACCCAGTATCTAATTAATTCAATAATTTTTTTTAGTTTGGTTTTTATTTATTTATTTATTTTTCAGTTTGAATGAATGAGTTGAGTAAATGAATTAATAAAGTTAAGAAAATGAATGAACGAAGTTGAGAAAATGAATGAGATTCAGAGGATGTTGTTGAGTTCTGTCACCTTTCTCATCCAGCCAGCCATGAGTGTGTTAGTTGTCTCTCTGGCGAAACTTTGCCAAAAAAGAAAAATTTGGAATTTAAAGTTTCAAAAAACTAAGTGAATTTGAAAGGTTTTCAATCGCCAGAAGTGAGAAAAGAATAATAAAAACCACCGGATTTTTATAATTGGTTTTTCAATGTGCAGCAGCCAAAAAATATATAGAAGAATGACTAAAGATAGCTACTGAATATTTGGTTTAAATACCCAGATTTGGCTAAACCTTCCTAGGGATGATAGCCATTTTTTCAAAATCTTCCTATGCCTGATCTCCGCTTTGACTACAAATTTTTAAAATTCCTTAAAAAAAAAGAAAAAAACTGCAGCAGCAGACCTGCTTTGCACCCCAAAAAATAATAATAATAAATAATAAAATAAAATAAAAGCAGATGTTGAAATTCTTGCTAATAACTTCATCTGCAGCAGCTTTTCTTTCTGACATTTTTGCCTTTTTCTTTTGTGCAAGAAAAAATCTGCTTACTTTCCTTTTGTTTGACGACGACTCCAAGAGCCTCTCTTTCTATCTCTCTAGATTTCTTTTTCTCTCTCTCTCTCTCCTTTCTGTTTGCAAGGACCACCTGGGACATGTGCTTCTTTTTCTTTTTCTTTTTTCCTTTCTTTTTGGCGAAACATCTACAAAATTTCAACCTGAAAAAAGGAATTATTTCAACCTATCCAAAAGGTATTTACATGGCAAAAAAAACAAAGACCCAAATTCGCCAGATTTCAAAGGAATTTTTGTTTTAAAAAACCCCAAATTGACCAAATTCCAAATAACCCAAATTCCAGATTTTTTATGATAAGTTCCAGTAGGTAAGTAAGTAGGCAGCCAAGAATAGAGAAAGATTTTGGGTTGGTTTTTTTAAATAATTCTTATTTTAATAATAATTTCATTTTCATATCTAGTAATGTAGCCAAATCTGGCTAAATCATCTTATGGATGGAAGATCACCACTTCTTCAGCTACATCACAAAATTCTATAAATAAATAAAATAAAATAAAATAAGAAGAAGAAAAAGCTCTGCAGCAGCCTGGCTGGGGACTTCTAGCTCCTAGAGCTCCTGATTCTTGACCAATCTTTTTCCTCAGGATTGCAGCAGCGTTTGCCCAGAAGGGGGTGTGGGAGGAATTTTGTTGTTGTTGTTGTTGTACTCTCATTCAGCAGCTTGATCCTGTAGCAAACGCGGCTTGGAAACAGTTTGCTAGCAAGACTTGTTTGTGTTTTGATTACTTGCTGGAAGATTCATTGTTCAAAGAGCGTTTTTTTTTCGCAAAGCAAAGTCTTAGAGTTATGTTAGAAATTCCTTAGTACTCATGATCGTCTAGCTGCACATCTAGAACTAGAACTAGAAGAACAAGAACAAGAACAAAAAGAGGATGATGATGATAATGATAGCTGCTCCAGAGTTCCCATTTTTTTTTTGCAGGAAGACTTAGAAAGCTGGATTATCTCCAAGTCTTCAAGACCTGCAAACCAGCTTGTAGACTCCTGGCCAAAAACTCTACGAGAATTCATGCAGCAGCGTCATGTGAGCAGCTTGGAGAGTAGCTTATTCAGCAGTTTTTTTCATTGTCGAGGAAGCTCCTGAGACTCTTGGTCATTCGTGTAAGTACAATTGTTAGTTCAAGAAACCACCCCCCCCCCCCCCCCCCCCAAAAAAAAAAAAAAAAAACAAGAAAAAAGCTTGTCTGAAGCTTAAAGATGGCAGCAAAGTAAAGCTGGTGCAGGAGCTCGGGAGCTGCCGGAATTCAGTCCAGGACATCCCAGACTAGACTAGACGCAGCTTATAGGGTATGAACAGCACAGCTACTACTCAATAAGTCCAGTGAAAGCTTTAACGACAGCATTAGATTGTCCATTTTGAGTCTCGTCTGGAATGGATCACACAAGAAGTTGTCGAGGATCGGAAGATGATCAACCTCGAGCAGAATCTAGTAATCACCTGAGAACAACTACTTCTAGCTGGGGATCATTTGCAGTAGGGATCCTTGATCCGCGGCTTCATGGAGCATCAAGTCCTCAAAAACCACAAGTGAATTCCACGCATCAATATAATAATAGATCAGGATCGCGTTGCAGCAGCCCTGCAGTTGCATCTTACGCAGCAAAGATTTCTAGTCCAAATCTCCTCATGTGTAACTTGCTTATTGTAGGACTGTTGCTAGCATTTCATGATTCTGTACTGCACCCTGTGCAAGCTTCTTCTTCTTCTACTTCTTCTTCCCAACAGCTTCGAGTCGTAGATCAGGAGCGTGACTCGAGGACCATTCAACAAAATGTTCGTCGACATGAGATCAGTTGGTCAAGATCTTTACACCTGCAGCAACTGCCACCAGCTTCCATTTCTCCTGTCACCGAGCTCTTGGATACAGCGAGCATGCATAATTCTCGTCGTGGAGCGCCCAGCATGAGGGTGCTACTACAAAGCAACACTAGTAGCTCCTCGACGAAGAACTTCAGACCTTTGGCTGCAAAGAGCGACCGCGTCGACCCTCTCAACCACTTGAGGAAGTATCGCGATGGGTTTGATCTCAAAAACAAACACTACTGGGCGGTACGTATGTGCAGATCGTCCCCTCATCCCTCTCTCTATCTCTGTCTCTCTCTGTCTCTGTGTCTGTCTGTCTCCTTGGAATCGAGACAATTGCGTTACAAATCCAGGGATTGAGAGATGGTGCATGTCGGGGGGGATGACGGCAGTCGGTGATCTTCACAGGTATCTACGGATATGCAATCGCGGTTGCGTGGGCAATCTTGGGTCTGGTTTTGTCGCTCATTGCATGTTGCAAATGTCTTTGTGCGCGCCGTCGTCGTACCAAAAACCCACGAAATGCTGCCATTTACTGGATTCCTCGCTTCGTCGTCTGCATCCTCTCTGCTATTGCCATGTACAATCTCTCACCCCCCCCCCCCCTCCCTCTCCCTCTCTCTCTACAACAAACCCGATTTTTTTTTCGCCAACTTTCCATCTTTAACACACCAATCTCTCTTTTTTTTTTCCTTC
>Ga0116229_10011407_pt1 | contig 13112 bp, 3 predicted proteins | sample S1TSphgellanicum_3_FD_87313 | JGI IMG/M metagenome (GOLD analysis project Ga0116229, IMG submission 87313) | Host-associated microbial communities from peat moss isolated from Minnesota, USA - S1T2_Fc - Sphagnum magellanicum MG | ecosystem: Host-associated > Plants > Peat moss > Unclassified...
GTGTGTCAATTCTCTTTTTCTCTATAAATGAAATTCATTTTTGTTTTTTGACCTAGATCATCATTTTCATATATTGTTTTACTATTATGCACAATGTTTTTTTCAAATCTCTTGGTTGTCGTCCATGCAAATATATATTAATGTTATTAAAAAGCCACAAAAATGGTCAAACACAAGAAGAAATCTTGTCTTTTTCCACTACACAAATTCACTAGGTTTTTTATGAAATAGGACAAAATTGACTAATATGCAACTTGTATGGTTTTGGTAAAAAAAAGACTAGTTGATTAGGACATTTTTAGTGAAGTGTTTAAAAATTGTTTTGCACAATTGCATGTTGCACTAGATAATTTTTAATTTAAAAATTATGACATGGATATACAAGGTCCCAAATTAATATGATGTGGAATAACATGTCACGTCATCATATAACTTTTTTCTTCGTCTTTTTCCCCCCTTAAGATCGTGGAGTCACAAATTACATTTTTATCACGACATGCCATGAAAAAAATTTAAGTTTTTTTTTTCTTTCCGATTTTGTCAACAAAAATGGTCAAACACAAGAAAAAATCTTGTCCTTTTTTTCTTATGCCATTTAAACATGACGTACATGTTTGCATATTCACCATGATGTATATGTTTTGTAAATTACATTTGTACAAAATAGATTTAAACATGCATCCATCAAGGATTGAAACCAAGACCTCGTGGATACACACAAACGTTTTAACGACCGAACCACTTCAACACTTTATGAATAAAGTTGGAAAAGTTTAACTTTTATCATGTTTGGCATGAAATGGAAAAAAATAGCGCAAATTCAAGGGAAAATATAAACAACAAAACATTTGCCAAAAATTTGGGATCGGAAATTTGAAAAAAAAATGATACTCTTAATAAGTAAAAAATTTTAATTAATTTTAATAATTCCAACCTTAAACACATAAACAATTCCAACATCAAATTTATTTGAAAATAATTAAGCTCAATCTTTGAAATCATCATAATCCTTATCCAATCTTTTTGAAATTTTAAATAAATATTAATGATGTAACCAAAGGTTTTTTTGGGTGAATTTCCACCATTTTGCAAACATAAAAAGGGCCATCAACATCAAAAAGGGGTTTTAAAATCTTTTACAATATATATATTTAGTTTAAAAATATTTTAATATTTAAAAAATGATATAAATCTACAATGGGTTTTAAAACTTATAATCAAAATATAAAAATATTTTGATAATTAATGTATTAGAAAAATTACCAAAAAAAAAAGTTTAAAATAATAACTTGAAATTATATCTCATGAATAAATTTATAAATTTCTTTTTGTTTAAATTGACCTAAAAATCTATGTAAATTCAATGTCAACTCAAAAATGCATTCATTAAATCTTTTACAATTTTATTTTCAATACATAAACTATCCAATTTTTGTGGAATTGTAAGTTTTATTTTCCCCAATATGATTAGGTATAATTCATCTATCTATTTTTACAATGTTGCTAAAATGGTGATCATTCATAAAATAATGGCCACATTTAGCTATAGACAAGTTGTGTAATTAGAAACTTGTTTAAATCTTTCACTGTTATGGTTATTTACTATATATTTTATTAGAAAAATTTGACAATATATATTTTAAATTTGACCAAAAAAACTTCTTTCAAAAAAATTCCTTCATAATCTTGTTGTGCTTTTAAATTGGCAAAAATTGGCCACAAGAAAAAACTTTAATTAAGTAGTCAATATAACTATTTAATTATCAAGACCATATTTGTTTAGTAAGATGAATCATACATCAATACAAAATAATTAATTACCTAATTTTGAAAAATAAATCACAACATATATATATATATATATATAAGAATGTATTTTACATTTGTTTCCTTTTTAAAAGTAAAAATAATTTAATTTGGTGAAATTTTTGGTTTAAATAGTTGGATCCCCCCCCCCCTTCACATAACCAACATATTATTTTGGTTTCGAATTTTCTTAACTTGGCAATTCTTGTTGGGAAAAGAATGGAAAAATAGTGGAGATTCAAAAAAAAATGTAAACAAGAAAAAACATTGTCAAAATATTGAAATCACAATTTTCAAAGAAAAAAGGTTATTCCTAATGAATAAATATTTTAAAAAGTTTTTAATAATTCTAACATTAAACACATAATAAATTATAATATCAAATTTATGTGAAAAAATTTAAGTTCAATTTTTTAGGTGATTATAAACCTTATCTAATTTTTCTGAAAATTTAAAATAAATATTAATGATGTACTTTTTTTTTGTTGTGATGAATTTCCACCGTTTTACAAACATAAGAAAGGCCATCAACATCAATAAAAGATTTTAAATTTTTTTTTACATTTTTATATGTTGAAAATCATATAATTGTACAATGGGTTCTAGGACTTCTAACCAATTGTTTTTAATATTTTAACAAATTTTGTACTTCCATATATGGTTTATAGTCAAAACATGTTTAAATTTTGTTATGGATTATTTTGGAAAAACTGAAAAAAAAAAAAATCATTGATGTCACTATTATTATCACCATTTATAATTCATTCATTCATTTATTTTTTAAATGAAAAATTAAATTCATCTCTTAATATTTAAACATAAACTTGTAACAAAATAAGCTTACATAAATTGATAAACCATGTTTAAAATGAAAATAATAAGTATAAAATATTGATAAAATTTCATAATAATAATAATATTTATAAAATTTTAATTTTAATCCATTTTTTCAACATGGACTTTTTTTCCATACACCAAAAAAAATGGGGAAAAAAATTAGGGATTATTTTTGCAATTTTTCTGGTGTGGCATCATAAACATTCATAATAATAAACTTGTTCATGCTACTTAAAACAAACTAAGGAAAAAATATACATTTTAATTTACATAAATGTACAATAATTTAATATATGAAATTTTTTTAATTTAGAGGTCTACATGCATTGGAGACTTTGCATGCATGATCATTTTAACCTAATCAATAACCCATTCAATTATAAATGTGAGACTTCCCAAATTTTTATACATCCATTTAAAAAAAAATTAGTGAATGCAAAATGCAACTCATGAATAATGGATTTAACAACATTCAAAATGAATGATTCAACTCATGGGTAAATGTTAATAGTTTAAGAGACATGCGAAAAAATTCACTAACATATTCAAATGTAAATATGAAGCATTTAGTTGTTATGTATGTTTTGCATATATATTAGTAAGCACAATATGCAACATTTGAATAATGGTTTCAATAAGCTCAAAGTGAATGATTTGACTGATGTAAAAATGTTGATAGTTCAAAAAATGTGAAAAGAATCATCAAATAATTTAAGAATAATTGTAAAATATTGAGTTTCATGTGTTTAATATATTATAATAAGTGAAAAATGTAATTTGTGAATAATGGCTTTAATATATTAAAATTGAATGGTTAAACTCTAATAATTGAAGAGATGTGAAAAAAATCACGAATTCATTCCAATATAAATGTGGGGTTTAAAATTGTTGCATGTGTTTTAATAAATTACGGTAAGTGTAAAATGCAACTTCTAAATAATGTTTTAACACATTAAAAGTTGATACTTCAATTCATGTACCATGTTGATAGTTTTTAAAAAATCAAAAAGTTCATTAATTCATTATAATGCATTGTGTAAATAAAATTAAAGGCTACTTTAATTTCCACATCAACAATTTGAAATTATTAAATAATTAAATATAATTCAAATTATATTCATAAATGAACAACATAGTGAACATAACAACTATGAAAGATATTGACCATTAATTAGTGCAATAAATCACTTACAAATTTAAGATGGGTTGAATGTAATTGAAATGTAGTCAAATCGGACAATAGTCGCAATGTGTGGGGGTGGAAAAGGACAAGATTTCTTCTTGTGGAATGCAATGAAAATATTATAAAGAAATGAAGTTTGACCATGTGCAACAACTAACTCCCTTGTGTAGTGGAGTCCAAAAGTCACCTATAATGAATCATGAAATCATTATGCACAAGTTTGAACTTTTTTACTTACAAGTAAACCCTAATATTTATTTTCGAAGAATAATTTATGTTGTTGCATGTGATGCATTTAAATAAAATTTTTGGTGGAATGTTTCTTTATTGTTTTTCTCATCAGGGTGTAATTTAAAGAAGCCATGTAGTAAAAGGTTAATATCCTTTCCAAGGACTGCATTTTGCACATGACATTATTGTGTTGGTCAATTTTCCTAATTTCTTCATTTTTCATACCTAGTTTATAGTTTTGTTTTGAATATAATAACTTTTTACTATAGCTTGGTCTATATCATTTATATATAATGCATCCACGCCCTAAATAATATAAAAATGAATAACTTTTGTTAAAAACATTTTTTAAATTCATGATTTTTAGGGTCAAAAGCATGTTTGAAAGTTAATTGAAATAAATATGTTCAAATGCATTTTTACATGAAATTTACCAATTTCAAGTGCTTTTGCTTTTATAATAATCAATGTTAGGACCATTTTCAAATTTGAGAAGGAATGGTGCACATTTGATAAGGAAAAAGGACATTTGAAAAAAAAAACCCAAGTTGTCACAATTGCTTTGCAAAAGGTTTTTTGAAACACTATCAATTTGCATCAAGTTTTGAATAATGGAACTTTATAAACAATTATTCAAAACTTGAAACTTAAAAAGGAAAAGAAAATGAAAATCTAATTCATTATGCTCCTCTTGTGATTTTTCAAAGATATAAAATTACAATTTAAATAGTTGTGACACAATCCTTGCCTCCTTTTAATGCGTTTACACCCATCAAGTCCCCCTCTCTTGTTTTTACCATGTATGCATATAAACAAAGGTTATAGTATTGGAGTAAAAAATATATGTAGATGTATAGAATTTGTGGAATAGGTTTTGCCTAAACATAATAAAACTTATGTGACATTGAGATTGTTAGATTTAGACCTTTGAATTGTTTTAAGGACTTTTTTTTAGTAAATTGGCACTAAAATGTTGTAATAGCCTCATAGACTTATGTCTAAATGTGAAGAAACATTTAGATTCTTTTAATGCTAAATTTTAAAGAAATTGTTTATTTGAAATATCAAATTTTTAAAAATTGCAAGGGAAGGAAAATACAAAAATTGGTGAAAATTTGAAAGCTTCTTGTTAGGCCAAGCTACCATGGCAAAAAATGTATTTAATAATTGAAACATTTTTTTATCCTATAATTTTGTAAAACATTATTTCTCTCCAATTTTGTAGTACAAAATGTTATAAAATGTTCCATTACATTAAAGGTTCAGAATCCAAAGAACCCATCAAAGAAATTGCCTATTATTTATTGCAATTCTTTTGTAAATTATTATTTTCATTGTTAAAATGAAATTTGAAAAATACTAATTATTCAACACTTAAATCATAAATGTTGAACTTGAAAAGGTATTACAATAATTGATCATTAAATAAAGGACGAGTTTCAATGTTTAAAGGATTATTTGATAACCTAGGATAAGGTAATGAAATTTGCACATGGCTTTTCCATGTGACATGTGCAAAGACATGCAAATTGCAAGGAGATTTAAAAACGAACTTTAGCACTTTGAATTCCAATTTAAGACTTTTGGTTCTTATGGATATTGCCTTCAAACTCCTCTCTAATGGTTTTTATGTCTTGTGTTGGAATATGATCAAATGAAACCAAGTTTAGTTCATGAGTTCTTTTGCATTCAAAATATAGGGAAGATTTCCTTGAACCAATTTCAAGATGTCATCACCTTGGATTTGTATAAAAAGTGTGAGAATAAATTTCACAACACATGGTATCCCTCATAATGGAGGCATTTTTTGAATACATGTACAAGGTAAAGACCATTCTTCATTTTTTATTAACAAAGTTGAATTATTCTTCCATTTGACAATGAACATAATTTAGGTATGTACTTTTCCTTGTGCATGTAACAAGAGCTATTAGTAGCTGTTAATATTGTAATCACCACAAGGTATTTGCATATTGATGACTAGTTTTTTCAACTATTTTTAAGTCATAAATGCCACAGGTGACTATAATTTGTTTTAGTTGCCTTGTAATCTAATGTAAATTAATACCATATAAATAATTTATTTTATGGAATTATAAATTTTATTACTTTTACATGTATAATATTTTAAGTTTTACTTGAAATTATGATTAAATTTTTTTTGTAAAAATAAATTACATATATTTCAAATCTCAAACCTTTATTTTTTAAGGTGTACCACTATGGACAAAAAGGACCTAATCCTTAATGGAGTCCCTTTTTTTCTTATATTTTGATCCCCATCAATATTAATGAGTTAAAATGTGTCAAATTATTCATAAGTACCATATTTTAAACCACTATAATTCTAGATTCCATCAATCTCATTCATTTTGTGTCTTTACATGGTCAAATAGGATTATGTAAATGAGTGCAAAAAGGTGACAATGTGACAATATTTTGATACTCCTTAAAGAATTTAGACCCAATATATCATAATTGTACCAACAAAATTAATTTAGATATATGATATATAACTTATACACATATAATGTTTATAAATGGATCATAAATTAACCCTACTACCTAGTTAGCACATTCAACAAATAAATTACATTGCCTACTTAATTAAGTAGTTATTTCAAAAAAATCACATATCAACATGACAAAGTACCTATTATTTAACCCACATATATATGACCTAGTAGCTACTTATTGCCTACTACCTAACCTAATAGCTAGATTAATTACATAGTTTATCTAATTAAATAATGAATTTATAGAAAAACATTATCACATATTAATTACCCTTACTATTTATTACTTAATCCATATTCATGCTTCCTATTACATATCCTACTTAATTACTACCAACTATTTAGCTTAATTTATAAATTGATTAATTGCATAGCCTACCTAATTAGTTAATTAAACATAATACTATTTCATTCAACACAATCCAATATTTACTAATAATTAGCCTACTTATATATTAGTACCCAATACCTACTACCTATTACGTAGCCTAGCTAGTTAAATAACTAATTAAAAACATTATGATATATCAACATGATAAAATTTATTGTTGGAAGTTCCAAATGATGGTCCATCTCTACCATTGCCACCAATCCTTTAAAGTTTCACAAACCCACCAAACCCTACTATAGATTTAATTGTTAGTTCATTCAAGAAAGCTATGAAAAATAATTAGACCAATAAATCCAACAATTTCATTGGCCAACCAACTCATTTTTGTTACATTTAATTACATGTACATTTGTAATCATGATTTATAGTTGCAATTGAACTTGAATAAAATGCTACATGGTGTCTAATGGCTTATGAATCACATCCCAAGTCGCAAAAAAATTACATTTTCATCTATTTTCAAATTCCACTAAAAATATATTATATAAATTCATTTTTCATTTTCACTTTCATCCAAATGGGCATTAGTCACAAGTCATAATTGCATATGCAATTACAAACCATTTTTTAGTTGTTTTTATGATTATAAGTCGTTTTTACCATGGTGCCACGAAGGATAATAATTAAAAAATGAAGTGGACACAAGTCGCACTAGTAGAAAACAACCCTTTTTAAACCAAAACGTTTTTTACTACACGTTGTTTGCAATTGTGTTGCAACTAGGATTTTTTATTAAAAAACAAAATATTGGCAATTCCCATTTAAGTCGACCCATCTACATAATTGGTAAACAATTGAAAACAATTTTCGACTAGGTGGACAATTGTCGAATATTCTTGGCATCAACAGAATCTCCTTAGTTGGATAGCTTGCATTTTCAATGGATAGTAAAAAGCACGTCCCAATTTCACATGTGTGCCAACTTCACTAGTCTAGTATTCAACTACGTCAATGACACCATCAACTAACAAATGGATGATAAAATGTCTTGGGGGTCAAATGAAACAAAAAATGGATTACATAAACGAAATAACAAATGAATGCAAATGACTTCAACTAATGGATCACCATTAATGAAAACAAGTGGCAACTATCATCTAGCATATCAACATTGAATCCATGTACAACTAGTTACAACCATGTTATAATTAGGTAATATATGGATGTTAAAATGTCATAAAACATTATATATATCAAATTTTCAATTGATTTAAATATTTCCTTACACTATTATCATCAATGTCAATGTTTAAGCTCAAAGCAAGTTCATCAGCTCCCAATAGTGGGAATAGATAAATGTTTTAAAAAGGAACCTAATCTATGATAGTAGTTATGACAGTTGGAAATTTCACATCCAAAAATGAGAGACAAAAAATCATAGTAGCCTTTCTCTAGTCTTGCCATTTTCAGGGCCTTCCAAAAACACGCCCAGTACTGATGAACAAATGATAAGTTGCTTCAAGAGTTGTTAAATAATCTTAGAATTCAAGTATGTTTCTTGGAATATAATATCCAAAGTAATGGCACTTGTCACAAACTCTTAATATTGGAATTTTCTACTTGTTGATCATTAGATGTGCACAAGTTCTTACCAATTTCAAATGGAATTCAATTTTATATTCAAAGTTATTTTCAATAGAAATTTTGATCGAACACTTCCTTCTTTGTCCATCATCTATGATTAAAGGTTTTACTTCTTTGTATCAATCTATACTAATATGTTGCTTCTATTGTCTTTTAGCCTCATGTAAAATTATGTAATTGTGAAAGGATCGTCTCAAAATGGAAAATAGATTGCCAAAAATCTTATTAGTGTAAGAAGTGGGAAGTAATCAAAGACATCTACGGAAATCATCCACACATTGGCATTCCCATACCTGCATGCACACCCAACACATGTACCACTTTATTACTTGACTCATCAATGTAGTGTTTGTTTTGTTAAGAAAAAGTTAGTTTGGCACATCAAGGTGGCTACAAATCCAAGGAAGTTGATGGACATCATTACATTTTCAAGCCATGCTTACAAAAAGTGAATAACAAGACCTAAAGCCAAAACATGAATTGCTCTCAAGTGGCCCTAAGAAATGCCCAAAGTGAAAGCCATGAAGTGTTTTTTATAGGGTTTTTGGAAAAAAACTTATGAATTTTGACTTGACAAGTATGATCTTGACCTATACATAAAAGAATTTTCATACCTAGGTTTGGCCCAAATTTGCCGAGTTTTGAAGAAAGAAAAGTTCACCAGATTTTGATGATATAATTTCTAATAGGTAGCCAGGATGTAGAAGTCCAAATCCACTAAATCATCTTATGGATTATCACCACTTTAGCTACATAAAAAATTTGAGAACAAAAACCTTGTCATGGATGGGCCTAGTTTGAAAACAAATAGCTATTGCCATTATTCATTTTCACATACTTTCATGATAGATGCCATACACTTGGGTGGTCTATTCCAAACCACAAATAACCTTAAAATCAACATAAGCGTTATGTTTATATTCAAGATTGCCAAATGCAATTGTCTTTTTGAACCATAGAAGCTTCCCTATTACACACATAACATTCAACTACAAACCCAAACAACAATTTCAATGAAACCAGTGAAGAAATTATGATAGGCACAGATGAGGATGGAGGGGATTGAAATGTTTGGAAAAGGAAAGAGAGTAGATCCCACATGTTGGCTTTCATGGTCCTATTAGGCTATATAGGATATTTGGCCTACATAATGCTACTCCAAATCATAATTGACTGGGTCATGCAATTTCATGATGGGAGAAAATGGGTTATCAAGTTGGAAAAACATTGCAAATCAAGTGGAAATAGTCTCCATTGTTAATGATCCATCCAAGTTCAAAACCTATTGATATTTTGACTTCAAATGTAGATACATTAGCAAATGTGGGTCTTTTTATTAAACATGGCAAGACATGTTTTCGATAACACAACTTACTTCACCCCATCAAAATATGGTGATGGCATATTACAAGGAGGTTGTGGATCTTGTTACTTGACCAAGACAACTTGGCTCTATCAACAAGCAAGAGACAATAGATCTCCCAATGTCGATTAGCAACAACATGTTTCCCAATATCAGCCTACAAATTTCCATTCCCCAATTTGCAATTGTTAACACCTCTAGCCACATATTTTTTCCATTCTTTGTAACTGTAGCATATCATGGACATACCTACTACATTTGCAACTCCTCAAACACTAATGGTACTACTAAATTTCACAAAAAATTATACTAATGCATAAGCATTCTAGCTATTGTAGTCAAATTCCAGATTGAAGCAATGACACTACACCATTAGCCTTTTGAAAAGACTAGTATGGCCAAACAACTTTCTTTCATGAGGTTTCATATGGTGCTAAAATCATGTTAGATTTGATAATTTCAATTATCTCGCATCACCAATGATCACAAATAGTCCATATGTAATTGTAAAATAAGAAGAAAATTGCATGGGATTTAAAGACAGTGTTGTGTACCTACAAAATCGGTTCTTGGCTAGCTAGGATGTGCTATTAGGCAACTTCACACAAACATTGCTTCACTAGTGCTTGTTGATCACCACACACCAAACTCCCAAACCTAATTATCATGCAAAAAATCAAGTTTTTTTGTTGGCCATAATAACACTACTAGAAATTTTGGGTTTTACAACTATCATTTGCAACTAAAATTCAGTTGCATGCCACACATGCAACTGCAAATTTGTGTAGTTGCCTAAGACAAGTTGCATAAAACATGCAGTTGCATGCGACACTACGTATGCAACATGTGTATACAATGTTAGTATACATGTTCATATATACATACCAATCCAATGTAGTTGCACTTTATGTGCAACTTTCCTTGCAACTACATGCAATTAATCAAAATATGACACATGTTTAAAAATTAAACAACTAGCTTGTGGACACGTGTCATTATTTTATTTTTTTTAGTTTTCAAAATTAAAAATTCATTGGATTAATCTTAATCATTAAAGTTTTTGCCACTAGGATGATGACACGTGGCACATCATGGAACGTTCATTGACCATTTGACATGTGTTCAATATTTTAACATCAATTATATGGTGACACGTGGCAATCAAGGCCCACCTATTTAAAAAATTTTAAATATTAATGAATGAAATCTAAGTCATCCAATTTATGGCTAATAAAATGTTGACAGGTGGTGCTTAGGTAGGTAGATAATACTTAAACCCTATTAAGTAAGTAGGTTGAAAATTAGCTAAGCTTAGGTTATATAAGTAGGTTTAGAATAATTCGATTTTATTTTTAAGTTTGACCATTTCATAAAGGTCAAGCTTTTTTCACTCATCCCCAATGGCACTTGGTGTTTGGTTTTAACATAACTATTGCTCCTACTTATATACTGAGCCAAATAGAATTAGAAGCCAAAGGATATGGGTTAAAACATTCCATTGCAAACCTCATGAACCAACCTAGTTGCACATTAGATGTAACTACTATATTAAAGTATAACAACTAGGGGAGGGTTCTATTGCTTTTTGTGTCCAAACAAAACTTGAAGCCCTCCTTTTGGAAGATCTAACACACTAGGAATTGTTGAAAAAAAATTAGAAATGAGAAAGTTATGGCCCCCCAAAGTAAAGGGGGTCAAAAAACTCAAAAAAGAAACTATTGAGGCCGGTTCTTAAACACCCAGAAAGTTAATTTTATGTTGTTTTTTTGCTATTAGAGTTCCGATGTGATTTGTAGGACTTCAGATGGCGCTCCTATAGCACTTTAAAACGTTTAAAATGAATAAAAAAAAGAAAATTATGAGCTTTGAAATTAGGAGGGGTCCTAAGAAAAAAACAAAAAACAAAATGTTTTATAACTTGGAAAACTTATTTTTCTTCTTGTTAGTTTTTCATTATTCCTTTTCTTTTGCACTTCAAAGGTGATTATAAGATATTTTGAAATATGATTTCTTAATGAAAATAAGATTTTAATATTATTATTTAATTTAAATTGATAATTTCTTAGGATGTTTATATACTTATAGGTTAATTAATGTAGCCTATTTACATTAATATTTTAACATAAACAATAAAATTTAAATATATGATACCTATTGATTATATATATAATTGATTATCACTATAATCATAATAAACATTTAATTAATAATTATGATTATTTATAATAATTTTTTTAATATTATCATATTAATTGATTTTGAATATTTTTTGTTTAATCAAATGTACATTTTTCTGAAAAAATATTCCAAAATAAAATAAAGTCAAACATATTTAAACCATGGTTTAGTTTAACATAATTTAACATAATTTAGTTTAGTAATAATTAGTTTAACCTAATTTAATTTAACTATTGTCAATTTTAGCCTAATTTAGTTTAGCCATAAATATTTTAGCATAATTTAATTTAACCATATTTATTTTATCCTAATTTAATTTAGCTTAATTTAATTTAGCTACAATAAATATAGTCTAATATAGTTTAGCCATAAATATTTTAGCCTAACTTAATTTAGCCATAATTAGTTTGGCCTAACTTAATTTTACCATATTTATTTTAGCCTAGTTTAATTCAACTTAATTTAGTTTAACCATAATTAATATAGTTTAATTTAATTTAGCCTAACTTGATTGAACCATAATTAATTTGGCCTAACTTAATTTAGCCATAGTTAATTTAAATTAATTTAATTTAGCCATAATTGGTTTAATCTAATAAATTTAACCATGGTTAATTTTAGCCTAACTTAATTTAACTATGGTTAATTTAGCTTAATTTAACCATGGTAATTGAACTTGATTTAATTTAGTTTAATTTAAATTAGCCATAATTAATTTAACCTAACTTAATTTAGCCATGGTTAGTTTAACTTTTTAGTTTATTTAACCTAGGTTAATTTAGGCCAGCCTAAGTTAGCATGGGGTTAACTTTAGTACTAAAGGTACATAATATTATTATATATAGCCTATGTACATATATTAAGTATAATATTTAGGAATGTATAAGTTTAGACCATTATTTTTATGACACGTGTCCATGTTGTACACATTTTGACGCACTCCCAACTCCTTAAAGGACTCAAATGTGAGCCCAAGTAGAAAACAACGGAAGAAGGAGGGGTCGGAGCACGTTCCCTAGCTCA
>Ga0116229_10011408_pt1 | contig 13111 bp, 16 predicted proteins | sample S1TSphgellanicum_3_FD_87313 | JGI IMG/M metagenome (GOLD analysis project Ga0116229, IMG submission 87313) | Host-associated microbial communities from peat moss isolated from Minnesota, USA - S1T2_Fc - Sphagnum magellanicum MG | ecosystem: Host-associated > Plants > Peat moss > Unclassified...
AAAATGGTGTTGATGTTGGGCAAAGAACCAAGGCACAATGTTCCACAAGTTTAAGCTCACATATATGTTGACTTGAGAACCAAACCACTATGCTTTAGAAGTTCAAGCCTTAATACAATCTTACCTTTTAGAAGTTTAGAGTTCAAACTCATGAAGCCATGGTTCTTCTCTAATGAATGTCAATTCAAAGAGCACTTTTGATAGCTATGACTTAAAGGGTCTAAGTACGCTAAGAGAAGCCCATGATATGTTAACTTTCAAAAGAATTGCACCCTCATGACTTTGAAAATGAATCACATGGGCTTTAAGAATTGAAATGTAGTCTAGTTTGGTAGACAATGTTCTATATTAGTGAATCGGCATTTCAATTATTTTTATAGAATTTTGAAATGTTTCATTTGTATGGTTATTAATATAAGGACTTGGATAAACAATTGTTGACTAGGTCCTTTTTATTTTAAACCTTTTTTATTATATTTAAAACTAAACCATTCATTTTCAAAACACATGGAAGCCCACATATTGATGATTATAAGGGCCTATTATTGAAAAAATTGGGACCATGTTTTAATGTGGTGATACATTGATGTATTTTGAATATGCTAATTTTGACCTTTGAAAATACATAATTTGAAAATTTTCCTTGAAGAATAAATGTTCTCTACTATATAAGAAAAACATGAGTTTCATTTTTATGGAAATTGAATGCGTTATTGTGTTTTTTTATATAGTTTAAGAGAAAAAGAAGTATTACATTTCGAAGTGTGGAGTAAAAGGAGAGAAAGGAGATTGGAATTTGTATATATGGGGTTTTAAAGCAGGTGACCTTTAAAAAAGAATATCAGGTGTTAAAAAAAAATTTCATCCTAGCGTCCAACTATTTCTAAAGAAACTTGTACGGTTCCAAAAGCTTTTTGACCAATAGCTACATAAACGCATATAACATTTTGACAATAGAAATAAAATAGAAATATTATTTTTTTCCTAGAAAAATATTTAATGGATTTATTCCCAAAAACGGGAATAGTAATAAATCAAAAAAATTGTAACTAACTATGCCTAGGTCTCAAAGAAATGATAATTTTATTGATAAAACTTTCACAATTCTTGCAGATATTCTATTGCGGATAAATAATCTCCAATTATGTTTCTTCACATGTGTCATATGGAAACATCAGGGGGAAGAAAACCCGAGAGGTGCTTAGACTTCAAGCAGTTTAGCCTTAACTTGCTGAAAATCTTAATTTATCAAAGGCTTGGTCCAAAATTCCTAAAACATTAGCTTTTTATGATTATATCAATAATAATCCAACCAAGGTAGGATTATTTAGAGGAGGCATGATGGATAATAGAGATGGAATAGCTGTTGGGGGGTTAGGCCATGGTGTTTTTAGAGACAAAGAAGGAAACAAACTTTTTGAAATGGCCAGTAATTAAAGGAACTTCTTGTCAGCTTTCTCTAAAATATTCGTTTGACTGAGGGCTTCCAAACACATTGTAAGCCAACCAAAAAAAATATTGCTTAAGTAAAGTGCAAGCACCCAACACAAGTAAGTAGGTAGAGAATACCTAGGGGTGCAAGACAACTTTCTCTAAGGAACTCAGCAAAATAGCCCTATAATTTCGAGAAAAGGGGTACCTCCTCACCAAAGAGGTCGTAGTGACTAGGCCCAGGCGACTATTTACCAAAAATACAGGTCTCCACAAAGTCGTAAGACCATGTATGGGGGCATTTTTTGTCAGAAGAACCCCTATAATCCTTTTAAAAAAAAAATTAATAAAAACTACCTTGCGACAAGATAGACTGCCACTCTTATATTAGGAGTCACAATAGGAGCGTGTAAACGAAACGCTTTACCACTGAGCTATAGCCCTTGCCATTCTTCAATTATAATAGCATAATTGATTATTTATTGTCAAGGTAAGTACCAACAACGAAAAAATTATAAATTCATACTATCTATGTAACTATATTGCTTGTATCTCCAACAATAGCTACAATACTAATAACCTACTTAACTCAATGGTTAGAGTATCGCTTTCATACGGCGAGAGTCATTGGTTCAAATCCAATGAACTTTCATTGCTTTTCACCTTTTTTTTTCAAGAATAAGATGAAACCGGCCTTTTTTGTCCGGCCTCTTCCTACAAAATTGTATATGACAATCGCCCATCATAAGGCTCCGAAATAGAAAAACCTCATACATAATTCGATTTATTATGGTCGAGTTTTTACCTTCAATTGAATTAGTCTCGATCAAATCATTAAAAATGAGATAGAATGAATATTTAAAGAAACTTTTATTGCTCTATCCATTTAGTTAAGCAAAGGAAAAGGCAACCAAAGGTCCCCTAGGGTGGAAGAATCCATGCAAAGTACCCAAGCTGTTCCTTGGTTACGAGGAAACAAGGGCCAAAAGTATAGTTCTTTTTGGTTCACCGCCTTAGGGGGAAGCACCAGCGCGAGTAGGTGTGGATGAAGTGGAAGCAAAAATGTCGGCTTGAGTAACGCAAACATTGGTGAGAATCCAATGCCCCAAAAACCTAAGGGTTCCTTTGCAAGGTTTGTCCACGGTACAAATTGGAACTTGAAGTTATGTAATCATTAGACTCGAAGATCTGTAAAATTTTATGGCAAAAAAATAAAACTTAATGTGCACATTGGAATTTTAAATTATATTAAGTATGTTGTCCGGGCTTATACCATGTCTCCCAAAATATCCTCAAGGCTACGCCCCTTTATATGATACGATATTAAGGAAATTTTTATATTTTTTTTGAAAACACATTTTGCTCTTCACTATAAACATAAAGACAATACTATGATTGTTTTAGAAAAGTAGGGCTTGTACATCCAAGCAATCTTACATATGTCAAGGAGATGCTTTGGCCTTTAATCTTCAGAAGATTTAATAAGGAAGCAATTACCAATGGACTTGATGTGACTATTAAAGCCAAATTAATGAGCTGTGCAATAACTTCTAAATTCATTTGGGTTCAACCTCTTTGTTTTCAATTTAGTTTGATAAAATCAACAATTGAGTAAATTCTTATTTTTCTTTAAGTTGAATGACCATTACTTTGATTCCTTTTCGATTGAATAGATCTCAATATAAATTCACTCAGAGATATCTATAGCCATAAAGGAGTGGGATTAGTTTTTATTACAATCAATACTTCTTTCTGCAGGGAAGAGAAAGAAATAAAGCAATTAGAGGTATGTACAAAAACACTTTCAGGATTTTTCTGCGCAGCATCATTTGTTAGATGATGTAAAGCGATTACTTCCCGTGGTTGTTCCGCCCGAGCAAGGGCCAAAGGCATCTTGCACGTAATGTGTGGAATTTCACCTTTAAAGGAAGAGAGGGCACACTCTAATCCCAAGAGATCCCTCCTATTACCGGGGTTTGACCTAAAAGAGTTTAAAGCTAAAGCAGAATAAAAAAACGTTTTTCTTAGGACGCATTTTATAAATAATAGTTTTATCTCCAAGACGAAAATGTAAAATTCGTCCCTTTCCTATTGCACCCCTCAACCAAGGATGTCCAATATTGATCATAGATTCATGACGAATCATTAGCATTCGATAAATTAATACTTTAGCATTAGGACCTAACAAATTTGGTTTTGATGGGGTGAAACGATGCACATCATAAAATCTTCCCAGTTCTACTCGGAGTTGTTCACCCCTCATTTCAATTATAACGTATGTACCTATTACAAACAAATTTGTGAATGAAAAAATAATTACAAATTGAAAAATGATGATTTGACCTTCATAATTGAAATAAAATCTGAGTATCCCTAATTCATCTCATTTTTGTAAAGCTTTTATAGAAGGGAATAGTATGAATCACAAAATCTTCGATTATGGATATAGGTAAGTGTCCTAAAGCAATTTGATCATAAGCTCTTCACAAAGCTTTTGTTATGATAGGCTTCATGTTGCATCAATTTGAACTTGCTCGATTTGTATAATTATGTCCTTATAATGTAATTGTTTTTTCTGTAAACCTATTATTTCAAAATGACATTTTGAAATAATTTTAAAGCTTTGAATAGCTAAAACGATATCTAATCCAATAGCTGCTTCAACTGGTTAGATTGATTAGTGCTAGATCGAACATATTGAAAAATATTTTTTTCAACAAATCAAGAATTTTACTTTAAATTTTGGACCTCCATTAAATAGTTAATGGTTCCATCTTTTTTTTAATTTTTAGATAATGAAATAGATAAATCAAGTGCATTCTCTTTATTTTGGCTCAAACTACTAACACCAGAAAGTCACCTTTGAATTCCAAGTTTGTATTTTCATTGGGCTTATGTAGAATTCCTGAGATATAAAACTTTTGAAAAATCCCTTTTTCCTCTCATCATCTTCATTTGTCCCATTGTAGTTGTAAGGCGTTTGCTCTTTTCAAGCGTTTAGTCTCGTCTATTGTTTTTTATTGAGTGCCAATTAGATAGCCTTCATTTTATGTAATATTTTCACCTTTTTGATAGATTGCACCTTGTGCTTCTTGGCTGTTTAAGCTTTTTTTAGTTGTCAGACATGGTGCTCTATATCATTTTATTTGCACCCTTACACGACGATCTGCGAGAGTACCTTACTTCAGTTTAACCTTATAAAGAGCCTATTTATGATTAACTTATTAAGGGTCCATCCTTAAAACATGCCCTGTTATTGGCAAAAGCTTAAAGCTTAGGTGGGTGGTGGTGTGGCTTATGTATGATACAAAGGTTTGGCTACCCTTTTTTTTGTTATGAAAAGGGTAGGTAACTTTTGTTTTGGGCTAAAGCCCCAAAATTGTAAAATGTCATAATAATTTTGAACGTGACACGTTATTGGCCATTGCAAACCGCTTGGTGCATTATCTCTTTTCAACCCTTCAAGCATAATATGACAAGAAAAACAAGCCATGGACCAACCCCATCGTTTCCACCCCATAGGAACTACGAGATCACCCTGAAGATGTTGAAAACACCCAAGGGTCACAAACCGACCATAGAACCTGATTCAAGAAGTTGAACTAGCTGTCCACTTTAGTTTGTTATATTAATGAAGTGTCCAATCTCATTTTGAAATAGCCATCCATTTATTAATAATACTTCTATCATTTCATTTAATAAGATTTTATTGGATAAAAAAAATTTGAATAAATAGTGGTAACTTTCCAAAAGAGTATTATAAATGGAAAAATCAATCAATAACAAACTATTTGTTTTTAACCATCTCTGTTGATTATCTAATAACTCAAAACTAGAGGAACTCTACCCTCTCTAGCCCATTCTACACGAGCAATTTCAACCCCATTAAGACGTCTCGCAATTTGTATTTTAATACCTTTTATATCTGTTTTTTTTTCCAATTCAATAGCTTTTTTCATGGTTTTTCTAAAAGCGACTCTATTTTCTAGCTGTAGAGCAATATATTCTGCAAGAATATTTGGTTCCCCATATGGTTTTGGTATTTCTGTCAAAGTCATGTGAAGCTTATGACCCCCAAAATGGAAAAAATTTCGTACATCTACTTTCAATTGTTCAATCCCTCGGCCGCGACTTTCTACCAATAATGCGGGAAATCCCATATGTATTTCGACTTCAATCAATTTTTTTTTTCTTTTTATCTCAATACGTGCAATTCCTCCATAATTAAAAGAACTTCTTATATGTTTACGTACGTAAATTTTGATGCAATTACACATTTCCCAATCTTCCCGAAGAAGCTTAATATAATTTTCAAGACATCTTACAATGTCATGATGCGCCCATTCTCATGGCAATTCCTTTAATCTTTTTAGCTTTTGGAACTATTTTTGTAGGATACTTGGCAAAGTTGAATCTAAAGGATCTACAATTGGATAAATACCTTTGGTGGCTAAACCTTTTGATAGTGCAATAGTTGCATCTAAGTGTGCAAAAGTTGTAGCCTCTTTTGCAATGGAAAAAACAATGAAATACATTTAAATTTTATTTGGATCTTCAAAATTAGAAATAAATTTATCGGGTATAATAATGGGATATAAAAATACTAATAATTAATGAATTATTATACGGAGGTATACAAACAATTCAATCTATAAATAAAAATGAGTTAATCTAGAATTCTATGTTAAACCATCACTTGGTAGGATGTTATGTGGGCACATCATGTACTACTAAATCGGGCACATAGCTAGTGGCATAGGATACATTGACTCGGTGCTGTATGGTAGGACTTGTTCAATCTAAACTTATGCGAGTCCTTTGAAAATGTTGGTTTGTATATTATTTCCAAATTTTTCATAGATTTACGGAGTAGGATTAGGAATTGCAATAAATCGATCTACAATAGAATCCATAAATATTTGGGTGAACCTATGAACGATTTACATTTAATGAATAAGTCTTTTTCCTATTTAACGAAAGGAAATAATAATTTTCTGAAAAATATGAATAGCATGTTCTAGCATAATGAATGAACTCCCCATATACTTTCATTTATTAGGAAAAAAAAGAAAAATAAGGAAAATAAGAAGAATATTTCATAGTACAAAAATATAAAAATTATATATATATATATATTTCATGTCTTTTGGCTTTTTATTAAAGTATGGTGACTCTTTTATATGCTCAAATATATTATTTGCATTATTGTTCATTTGCTAGTCGATAATGAAATTGTCCATTATACAAATAGTGTAATGAAAAATTATGTTAACATCACGACATCTAACCAAGCTAAAAGATTCATTATCCCTCTATTTATTTTGGTGCATTATCCACATCCAGAAAGTTTTTATTATAAGGCCGAAGATCCATCATTATGTAATTAGACGATAAATTAATAAAAAACAATAAGGACCTGAAATGCGAGTTGTGAATAGAGCATATTGTAATTTATCTATTCCCAAGGCATAACAATAAATTTCTTGAAGTTGGAATTTATTATGGAGGTATAGTGCTTTCACTAACAAAGATAAGATAATTGTCACTTGGATTAAATTGGTTGAGAATAAATTTCATAAAGGAGCCAAATGAAGAGAAACTCACTCTATTAGTTATGAAATTCCCTTAGCTTTATGTGTATTATCTATATCTCTACTTGCGATTCGTTGAAATACATATATATTTGAAATATATATATTTTTTCAATTAATTGATGGAAGAACCGGAGATAAGTAAAAGCTTCTCTTTCCTTTTGAGTGGTCGGGATTATCCACAATAGAATATCTGCAACAATTGTGAATCTCATAATTATTTGAAACAATTATTTGAAACAAAACAAATCATTAGGAATGTTCCCATTTCTTCTTTGCTCATTGGATCGGTGAGGGAAATGGTACATACATGGCAAAAATGATCTACACTCGACACCCTTAAATTGTGGCAGGTTAACCTAACTACAGGCAAACGTCCATTATTGAAGTTCGTTATCCTACTTTCCTTGATGGTAAATTTCCCGGCCTCAAAGCTTCCATGGATGTGTCCTAAGATAATGACCGCCGAGGCAAGGATGAGCATAATAGGCCCAACCCAGAAACGTCTGTCTCCAACAAGATTAGTGAGTATCATACCTCGCGTTATCCAATAGTAGAATCCTACAAATAAAGCAAAAACAACTCCCATAGAAAGAACATAATGGAAATGTGCAACCACATAATAAAAGCAATGTCCAGCCTAAAATTGGCCAATACTATTCTGGTAAGAGTGGAGTAGGTGCCCTTACTAGCATGAAGGCCGAAATTTGGGTTTCCTTTGCGCTTTTAGTGCACCTCTCGTAACCATACATGACAGTCTTTCCATCATACAGTTTAATCAATAGATCTTGAGAACCAAGTAGCTTGAGAAAATTCGTGCTTATGTTCATAAAATTTGTGAGATTTCTCTCATATTTATTCCTTCAAATTATTTCATACGGATAATCCAAAGAAATACCAAAATGAAATAATAATTTTTTCTTCCCCATTTTTGTTTTCCAAAAGTCAAAAATCTATTACTATCTGATTTCGTAGAATACCCAAAAACAATTTCCTATAATGCGTTTGGAAGGTAGACTGAATGGCTCTAAAATGATTGTATTATTAAAATTGGCTCGAACCAAATTTGGGATACCTCCTCCACCTTATGTTTGTGACCTATGGTCTCACATGTGTTTCAAAGACACGATCAAAGCACGGCCAAGGATATTTTTGGTTACATTTGGTATGCCTCTTTCTTGACATGCTATGGTGTTTTAAAGGAGTCAATTTGAATGGCTTCGAGTAGAACCCATAATAGGATCTCGAAAAATAAGTAATTTTTTATCAAAATGGGGTAAAAATTAATTGAAAAAAGAATGGAACAACCTTAAATAAATTGCTAGAGCAGAACTATCTACAAGATGAGGATTTCTTCACATAATAATTTGATAAAGGAGAAGAGGAAATCGTAATATTGGGAGAGGTTAATGCTTATGTATGCAACTTCCCCCCCCCCCTCCCTTCCCCCAAAAAACCATATGTGATACGTTAATTTTCTTATGGCTTAAGCGATGAAATGAGATAATCTTCGAAATTACACCCGATATTTCATCTACCCAAAATCCAAGTGAGTTTTAAATAACTTCAAGTTCTTTTTGTGTAACTTGTCTTACAGCTAAAGGTCTGGTGTATATATTTTATTAATATCATCTTTTGAAAATTGAAGGGATAATTACTAAATTGTGATGATTAATTCAAAATTTGGGACCATAAAAAAACAATCTATTAATAAATACATGTTATTTGTTGTTTCAACATTAATTTCCCTCAACATTCAAACACATCATGTCAAATTAATGTTGAAATACATTTTTAAATTAAAAAAAATTCCACAAAATGGATGATAAATACATTATATAATATGTTCCTATCTAATTTTGAAGAAATGGTTTGATACATGGAAGCTATATAGGAATGCTTTGTAAAAAAAAAGGAGTCTAATCTTGCATTGGGTGGCTTTTCTTAACATACTTGGACATTAGGTAAAGCATTTTGAAATGTTAAAACTAATCATATGCCCTAGACCCAATGAGCTATACGTTCATGGAAACATTTTCATTTACAAAAGGATCAATTATGAGACAAACTTGCCTTGCTAGAAGTGATCATGTGCTTGACACAAATCATGCATCTTAGCTTTAAGTTTAAATGACATACCATTTTGTTCTCCATGAGCAATTGTGAAATCATGCATTGAAATGAGATGTTATTCATTCTTACAAATATCCTACAAGTGGACATGGATTCATGAAGACTTGTGGGTCCTAAATTGGTTTTTTTTGTTGGACTTAATGACTTGACCTCGTATCATGGTGCCACCACATAAATAAGATAAAAACTGAGTTTAGGGCTCACATATATCCAAGCTTTAAGGCTTTGGTTGATACCTATTTGCCATACAAGCTTTGTTCAAATTCATTGAGGAAAACAATTCTCTCTTGAATGTTACATCCAACCTTGCAACTTTTGCCATTGAGCTCATCTATTAACAAGCCTTGATGTTTCATCAAAGCAGAAGCAAATTGTCATCCAACATGGACATAGGTTATAATAGTCAAGCCACAAAGCTTCACATGTATTTTCCTTACCTTCTTGGTTCACCCACATTCAATATCCTCATATCCATCACCTGTTGCACAATGTTTTTGTCATGTTTTGAAATGAATTGTGTTGTTCAAAGAAAACAAAAGTTGTTTTGCCAAATTATATTTTTGCTGAAGATTTCAAGGTTTATTCTAAGGATTCTAAGGATACTTATAAAGTTTATTATTTCTATCATTAGTCCACTAAACTAGCTTTCTCAACACAAAGTTATGAAACATCTACACACACAAAATGCCAACAATAATACGATGCACACAATTATGTATGCACACAATTCACTCTACATTACCAGCTACCAACTCAAAAACATTATTTATAGCGTTTGCAGGTTGTAGGATTTGGGATCCTTAAATATCAAACAATTAACGTCCCAAGTCACCACCAAAGAAAGTTCCCATCTGTACGAAGTAACCTTGGGCTAATTTGAAGAAACCCCCCTTCCCATCCCCTCTCTGTATTTATTCCCTTACTTCACCAATTTCTCTATGTATACAGAACTGGTGAAAGCTGAAAACCACAGTTTACAATTGTGGCGTTCAGTCCAAACTGCTACATTATAGGGAAGCAGAGGACTGTACAACAGCTGACCCTCATCATGGAAGGCATTTTACTCTGAATCTTCAACCAGAGAAGAATTTTCCTTCCCAATGTTGTACACACACACCTGAAATTCTTAAACTCACATGTATTCATCTACAAACAGCTGAAACACTAAATATTGCAATCCCCATAGCTCCCCTCTCAAAGCTTCCAATGACCATTCTAATATCCTTCTGAGGATGCCAGAGGAAACCACATATCTGGCAAATCCAGCCTTGGAAGATTTCCATGTCCCCCTTTCACTTCTTCTTGTCCTTTTCATCTAAAGCCCTTCTGCCATTCCCTCTATCCTTCCTTGCTTTATATCCCCCACAATCAATCACTTCAGCCCAAACACCATCACAGGGCCTGGTACATTCCAAGAAGCTAAATGTATTTACCATCACCATGTGCATTACAATTCTTATACATCGCTCCTGTTGATCCTGTGCACCCTAAGGGCTCCAATAATAAGAGAATTGAAGCTTAGTCTTTGCTCACCTTTAAGATTCAAATTCATCAGTGTTGGTTCAAGTCACAGTCTGGGCAGGTGCAGCTGTTAAACCCTTCTTGAAGCCAAATATCTTGAACCGGTCACTTATATCAGCTTCATTGCTGTACTCCTTAAAGACATAGTCTTCCAGCTTTACATCAGCTGGCACCTTCCCCTCACTGTAACAGGTTGGACACAAGTTGAAGTTCTTTGTTGTCTCCTTAAATCGAGGCCCAATTATGATGTAATTACAAGTTGCACAAATGATTCTGGTGTGCCGCACACGGTCACCAGTCTCAAGCTTTGCCAGTGTGTTCAATATGCCAAATCCCCAATTAGTGTCATTAAACATATCAAGAAACTCTGGGTATGAAACTTGTGCTCTGTCATCATCTCCATGTAACTCTGCAAGCTCACTTGTTCCCTGCATATTCCAGCAAGAGCTTAAGATCTAACAGTCAAATACAGTCACTTATGGAGACCTCTTTGCTATACGTGATGGAGTTGAGGGTGTTGCCTTTTTGAAGACAATGGAAGGGGAAAACATCACAAAGTTTCTGAATGCACATGGAAATGTACCTGATCAGGAAGGTAGATGGCACGTAGGTACTTGATGTAAAATTTTGCATCAGTGTTAGAAATGACTCCCTCTCTTGCAGATGAGGCACGCCATTTTAGCACATCAAACACTAGCCGCTTCCTGCTGTCAGTGGACCCTCCACACAGTGGAGCCAGCACTGCAAAGAACATTCCAACATCCACTCGACCTAACCCAGTGGGGTCCAGCACTAACAAGATGCGTTCATTGATTGCCCTGACTGCACCCTGCAAATGATTGCCACTGCTCATCAGATTTGGCAAACCGAATGCAGGAGCATCTGACTTCTTCCAGTCAAAAATGTCAGTCTTTCCCCCTCTATCATGTATAACACTGAACGGACTGGGTTTCTATCTGCAAATTACCTGGAATGTCTCTGGAGTTAGGAATTGAAGAAGCTGACGCAAAGTCTTCTCAAGCTTTGCTTTACGGACTATTTTGTCATTTTCAACAGGAGTTCCTGTGGGCTTGGAAACGCCTGGGAGATAATCACTGTTCTCAATTTCCCTCCTCAAGTCACCAATATCACAGCGATGTAGCCGAGTGTGTTTTTGAAACCTGCGTATGTCAAGGGCACATGCAAGGAACTCACGTGGAGTTGTTTTGCTGTTGGGTGCTGGTTGAAACCTTGCATTCTCCACTACCACAAATGGGGAGTCGACATCTGGTTCAGAAGGGATGGATTGTTCTGAAATGTTAGATGGGTGACATTCAGTTCAACTCCACAACCTAAAAGCATGACCAATTCAAGGTTCATTAGCACTGCCTACCCTGCTAAATTTATCTATGAAGTTCAGAGAAAAGTTCACAACAAGACTTTGAAGTTTCATCATGGATAGCAGTGAGTGGCTGCCATGATTCTCCCACTGACTTCATCAGCTACCAGCAGTGGGTGTACGTAACAAATAATAAACAATCTTGGGTAAACCATTACACAAATATCTGTGCCATGAGTTTCTGTTGCATTTCCAGAAGCAACAGGAACACATAGTCATGATGCTTGCTAGCACTCGATAGACATAGCTCATGAAAAAAGTAAACATATCTCAGTCAAGCTGCAACAAGCTTGAGAGGGAAGCTTCATTTGTTTTAGATGGTCATGGCACAAGCAAGAATCTAAGCTGAGGCATATAGAGGCTGACATAGATGGTAGTGGTGGGACCTCCAGCACAATTTTCTTCCAGCATGCCACTTGTGACTACATGGATGCCTAACATCTGCTACACAACTGGAAAATAAATCTATGAATTTGCAGAGAAAGCCCCACAACAACACTTGACAGTAACCAGTAACCACCATAAATCCAAAATCAACAACAAGAATGACAGTCTCAGCTACAGTTTAAACCCAACCAGTTCTGGTGGAATTTAAGCTGGGCTTCCTTGAGGAACTTGACTTTAGATGCCGATAAGATGACATGTTCAGGCATGTTTCGAGACAGAAACAAGCATGATACAAACATGGAGAGGGTAATGGCACAAGACATAAAGATGACAGTTGCTTTGTCTCCATCCCAAAAGCTCACCAACTATGTTGCTATGTCGACCTGTGGCACTTTGCTCAGCACTTGCAATGGCTGATGTGAGATCCTTGGGTCGTTTTTGCATCTGATTCAAATGCTTGATGGCATCATAGAGCTCAAGCCGATTTGTCATCTTGAAGGCTTCCTTGAAGGCCTTCCTGGCTTCTTCATGGTCCCCAGATCCCAACAGGGAAACTCCTCTATTTAGCTGTGCTCGCCATTCCCGTGGCTTTAATGCAAGCACCTTTGCATACATCTCTGCAGCATTTCCATACCTGCCACAAACAACTCCATTGTAAACAATGTTTAGT
>Ga0116229_10011409_pt1 | contig 13109 bp, 14 predicted proteins | sample S1TSphgellanicum_3_FD_87313 | JGI IMG/M metagenome (GOLD analysis project Ga0116229, IMG submission 87313) | Host-associated microbial communities from peat moss isolated from Minnesota, USA - S1T2_Fc - Sphagnum magellanicum MG | ecosystem: Host-associated > Plants > Peat moss > Unclassified...
AAACAGACGCTCATTGGTGAATATGCGCTGAAAGACGGCGATACCGGTTCGCCCGAAGTGCAGGTCGCGATCCTGTCTGAACGGATCCGCAACCTGACCACACATCTCGGTGACCACAAGAAGGATTTTCATAGCCGCCGCGGCCTGCTGGTCATGGTCGGTCAACGCCGGAGCCTGCTCGATTATCTGAAGCGCAAGGACCAATCGCGCTACGAGCAGCTCATTCAGCGTCTGGGTCTCCGCCGCTGATCCGAGACACTGCCTTAAAGACTGCAAGATGCCGTCCGTTAGAGACGCCGCCACGGGGCCGGTTGTCGCTAACGGTGGATTTTTCAGAGGTTGCGGCCCCCGTCACGCACCGCGCCTTCCGATCCGGGAAGCGCGGCGCGCTGCTTTCGGGCCACCCACCGCTGCGCCGCGGTTCGATCTCAGGCGCGATGAGAATTACACGGTCTTGCCGGTGCGCCGGCCTCTGTCCGTGCCCGATGCACGCATGCCTGAAACCCGGCCCGGCCGGGTGCCCCGTGGGCGACCGCAAGACGAAAGATAGGGAATAACCCACGATGTTCGATATTTTCCGTAAGGAAATCACCTGGGGCGGCCGCCGCCTCGTTCTGGAAACCGGCAAAATCGCGCGGCAAGCCGACGGCGCCGTGCTCGCCACCTATGGCGAGACCACCGTGCTCTGTACGGCCGTTGGCGTCCGTACCGTGAAGCCGGGCCAGGATTTCTTCCCGCTCACCGTCAATTACCAGGAAAAGGCGTTCGCGGCCGGCAAGATCCCGGGTGGCTTCTTCAAGCGCGAAGGCCGGCCCAGCGAAAAGGAAACGCTGGTCTCCCGCCTGATCGACCGGCCGATCCGGCCGCTCTTCGCACCCGGCTTCCTGAATGAGACGCAGGTGATCTGCACCGTGCTGTCGCACGATCTGGAAAATGATCCGGATATCGTCGCCATGATCGGTGCCTCGGCGGCCCTCACCATTTCGGGCATTCCCTTCATGGGGCCGATCGGCGCTGCACGGGTTGCCTATGTCGATGGCCAGTACGTCCTGAATCCGACGCCGGATCAGCTCGAAAAATCGGCCTTGGAACTGGTCGTCGCCGGCACGCAGGAAGGCGTGCTGATGGTCGAATCCGAAGCCAAGGAATTGACCGAAGAGATCATGTTGGGCGCGGTCTCATTCGGCCATAAAGAATATCAGCATGTGATCGATGCGATCATCGATCTCGCTGAGAAGGCCGCGAAAGATCCGTGGGATCTGCCGGTCGCGAGCCCGCAAAAGACCGAGATCGACAAGCGCCTGCGTGAGGCTGTCGCCGCTGATCTGGAAAGCGCCTATCGCGAAACACAAAAGACCGCGCGCCACGAAAAAATCTCGGCCGCAAAAGCCAAGCTGGAAACAGTCTTCCCCGACAGTACCGAGCGGGAAATCGCCACTAAACTGTTCAAAGACGTTGAAAAGGATATCGTCCGCGGCGCGATCCTGGCGACCGGCCGTCGGATCGACGGGCGCGACACCAAAACGGTGCGGCCGATCGTGTCCGAAGTCGGCATTCTGCCGCGCGCCCATGGCTCCGCCCTGTTCACCCGCGGTGAGACCCAGGCTCTCGTGGTCACCACGCTCGGCACTGGGCAGGACGAACAGGTGATCGACGCGCTTGAAGGCGAATATCGCGAAAACTTCATGCTGCATTATAATTTCCCGCCCTACTCCGTTGGTGAAGCGGGTCGGATGGGTACGCCGGGTCGCCGCGAAGTCGGCCATGGCAAGCTGGCCTGGCGCGCCCTCCACGCGATGCTGCCGACCAAGGAGCAATTCCCCTACACGATCCGCGTCGTCTCGGAGATTACCGAATCGAACGGCTCGTCCTCGATGGCGACCGTCTGCGGCGGTTCATTGTCGATGATGGATGCGGGCGTGCCGCTGGTGCGTCCGGTTGCCGGCATCGCGATGGGCCTGATCAAGGAAGAGTCAGGCTTCGCTGTGTTGTCGGATATTCTGGGTGACGAAGACCATCTGGGCGACATGGATTTCAAAGTCGCCGGCACCACCGAAGGCGTGACCGCGCTCCAGATGGATATCAAGATCACCTCGATTACCGAGGAGATCATGAAGATCGCGCTCGCCCAGGCCGCTGAAGGCCGCAAGCATATCCTCGGCGAAATGGCGAAGGCGCTGGAAGGCGCTCGTGAGGGAGTAAGCGGCAACGCGCCGCGCATTACCACCATCCAGATCCCCAAGGATAAGATCCGCGAAGTGATCGGCTCAGGCGGCAAGGTGATCCGCGAGATCTGCGAAAGCACCGGCGCCAAGATCGATATCGAAGATGACGGCACGATCAAGGTGTCGTCGGTCGATTCCGACTCCAGCCAAAAGGCAATCGATTGGATCCGGGGCATTGTCGCGGAGCCGGAACTCGGTGTGATCTATACCGGCAAGGTCGTGAAGGTCGTCGATTTCGGCGCGTTCGTGAACTTCCTGGGTTCACGCGACGGCCTCGTTCACATCTCCGAACTGTCGTCACAGCGCGTGGCCAAGACCGCAGACGTCGTGAAGATGGGCGACTCGGTCAAGGTCAAGGTGCTGGGCTTCGATGATCGCGGCAAGGTTAAGCTGTCGATGAAGCAGGTCGATCAGCAAACCGGCGAGGACCTCTCGGCCAAGAAGCCCGAGACGGCCGCCTCCTAACGGCGGCAGTTTTCGGATTGGCTCGTTCGGGACGGGAATGGACAAGGATCTTTTGCGCGCGCTCGCGATGCCGAAAATCATCGGCCATCGGGGCGCCGCCGCCCATGCCCCGGAGAATACGCTCGCTTCCCTGCGCCGCGCGCGTGATCTTGGGGCATCCTGGGTGGAGTTCGATGTCCGCCTGACCGCCGACGGTAGATGCGTCCTGCTGCATGATGATCTCTTGGACAGGACGACGGATGGCAGCGGTGCTGTCGCCGATGCCACGCTCGACCATATCGCCGCACTGGATGCCGGCAGCTGGTTCGACCCCGCATTTCGGGGCGAGCCGGTGCCGACGCTGGAAGAAGCGATTGATCTGCTGGAGGAGCTAGGCTTAGGCGCCAATATCGAGATCAAGCCGCATGACGGTGCAGAAATCGAGACGGCCGAAGCGATCTGTCGAATCGTTGAGGCCACCTGGCCGCAATCCTTGCCGGCACCGCTTTTGTCGAGCTTTGCCATGCCGGCACTCGAGACGGCCCATCGGATGCTCCCATCCGTCCCACGCGGTTTATTGCTCGAGCATGTCGGCGAAGACTGGCAGAGTCTGGCAGGCATAGTAGGCGCCAGCGCCATTCACTGCGACCATGCCCGCTTAACCGCCGCACGGACGCGCGAAATCCGCAGAGCGGGATATGCCGTAATGGCCTATACCGTTAATTATGCCGGGCGCGCTGCAGAATTGCTTGCCTGGGGTGTCAACGCACTTTGCACCGACTCGCCAGATCAGCTATGCGGTGTCACCTAAGAAGGACAGGGGTCGCTTTTGCCAAGCGAGCCCCTATATAATCGTTATGGGGAGGTTAAAATCCGCTCGATAGTGCCGAGGCGGATGGTAACGCCCGTTTTTCATTAGGAGCAATCGCTCGTGCAGGCGCTGAAATCGCTGTTGATCGCCGGACGTGAAGTGCTGCCCCTCGTCGAGGGTGGCAAAGGCATATCCGTTTCCAATGGGGAAAGCTCCGGGGCCTGGGCCGCCGCTGGCGGGATCGGCACATTTTCTGGCGTCAATGCCGATTCCTACGACCCATTCGGCCAATTGGTGCAGCAGATCTATCGCGGCCGGACGCGGCGCGAGCGCCATGACGAATTGATTTCTTATTCGATTAAAGGCGGCATCCATCAGGCGCGGGTCGCGTACGAGACCGCATCCGGCCGCGGGCGCATTCATATGAACGTGCTCTGGGAGATGGCTGCTGCGGAAACGATCCTGCATGGCGTTCTGGAAGGCGCCAAGGGCCTGATCAATGGCGTCACGTGCGGCGCCGGCATGCCCTATAAGGTTGCCGAGATCTGTGCCCGCTATGGCGTTCATTATTATCCGATCGTGTCCTCGGCGCGCGCGTTCCGCGCCTTGTGGAAGCGGGCCTACCACAAATTCGGCGATTGGCTGGGCGGCGTCGTCTATGAAGATCCGTGGCTGGCCGGCGGCCATAATGGCCTCTCCAACTCCGAAGATCCCGAAAAGCCCGAAGACCCCTATCCGCGCGTGCGTGAACTTCGCACGCTGATGCGGGAATATAAGCTCGATGAAACGCCAATTTTCATGGCGGGTGGCGTCTGGAACCTACGGGAATGGTCGGACTGGCTTGATAATCCGGAATTGGGGCCGATGGCCTTTCAATTCGGCACCCGCCCCTTGCTGACCCAGGAAAGCCCGATTTCGGATGCCTGGAAGCAGCGTTTGCTGACGCTGAAAGCCGGCGATGTCTATCTCAACCGGTTCAGCCCGACCGGGTTTTATTCGTCCGCCGTGAAGAATCATTTTCTGCGCGACCTGCAAGGCCGGTCTGAACGTCAGATTGCCTACACCGTCGAACCGGTCGGCGAACATTCGGAAGAACTCGCGATTGGTGCCCGCGGTCGGATCATCTTCGTCACCGCGCATGATAAGAGAGCGGCCAAAGGCTGGATCGCGGAAGGATATAGCGAGGCGTTGCGGACGCCCGATTCAACCGTCGTGTTCGTCACCCCTGCCTCCGCCGAGCAAATCCGGGTCGACCAGATCGATTGCATGGGATGCCTGTCAGCCTGTCAGTTCTCCAACTGGGCGCAGAATGAGACCGGCACGACCGGCAAGAAGGCTGATCCACGCAGTTTTTGCATCCAAAAAACTTTGCAAACGATCAGCCATTCCGACGATGTCGATTTCAGCCTGATGTTTGCCGGGCATAATGCCTATCGCTTCGCCCAAGATCCCTATTACGCCAATGGATTCGTGCCCACCGTGCAACAGCTGGTAGGGCGGTTGCAAAGCGGCGATTGACCGGGTCAGGCCAACAGGCTTATGACAATCGCATTATTATGACAAACGCACAGCATGCCAGCATGCTTCTTCGGCTGAAACAAGCCGGCCTGCGCCCGACGCGGCAGCGTGTCGCGCTGGCCTCGCTGATGTTCAACGGGGAAGACCGCCACCTGACTGCCGAGCAGTTGCTTCGGGAGGCTCAGGAAGCCTCTGTGCGCGTTTCGCTGGCGACGGTTTATAATGCGCTTAATCAATTTGCCGAGGCCGGCCTGCTGCGCGAAGTGGTGATCGAGCCGGGACAATCCTATTTCGATACGAATATCGAAGATCACCATCATTTCTACGTCGCCGACACTGGCGAGTTTTACGATATACCGGTCGGCGCTGTCTCACTCGGCAATTGCCCGCCGCCGCCCGATGGCATGAGTATCAGCCGGATCGAGGTGATCATCCGGTTGGAGCCCGCCGGCAAAGCGTAATGATCTCAGGGCTCGATGGCTGAAACGGCCGATCCGGCCAGTCACCATAGCGCTCGACAGTCGCCAACCCCGCATCCGCGACAGCCCGGTCAAGGTCGTCCGCATCAGCATAGCGCAGCCTGACCGCGGTTTGCACAATCCCGCGGGACGGCACGCGCCGCCGCAGCCGATGCAACACGATGCCGGACCCTGGCTCTGGCAATGCGGTCATCTCTCCTTCAACAAGGCGACCGTCCGTATCCGCAAACGGCGCCAGCTCATAAGTCGCTTCAGCAGAAAATTCCTGCGGCGCCGGATTGAGCACATCGAAGGCAAAGAGCCCGTCCGGGGCCAAATGCGCCGCGACAGTGGCGAGCGCTGCCGCCTGATCGTCATCGGTCAGGCAATGCTGGAACGCGTGACCGGTCATCAGGATCAGCCGAAATGCCCGCCCCAACCGCGCATGCCGGAAATCGCCCTCGATCCAGCGCACCTGCCCCGTCCGATCCTGGGACCGTGCGCGGGCCAGCATTAGAGCTGATTGGTCAAGCCCGGTGACCGAAAGACCGGCCGCGGCAAGCGCCATCGCCAAACGACCCGTGCCGCAGGCCAGATCGAGCACAGGACCGCCGTGCCGCAAGGCAAGGCTTCGATAGAAATCATCGTCTGGCCCCCAGAGATTTTCGAGATCATAGAGCGCCGGATCATCATAATCCGAGCCTGCAAAATCCATCATGGCGCCGGATAGATTTCCTGCGGATAAACGCCCCACATTTCGCTGCGCCGGAGCCATCCGCGCGCGGCACCCCAATCGACCTGACACCAATCCAAATTGTCGCCCGGGCATTTTTCCAGCTTACCCAGCACGCCCGGCTCGACCCGCGCCACGATCGCGCCGTCGACCGAGGGATCGCCGCGCACGGACCGGATCGCCCCCTGCACGATGACATAGCGCTTGCCCTGCAGCTCGACCGCGTTAACCCAGCCTTCGGTGCCGTCATGATCGCGGATCTTACGCCAATTCTCATATTCCTGGGTGATCTCGACCGGCATGTTTTGCTTGGTAAAAACCCAGGCGATCGGGTACCGCGTCCCCGGCCCGACCCGGACATTGACCTCGCCATGACGCATCGAAACATAGCGCGGGATTGGCAGCTGCTCCTTATCGGCGGCCCGCGTGATAGAGGGAGTGAGTAGGCCGAATAAGACGATTGCCGCGCCCCATCTGCTCCAACTGCGCCGCTCTATGTGCATGCATCACCCTCCGATTCCTATGGTTAGTGACTATGGAACCAGCCCCTTTCGGTCAAGCGCAGATCGATCGTGGCGCTGGACAAGAACCGAGCGGCGCTGATACCCAAGGACGGTCGGAAACGCCAAGATGCCGCGCAGGCAGTCTTGCAAAGAGAGGTCGGATGCAGGGCAAAAAGACGGTCATCGTCACACGGCGTCTGCCCGAGCCGGTGGAAACGCGGATGATGGAGCTGTTCGATACGCGGCTCAATCTCGATGACCACCCGATGAGTCGCGCAGAGCTGACCGAGGCGATGCAGCATGCCGACGCGCTGGTGCCGACGGTCACCGACCCGATCGATGCTGCCTTGCTGGCGACAGCAGGGCCGAGGCTGAAGCTGATCGCGTCGTTCGGTGCCGGGGTCGATCATATCGACCTTGCGGCGGCCCAGGAACGCGGCATCACCGTCACGAACACGCCGGGCGTACTGACCGAAGACACGGCCGACATGACCATGGCCCTGATCCTGGCGGTCGCCCGCAAGCTGCCCGAGGGCGAGCGGCTGGTCCGCTCCGGCAAATGGACCGGCTGGGCACCGACCACCATGCTGGGCCACCGGATCTGGGGCAAGCGGCTCGGCATTATCGGTATGGGCAGGATCGGCAGCGCGCTCGCCCGCCGGGCCCGCGGCTTTGGCCTTGCGGTGCATTATCATAATCGCCGGCGGGTGGCACCCGAGCTGGAGCGGGAACTCGAAGCGACCTATTGGGAAAGCCTCGACCAGATGCTGGCCCATATGGACATCATCTCGGTCAATTGTCCGCATACGCCGGCAACCTATCATCTGCTGTCGGCGCGGCGTCTCAAGCTGTTGCGTAAGCATGTCTATATCGTCAACGTGTCGCGCGGCGAGATTGTCGACGAGGCGGCGCTCACCCGTATGCTGACCAATGGCGAGCTGGGCGGTGCTGCCCTCGATGTATTCGAGCATGCACCGGCGGTGAACCCCAAGCTGCTTCGCCTGCCCAACGTCGTGCTCCTGCCACATATGGGGTCGGCCACGATCGAGGGCCGCATCGATATGGGCGAGAAAGTCATCATCAACGTCAAAGCCTTCGTCGATGGCCATCGCCCGCCCGACCGGGTGTTCGAACGGATGCTGTAGGTTAAGGATCGTCCTTGCCGATATTCAGCTTCCCGGATGATGCGGCGTGGAACGAAGAGCGGCGCGCTGTCGAATTCGGGGTTGAGGTCGGCGAGTATCAAGGCCGCGTTTTCGTATCCCGCGCAGTGTTCCAGGCGTTGATTCCGGCGCCGACCCCGGAAACTTGTCTGGGCGCCTATCATCTTGAGCGTGAGCAATTCGAGCGGGCGGCTGAGCGCAAAATTGAACGGCGTGCGCTCTCGCCCGACGCCAATATCGAGCTGACGCTTAGTGACCTCCGGGAGACAAGGTAAAAGCCGACGGCAACAGCTCGGACAGGGTGAAGCTTCCGACGCCATCGACATGAACCGGCATGCGGCCATCGGCGAATTCGGCCATCACCTGCCGACAGGCGCCGCACGGCATCAGCCCGCTGGCTGGGCTGTCCGGTGGCGCATCGATACAGGCGACGGCGATAGCGTCGATCCGGCGCGCACCGTCGGCGATGGCGGCGAAGATCGCAACGCGCTCAGCACAGATCGCCAACCCGTAAGACGCGTTCTCGACATTACAGCCCGTGTAGATTTTTCCACCGGCCTTGACCGCTGCGCCAACGCGGAACTGAGAATAGGGTGCATAGGCGCCCAACGCTGCTGCGCGGGCGATACTGCTCATGGGAGATTCTTGGGTCACGTCATGCCTAGGGTTCAATCGAGCCAAGGACTATGACGCTACAGGCGATCTATGATCCTGGATAGGCTCTCCAACCGCGATCATGACCAGCGACCGGTCGAGCCAGTCGCTTTCCCAACAAGGTTCGCCGCGTCGAATTAAGCCGCGGATGCCTGTTCGAAGCTGACACCGGCACGCTGGCGATATTGCCGAGGCGCACGGGCTGCGGGTTCAGCATGCTTAGCGATGTTCCGCTCCTCACCCATCAGCGTGCGCAGCGCGTCACGACCGCGGGAGAGGCGCGAGCGGACGGTGCCGACCGGCACGTCCATGATCTCCGCCATCTCCTCGTAAGACAGCCCGTCAATCCCAGCGAGCAGGATCACATCGCGCTGTTCCGCCGGCAGCTTGGCGAGCGCCCGGTCAAGATCGCGCAGTTGCAGCCGCGCCTGTTGCGACGGCCCGGCGGTGAGCCGCGTCTCGGTCTCGCTTAAGACGACCGAGATGCCTTCGCGCACGCCGCGCCGCACCTGATTGACATATTGATTATGCAGAATGGTGAAAAGCCAGGCCCGCAAATCGGTGCCTTCCTGCCATAAATGCGCCTTCGACAAGGCCCGCGTCAGCGCGTCCTGAACCAAATCGTCCGACGCCGCCGGATCGCGCATCAAAGCCCGTGCATACCGGCGAAGCTTCGGTATCTCTTGAGCGATGCGGTCGAAAATCTCGGTCATCGATAGTCCCCATTTCCTGGCCGCCGAAGCATCAATTCAGTGCCTCAGCCGATGAAGGGATCCTACCTGCCTCATGTAAGCGTATGATGGCGAGAAACAGGGTATTTGGTAACACTACGTAAATGTTGGAAAACCAACCCGACGAAATACGCTCAATTGCGCACATGAGCCCGGTTATTGTCCGATATTTGTCACAAGGCGCTCGGACGTCTCAGTTGAAACTCCGCTGAAACCGCCCGACCAAACGCCGTCCGGCGCCCGGATGCCACAGTCGCGCGAAGGTCACCGGGATCTTGCCGTTCCAGGTCCGGCGTTCAACCACGAGACAGGCATCGCCGCGCTTCATCGCCAGACGCTGCGCGACCATCGGGGGGGCCGTCTCGGCGAGGATGGCATGCTCGGCTTCGGTCCAGGGCACCTGCTGCAGCAGGAAGCCATCGGGCGAGATCGTCTCGAACGATTCATCCCGTGCCTCAGGCACCGCATCGAGATTAATCCAGCGCTCTTCCAACTGCACGGGCCGTTCATCGGCCCGATGGCAGCAGAGGACACGCAGAATGGGCGCACCGGCGACCAGCGGCAAGCCCGCGCCTGGCGCGCCATCAGCCTTCAGAAGATTGCGCTCCAGCAGCTCAAGCCGATAGGCGCGGCCACCAAGATTGATTTCAGCGGCAATATCCCAAATCTCGAACAGCGGCCGCTCCGGAGCTGGCGCTGCAACAAGCGTCCCACGCTTGCGCCGCCGATCAACCAGCCCCTCCCCTGCCAAGCTGCACAGCGCCCGATTGACGGTCATCCGCGCCGCGCCATAGCGCGCCATTAAATCGAATTCGGACGGGACCGGTGTGCCCGGCGCCCACTGGCCGGACAGGATCGGCCGTTCGAGCGCGCGGCGGATCTGCTGCCACAACGGCCCTTCGCCATCCAGATCCGGCGTGACGGTCTTGCCTGAGTCAGACAACATCGCGGAGCCGGCCGGCGGTTCGGCGCCAGCGTTCAAGAATTGCCTGCCGCCGGATATGGTGCCCATCGCGGACGCGTGTGACACCACCCGCTATGACCAACCTGATCGCCGACCCGGTACCGGCGAAGATCCAGCTATCGATAATTTCGCTGCCGCGCCGCGCGATCAGCGCCGGATGTGCCGGATCAAGCCCGACAATATCGGCACGCGCGCCCGGTGCCAGCACGCCATTCGCCTGATCCAGCGCCTGCCCGCCGCCCGCCGCAGCGCCCGAGAATAATCGCATACCGGTTGAGGCGCTCTCGGTCGCGGCAACATTGCGCGCACGCAGCACTAAACGCTGGCCATATTCGAGCAGTTGCAATTCCTGCACGAGCGAGATCGCGACATTGGAATCCGTGCCGATGCCGAAGCGGCCACCCTCGTCGAGAAATTCGCGGAGCGGAAACAGCCCGTCGCCGAGATTGGCTTCGGTCACCGGGCAGAGCCCGACCACAGCGCCGCTCTCGGTAACCCCACGCCGCTCCGCCTCCGTCAAATGCGTCGCGTGAACAAGGCACCAGCGCGGCCCGACCGGCGCATTGGCCAGCAGCCATTCGACAGGCCGCGCCCCCGTCGCCTGGATGCTCTCCTCAACTTCCCGCACCTGCTCAGCGATATGGATGTGAAACACGCGATCCTTGGCCAGCGAGACCAGCGCCGCAAGCTCGTCCGCGGTCACTGCACGGAGCGAATGAGGTGCGAGACCAAGCGTCGCGCCTGGCAGAGCCGCGACAGCCGGCTCCAGACGCTGAAGCAACCCGGCATAGGAATCCAGCGATTGAATGAAGCGACGCTGCCCGGCCGTCGGCGCCTGACCGCCGAACCCACTATGAGCATAGAAGACCGGCAGGAGGCTAAGCCCGATGCCGGTTTCCGCCGCGGCGGCGATCACGCGATGCCCCATCTCCGCGGGATCGGCATAGGGCTGCCCAGCCGGATCGTGATGCAGATAATGGAATTCGCCGACAGCGGTAAACCCGGCCTCAAGCATCTCCATATAGGCAAGCGCAGTCACGGCCTCGACATCGTCGGGGGTCAGCGCACCAACAAAACGGTACATGACATCGCGCCATGACCAGAACTGATCATCCCGGCGACCACCCTGCTCGGCCAAGCCGGCCATTCCGCGCTGAAACGCATGCGAATGCAGCGAGCCCATCCCCGGCACGGCATAGAGATCATGGCGTTCGGCCTGCGCGGGTGCGGCGATTTCGGTCTCAACGGACTCGATCAAGCCGCCCGAGACGGTCACAAGGACATTATCGCGCCAGCCATCTGGGGTCAGCGCTGCGGGAAAATGGTGGGCGGATTTGGCAGTCGTCATGGTTTTATGTATAGGCATAAAATCGGGATTTGGCTAGAGCCCGACCGCATCGTCGGATCTGGTTCCGCTGGCGACCGCGGCCTGGTTAAGGGCAGCGTGATTACCGGGGTGTGGTCACCCGCCGCCTAAAAATCTTCCAGATCGCAGCAAAAAACGCGATCACCGCGATGATGCCGACTTTCGCGAATTTGGCGACAAAGGCAAGACCAACGGCCAAGAGACCCAGTTTCTTGGCTGCAACGCCCGCGATCAGCGCCGCCAGCCCATATTCCGCGACATGGTCAGTCGAGACATTGAAATCGTCATAGCGCTTGCCGGGCACGAAATTCAGTTTGGACAGCAGCAGCGTCGCGATTGGCCTCTGCGGATCAATCAACGACTGAGACGTCACCATGGTAAGCGCGATATAGCCCTCGCGGCCCAACATGAGCGTCCGGTAATTGATAACATCATCCGCTTTATCGGCGATGCCTTCGTCATGCGCGGCGATCGACCAGATCAGGCGATGCGTGAACTCGTCATAATGCGGCTTCTCGACCCAGCCAACGATATCAAGTGCCGGAATCTTTTGTGCTGTGCGCTGCTTATTGGCCTCGTCCGTCGTGGTCTTTATCTCGCTTAGCAGCTGATCGGCATCCCAGGTCTGGGCATCATCATCCTTGATGTAACCGGCCGGCATATATTCGACGAGCATGAACCAGGAGGCCGGTTTCGCCGGCACAATCAGGCCCAGAAAATTGTCAGTAACGTGGTTGCCGAGCGACTCCATCGCCGCCTTGCCGGGGTCGTGCGGGATAAAGGCGAATCCGTCGGGCAGATCCAGCGCCGCTTGATTGCGCAACGGGATCGACGCAGGCCCCATGGTCCCCTGGCGCAGCAGCGCGCCGTAGGGATCCTCTTTGGGTGGGGTTACTGGCGCTGCTTGCGCCTGTTGTTTCGCCGCGGGTGGTTTGGCGTGTTGTGCGTAGCTGGGTTCCACACCGAACGCCAGCGCGACAGAAAACGCAATCATTCCAATTGCCTGCCGCACAGAGACGAGATCCATCGGGTTAGCGGTGCCGATCACTATTCTGGGGATGAGATTGATGAGCCGTGCGGTACCGTCGCATAGAGCCGTTCACCCGTACTGTCCTTGTGCCAGACCTGCACGATCTTCCCCGTTTCGGGATCGACAAAACGCTCCGCGCCAAGGCGCCAGCCGGGGCCTGGCATAGTTGTTCGAAGCGGCTTGTAGCGAAATCGTTCGACCATCGTCCCGACGATTATCAAGGCACCGAAGATCGCAGGCCCGATCATCGCCGGTCCCGCCGGAGTGAGGAACCCAACCACAACAGCCGCGCAAAACACGACACATCCGAACCCGAGCACCACAAGGCGCAGCATGATGCACTATCCGATCGGCGCCGGATCAATCACGACCGCAGTGCCGTAGGCAACGATTTCGCTCATGGTCTGGCCGATCTCGGAGGAGTCAAAGCGCATCATGACGATCGCGTTGGCTCCCATCAGCGTGGCATTCTGGACCATACGATCGAGGGCATGGCGGCGCGCTTCCTC
>Ga0116229_10011411_pt1 | contig 13105 bp, 15 predicted proteins | sample S1TSphgellanicum_3_FD_87313 | JGI IMG/M metagenome (GOLD analysis project Ga0116229, IMG submission 87313) | Host-associated microbial communities from peat moss isolated from Minnesota, USA - S1T2_Fc - Sphagnum magellanicum MG | ecosystem: Host-associated > Plants > Peat moss > Unclassified...
AGGGGTAAGTGGGGGTGTGTGTGGGTGGGGGGGGGGGAGAGGGAAGAGAGGAAGTTGGGTCATTTTTGAATTGTGTAAATTTGAAAGCACAAAAATTCAGGAAAAAAAAAGAAAAGAAAGAAAAAAAACCTTGGTAGATTTGGGATCAATGTTCCATTAAATTTCCCTATATTGTAAGTTGACATTTTGGAAAAAAATAAAATTTTTAAGACCCACAAAATGAAAAGAAGTTTTATTTATTTTTGTTTTCGATAATATCAAATGGCTCGAAAGTTCATATCTATCATAGCATAATGATCATGCCCCTTATGACAACTTCAGACTAAAAACTTCCCTTAATTAGATCTACAACTTCTCATCTAAATGCATTCATTCCTTCTATGGAACATGCTCATCTATCACATGCACACATAGTACTCCAAATGTCACTCACACATCGGTCCAAGCTTGAGCCAAAAAAATTATGCCCAAATCCTACCTCAATGTGTTGTCTCTTGGCTATGTGTGGAGTGCAAGCCTTCACAATTGTCAATTTTGGTGAAGGTTTCAAACTTCTTTGCCAAGTGCCATGTGAGTCGATTTGTGTAGGTGTTGGTTCACTAAAGGCTCAAACATAATGATTCACTTGTCCATTATGTTAAGTTGGGTAAGGCGTCAAGCAAGCTCATTAGGGTGAGCTAGGCAATGCACCTAACATAAGGAAGGGGGTTAAGGGCAAGGCCATTCCATAACATTAAGGTCTAGGATGACACATGCAATGAATTCTTATGAAAATCTTGTTCAAAATACACACACATTTTGTTGAGTGTTGAGAAGATTTATAATCATCATTGGACAATTATGTCATATAATGTGGTCAAGAAAAATTAACTTAACCTCACACAATGATCCTTAGTATAGAATATAAGGCCCAAGGGAGTTGTTCGAATAAATAAGTTGGGCATCCTTTTTCCTTTATCCTTGGGTCTAATTCTATTGGGAATATAGCCAAAAATGTCTTTTACTTGAAAAAATGCCCCGAAATAAAGTAAAAAGAAAATAAAAAGGCAATTTGGGGTTGATAGTTGATACCCCCCCCCCCAAGGCAATATATTTTGCGAATCTACATGATGTGTATACATATATATAAATGCTACATTTCTTGTCACTTTTGTTGTTGTTTTAGTTAGTACCAAGAGTGTTCGAAGGTTTGCATGCATGCATGCATTGTGAATAACATCGTCTAAATGGGTCATTTTGATGTGCTTATGTCCTTTGCTCTAGTCTATATGCCTAATTACAAAGTGACCCTTTGATCTATAACTTAATTTTAAACATAAATTATTTTCATTACTTCTCTCTCCTTTTAATATTTATGAATGGCATGTTTTAATTCAATTAATGGGAGAAAAAGCCTTGCGTTAGGTGAGGGTAAGTCTTGGTGTAATCTATCACTTAGTTTCTCATATTTTATGGGGTGGGGAGTGGGCATGAACAAGTCTCATAGTCCAACCACCGTTTTCTTTCAACCAAAAAATTGGGATTTTTTTAATAATCATTTTAATGTAACTTCCATTAATTTTTGGAAAAATTCACCAAATTTTCAAAACCGTAAAATTGAAAAAAACACACCTTTTCTTAAACACTTGAATATTGACTACTTCTTTGTTTTATTGTACATTATTTTACTTACTTTCTTGCCACCATATATATAGCATATATTTGAAGCTTTTACAAATTATGAAATTAAAAAAAAAATTTATAAATTAACTAATTAAGTGTCATGAGAATTTTAAAAATTTTATTTGTTGAAAAAGAAACACCTGAAAAGAAAACAAAGAAAGAAGATTAAAAAAGGGGCCAAATGCCAACAATGATAGACCAAAAATCCAGCTGATTCCACCAACATAAAATAATTGGGAGGGGGTGGGCGGGGTTGGCCGTATATTGACTCGACAAAAAGCCATTATTTATATTTCTTTAAATGTTCCATTGTGCAATGGAAAGCCAGAAATTGCCATTATTCCCCTCACATCCCTTTAATTGTGGGGGAATCATATGACCATTGTCAACAATAAAAAAAATATAAAAAATTTAGAGCATCCATAAATAGATGCATGGATGCCCTACCTTTCCACACTACCTTTTAAAGGGAAAAAAAAAATTCTAAAAAATGTGCACACAAAAGCAGGCACTTCATATACATGATTTTGTGCCCTTCACCATTCCAACCTTCTTTCTTTGTTGCTTCATTGAAGAACAAAGTCTTTGATTTTTATGAACTTCTTCTCGTCCTTTGTGTCCACAAGCCAAACCCACCCAACCATCCATAATACCAAATGGCCTTTTACAATGTCTATAATAGTGGGCACCTTTCAAAGTGTGCTTAATAATTTTGATAGGGATCCGTGTCTTTTGTAGGATTTACAACTTTGAACACTTGTTACGGTCTTTGTTATTATAACTTTTGTTTCCACTTTATTATATTCAGCCACTTTTGTGGTCATAGACTTTTTAAATCGTCATCCAACTTAGGGTTAAATATCTCATGTTAACCAAAAAGAAAGAAAAGAAAAATTAAAATAATAAATTAAAATAGTATATATATATATATATTGGCTTGAGTGATTTTGTTTTGAAAAACTTTGAGTATGTTGAATTACTTATTTGAGTTCATATTATTAATTTGGATGAAAAGTGGATGTACATGATTGTATGCATGTATGTGTGTGTGTGTGTGTGTGGGATATATTTGAAATTTTAAAAGAGGTTGGATTGGGTGAATGTTGTTCTTTTGGTGGTCTAAATTGAAGTTTTATTAAGTGTATTTTTTTTGTGTAAGTTGAAGTTGTGTTCCCCCCAACATGTTATGATTGTAATCAAGGTTCTAATAGAAAGAACAAATCTTATGCAAAAAATTGAGTCATTATTGCACTTTTGTGTTTTTCGCTGTATGGACAAGACATTGGGTGAACATTGGGTGAAGGTTCAAGGGCGATGTTTAGTTGGTCAATTTGATTGAAAACAAATCAAGCCCTTTTCTTAGAGGAGTTTTTGTTTTTTTTCTCACAATGTAAAAGGACCCAATATTCTACATGCAAATATGTTCAATTAGATGATGATTGAATTGGTGACTTATAGCCTCGAGTTATAAGGGAAAATTATGTTAGATTATGGTTGTTATTAATATTCATAACATTTAGGATATGATGTACATGAAGTAAGCTTTATATTTATATTTGTATAGATTTTTTTGGAGTCTAGGTAATTCCTTCTCAAAGGTGAGAATATTCCAAGAGCGGCTTTAAAAAATGAAAATAAAAATAGAGGTTGTACATATGAACAACAAGGCACTTATCCAAGCAATTTCCTCCAAAATGATAAGCTTTCATGCTTGTTTGCTTGTCCCACACAACAAAGCCTTATATGCATGCCTTGTGTTTGTGAAAGTGCTTGTTGTTTGTGCCATTGAAGCTCATGCCATTGTTCTTTGAGTAGTGATGGTAAAGCCATTACCACGTTGGCTATGTATCAATTAATTTTTTACCAAAATTCATAATTAAGTATATTTTAAGCACGAGTTTTAGACTTTTGAATATCATGTTAAAAACTATGTAAAGTCCACAACTTGATCTTTAAAATAGTAGGCCTAAGAACACTATGTAACTAGAGCTATGGTTGTTGAATAATTCCACTATTCCAACCTTGAAAAGGAATGGAATGATAATATTGTATGTAATTCAATTGTGCAATATGAGCAAGTTAGGCCAATCGATGTTGGAAGTTTATTATAAGATATATATTTAGCCTCTATGTAGGTTGAGTTTATGGTTAGATAAAAATGTGAGGAATGCATAACAAATTTTAGACCAGTTTTGTCAAAAGTTTTGATTTGTAGTTGGCAATTTATGAACTTACACTTCATTCCTAACTTCCCAAGAATTGTTGTCGAAGAAAGAAGCCAACAAAAACATCACTTGAGAAACAAGAAGTTATCATCGATCAAAGAGCACAAGGGCAAAAGATCTTACCCTTTCCATATTGTGCATTGGTGAAACTATTGAGAATTGAAGGCCGAATGCAAAATGTGAAAGCAATCATATGTTGTAGATCCACCATTGATAGCCAAAATTTTCAACATATCCATTAGTGACCTCTTTCACAAATTCTCAATATTGAAGTTGAAAGATCAATTTGACGATCTCAAAACTTGATACACATAGATATTGTTTCATATGTATATTGCTTAGTAAAATCTGAAATTGAGATTTGGCAAACATGTATTTAGGTTAGTTGACCCTTTCTCACCATTGCAAATCTTTTGTTCAAGATTGAAAGAACGATGATAACATTGGTTATGAGAGATCCAAATTAACAAAATCATCCCAACAAAACTCTCATACTATTTCTACACAAGGGTCGTGGCCATAGCAACACAACAATTCTTAAAAGGCAACTTCATGATGGAAATCAGTTGCTAAAAGGTTGCATGAAAATTCTTATTACAAAGTTTTTTAAGCAAATGGGAACTACAAATGATGGAACACAATTGCACCAAGTGAATAATCATTGCATGGGTGGAAGAATCCAAACTCTTTAAAGAATTTGGACAAAAAATTTCACCTGAAAGCACGTAATGGGACTTTGTCCTATAGTTGCACACATTCCGCTATGGCCACACGCTATTAAATATTTTCAATTAAAAAGGAAAAGAATATATACTTTCCAATTGAATGAATAAATAAATACATGCCAGAAGAAATGCAGATTCAAAACCCATTTCACAACTCCAGAATTGCATATTCAAAACCTGGTATTTTTTTAACCAACCTCTCACCCTCTCATTTGCAAAGATCCACGGAAGTCAATCTCAGCTTCTGACAAGCCAACAATCCAACCATGAAAAACGAATGGAGGAATATAGGATTAGCGGAAGTGCATTCCATCAGTACAAAAAACACAGAGAGTTCCAAGAAAGCCTGCCTATCAATCAATGGATGGCAATTTGATTCTTCAATACATTCCTGGTGGGACATATTTGATTCCTTCACAACTGGTGATGGTGTGGGACTTACTGATGAACAGGAGTCGCAGAAAGGGTCCATGAGCCCATTGGAATTGCCACTCCCTTCACACCACCTCTGACGATCTCTGTCTAATTTGATGATATCAAATGAAACTCTTAGTTTTTATTCTCTGGTTTGCTCTAACAACTGTAAAATCCCTTGACTGTAAAGGAAACCCCCTCTGTCCAGAAGTGAAGGAAAAGCAAAGGGGGTGGCACTACAAAGAAGAAACAGGAGGTGCCATCTCAATGTACACTACAGCTGCACTCCTGGTTCTTTTTAGTGCAATAAATGTAGAGACCTAACTTGGTGGGTCTATGTTTCTTCCCCTTGAATCATAGCCCTGAAACCAAATTCTAAACCTCCATGAAATCTGGCCCTACAATCCTACGGGACAAGGCTGCTGCACTAAACACTGAACCCACTACAAGTGAAGCATGAAGAGTGTATATTTTGAATCACATTCTCTGTCTGTTCTATCTGCAGCATGGATTGAAAGAAGAGAAAAATCATTAAATTGACAGTGATTTTCCATCACTTCACAAAGAGCCCATCCAGCACATAGCCATCGGATCCAAGATCGCCTTCCAAGAGGTTCCCGTTCCCCACTTGTGGCTGGTGGTGGCACAAATGCAGAACAGGCATCAGTCAATTGCATGAAGATTCTCCTCACACTCAGCACTCTGATCTGAAAATATGGTCTCTGTTTCTACCTCTCTTATACAGATGTTAGAAGAAGATAAGGAAAAGAAATAACCAACAAGGATAGAGTTGGATCCAACAGAAGTAATTACTGATCTCCTGGGAACAAAATCAATGACAAACCTGTTTATTGAAGACCATATTGAATAGGTCATCTGATGAAGCATCAGTGGATGAAAATGGGCACTCCATCTTCGAGTAAACTGAGCCAGCTCTCCTTTCATCTCTCATCCATTTATCATTGCTGTCTGCTGTTTCAGACCCTCTATTATTACAATGACCACTGCCATTGTGCACTGGTCCAATCAATGCCCTGTCTGCTGCTAATCTTGATGGGAAAACCAATTCAGAACCACGTTGCCCTGACACAACTCCTTCACCGCCTAGATTATTGGCAGTGACAATGTGATTATAATCATAGTGAGAGCCGAATCTAGCAAACTGTGGTAACCCCAATTCATCATGGAAACTACTGAGCCCTGTTTGCAGTGCTGACCAACCTGATCTAATGTTATTCTGATTCACACTCTGTCCACAACCATTGCCAGAGTTCTGTGATGGGAGAAAGCTCACTTCCACTGTTGCCTCATTGGGGCTCTCATTTATCACACGGGGTCCAGTCCCCATACCAGCTGGAGGAAAAGTTGAAGGGACAATTCCTGTACTTTGTCCTAGGTAATTGGCATTTGAGTTTGGTTGGATTAAAGCATCCAATGCACTTGATACTGTTGCAACCATGCTGCCAGGAGGGGGTCCTATTACCCTTCTCCCTGTGCCCAAGACATCAGAAAGTGCTGTAGTATCTAACTCAGTTCCCACAAGTGGCAGAAAACCTCCTACACGACCAGTATTGTCAGCACCTGCTCTTTGCTGAAGGAGCTGCATTATGAGAGCATTCTCAGTTTGGGCTCTGGCTGGCAAGTTTGTATTTAAGGATCGAAGTCCACTGCTTTCCACTATATGCTGCTGGATACTAGCTGTTAGGGCTGTTGCTTCATCTACTGACCCTGGCTGCTGCCTGATTGCAGAAACACGGTGGGGTTGAGCAAGCTGGTCTAGATCAGTCACACCCTGGAATAACAGAGTCTGATCACCTACTGGTGATGGTAAGCTCATTTGTGGTCTCATTGTAGGTCCAACGTTTCCAACATTGGCAGAACCATGTAAATCAGCAAACTGAAGAATAGTTGCAGTATCAAGGTCACCACCAAAATTATTTGCTCCTGACCCACTCAATAAATCTGCCCGCAAGGCTGCAAGAGTTTGAACAGGAGGCATCTGCCTACTGTCCCCAGCAAGGGCTTGAAAATCACCATCACAGGCGCTAAAATCAAAAGCACCAGGACCAAAGGTTGCATCTCCACCTTGCTGATTTGTTAGTCTCCGCAGGTACAACCGGTATTTCTACAAATTGACAAACACCCACCATGTTTCACAAGATTATGGGTGATGAAAGTGCCCCATGACCCTGGCAGACACTTGATTTGCTAACAAAGTTTGACTCAGGGGCTCTTCACCCTGCAGGCCACCCTGTAGGGTTACAACCTCCTTTCATAGGTGGTCAATATCCCTGCCTGGAAAGGTATGAGCTTCCCAGTAAGCAAGAGGACACACTTATGACAAAAAACAACAGGATTGTAGCCTACAATTTGCTCCCCTTATGGCATTATGGGCAGCCAACATCCAAATAACCAATTACTGCTTCCACTCATACACTGGTCAAACCCTGCTTCCAAATCATCTCAGCAAGCATGCATGTTACCCTCCCAAACTTCACAAACAGCTTCCAAGTTTAAACCCTTCTAAAGATGCTGTGCATCATTGCTGAAATGAGCACAAAGAAATATAGTATATATAGTAAAGTAGTGCAAATACTATGAAGCCAGGTTTGCAACCTGGATGCAACTGGATCTTGAGCTTGTCCTCAATCTGTACCTGTAAATGGCTGGCAACATTTTCTCGGGTCAAACCTTGAACACCCATTAGCTCCAAGATTCTTTTGGGTACAGCCTCTGGATCACAAATAGGAAACCCAAGCGACCCACTTAAAGATGTTTGTTTTAGATACACATAAGACTACTGCAGAAGCCCACCAAAATGAAAACATACATCAAGGTGTGCAGTGAGTGAAGGCCATCCTTCTATAAGACTGGATATTGCTCTCCAACAGGTTAAGCGTTATATCCTACATGTGTCTCTACAGTGCAATGGTTTTCTTGCACCATATACTGCATTTATCCACACCATATGCCTAGCATTCAAAACCAAGAAATATGAATGGAGATCTTAGGTTTTTGGCTAGGCAGAAACTTACTGTCAACCCCTAACTGGTTTACAGCACAAACAAACTGCTGATGGAGATCCACTGACCACACAACACGAGGCTTTTTCAAACAAGAAGGATCATCACCATCCAAGTCATTATCATCATCATGCTCCTTTGCTTCCCTTCTCTTTCTAGAGAGCTTCCAGTTTGCATCTGTTGAATCATTGCCTGATGATGCATATTCCCCATTCTGATGCTCACCACCACCAGCACTAGCAGATTGCTCTACTTCCTTTATGACATTACGCTTCTTTCGAACCACATGCTGCCATATGTTCCGAAGCTCTTCTATTCGTACTGGCTTCAGGAGATAGTCACAAGCTCCATGTGTAATTCCCTTCATCACTGCACTTACAGCACCATTTGCTGACATCACTGCAACACAATAGAGCTCTGTTAAAGCTGATACTTTGGTAATAATCAAACTTAACAACTCCAAATAAAAGACACATTTCTTAAGTAATGTACTCCGAATGAAAAAAAAAGAACACAGTTCTTGTAGCACATTAAGGTCAGGATAGCAACCATACTTACTGATGACTGGGAGGTCCATCTCAAGCCCAACAAGTTCCAGAAGCTTAAAACCATCCATATCAGGCATAATTACATCACTGATCACCACATCAAATGCATCCTTATATGCCCGCAGCAGTTCCAATGCTTTGGTTGCCTTCCAACAAGTTGTAACTGGCAAGAAATACAAACCCAAAAAAAACCGTCAACAAATGTCTGCACCCGTCTACATAGGGGAAAAAATCACAACAAGAGATTCCTCCTCTAGTTTGCATCATTTCCTTTGTCAGGATACACACACCCTATAACAAACAAGTGTCAAGAGCACACCTTAATATACAATAGAGGATCCTGTAGTGGGTCATCATAAAATAGGATTCATGGCCATCCAGAGCAGTTGGAAACAGATTTTTTGCTCACTGCCCAGAAGAATGTACAAGCAATCTGAACTATTGCTTTCATAATCTGGACAAATGTTTCTCCACGGCTTCCTAGAGTGATAGCTGATTTTTGCATTGCTTGTGGAAACAAAAGGGACTTTTCTCTGATACCATATGCAATGCTAGAAGCAGGCAATGCATTAAAGACGTCCAAAATGAGATCAGAGGAAGAAATACTTGACGCCAGATACACCTAATTGCAGATCAAGAAACTGTAATGCTGTGCATTACATACATTGCAATAATGAGACTCTTCACAGAAGACCCCTGGATGTGCATTACATACATTGCATCCTGAGACTCTTCACAGAAGAGGACCCCTCGATTTCACCACGGGAATTGGACTGTGGGAATCAGAAGATACGGGGAAGAGACGGGAGGAGTAAGTTGTGTATGTAGATCGAGATATGTAGCATACAGTATACACACGTACCTTGGTAAGCACAGAGTCGCAGCATTTTCTCTAGGATGACGAGACATGTCCGATCGTCGTCCACCACAAGCACCCGCATTCCTGCAGGGAAGTCATTACCTGGTGGATCCATCTTGGTGTAGCTGTCATCGTCACTCGTATCAGATGTGGTCGTAGTCTTTCCATTGCTATCCGCATCGCTTGTTTGCTTCTGCTGCTGCCGTCCTTCCTGCTGTTCCTCCCGGCCGCAATGTTTCTGCTTGATCTCTTGTTGCTGATGTTGCTGATGCAGCTCCACAGTGGCCGTTGTCGACCGTTGCTCCCCGGGTGGTGGTGGTCCCATTGCTCCCCAAACCCTTCCCTACCGTGGCGCGGTCGTGTTCCACTCATCCAGTGCGCAAACCACCAACTGTGCAACCACTACGCGGCACCGGAGCCACGAACTCCGGATGCTGATGATGCACACGAGGAACCACCGCCATAGCCACGACGACGACGACGAGCAGACCAATTCTTACTGATTCTTACAAAGACGCTCAGGAAAGGCATCTAGCAAGCAAATCCGAGGCAAAAAAAATCGCAGGCTACAACTACTGGAAACAAAACACCGAAACAACGACAAAAAAGTCTGAGGAAAAAACCCGAGGACAGGTATTACGCACATTTCCGACGGTTACATACACTTCACAGCGTAGGTCGCGCAAGAAAGCGCAGAAAAACGAGGGAAAAAAAGTCGCAAACGCAACCAACGAAAATCACAGCAAACAAGCAAAGAAACCGACATCAAAGAAACACAGATCTGCTCCTCCGCACGAACGAATTCAAGCAACACCGGAGCACCAGAAACACCGCCGACCACCGCCAACACGACGAGCGCGGCGATGGCGAGAGTCAAGGAAGGAAGGAAGGAAGGGTAGAGGAGGAGGAAGGGCGCAGTACCAGGTAGGTACGTAGGGACCAGGTACCTACAGTCTAGTAGGTACCTATGACAAATCATTCATGAACAAGTACACTGCGCAGTGGCTCTGTGTTGTACCTACCTAGTTATGTACTAGGTACCTACTGCAGCCACCTAGTAGTAGGTATGCCTAGAAAGAGGAACCCTCTCAGTAGGTACTAGGTACATAGGTAGCAGTGGTAGGTACCAGACAGTAGGTGCCTAGTTCGCAGAAGTAGGTGCTATATTCTAGGTACCTAGATCACAGTGTAGTGGGTTCTAGATACTAGGTACCTAGATCGAGTAGTAGGTGCTATAACATAGGTACCTATGATGATGTTGTAGGTAGCTATGTGAATGATTGGTGCACATGTGCAATGTGATGCAAGAGTGGCTGCAGTGTACTAGGTACCTACCTACCTACCTGCCTACCTACCTACCTACTTATGTACTAGGTACCTGCAATAGGAGTACCTAGTACTATGCGTAGTAGGTAAGTAATACAGTTGTTTTACTCTGTTCATTGGATGCAAAATGCGCATGGATGTGTGGCAACGTTTTTACATCCATTTTGTTGCATTTGTTACCTCCCGAATTCACGTTGGTGGATGGATGGATGGATGGATGGGTGGGTGGTAGTTAATGATTTTTTACATTTGCTCAGGAAAGTTGTTGGAAAGTGCATTCAAATGCCACTACCACTGCACCACTCTAGATGGATGGATGGATGGATGGATGATATCAAAAGTATTTATCATACCCTTTGTGTTACCAACTATGTTCAAAAATCCTTTTTACAAATTTGACTTCACTTCTAATTTTTTGTTGGTTTGAATTTGGCATTTTATTTTTTTTAAAAACAAATTCACTTCCTTCATTTGGAATGCCACAAATCATAGGTTTATCTATGGACTTTGAAGACTTAAATAATAATAAATAAATAAAATTTAAAAATAAACCTTTTTTTCATTGGTCTTTAGAGAGATTTAGGTCATATATTATTGGATGGACATTCATCCATGATAGTCCAACTCGAAGTTTCCAAGCAAAAGGGTGGGCGGGGGGTAAGAGTGGGCCATCTAAAGACTCACTAAAATAAAATAAACCAATTCTATATAAAACCCATTTTTGAAAGAGGGGTGGGGGGTGTGTTCTAGTGGACCCCAATTGCACAAGAATCATGAGGGAGTTTGAGTGGGTTGTTTTCTTGCTCTCTTTTTCGTCTATACCTTGTCCCAACATCCAAAAGGCTGACAACTTCTACATTATATAACCTTAGTTGGGGTTGGGGGGAGGACAAAAACCAACTCATCACTCATGCTTGCCACCTTACACAACAAGTGATGGTGGTAGTGATGGTGGTAGTGATATGGTGGTGGTGGTGTTGGTGATGGTGGTGGTGTGGGTGGGAAGGTGGTTGTTGTTGTGTGCATCTCAAGCAATAATAATCCATTCACTTTTGTTAGGTAGAAAGAGAGAGAGAGAGAGTCTTAAGCTATCCAACCATTATTATTCTAGCCTACCCAACTTTACATTATTGTATGTCATACATGATAATATTAGGGTATATCATACATGATAGTATGTATGTATGTAGTATGTGTATTCACAATAGTGGGGGGAAAGGTGAATCAAGAATTAAAAGAAAAACAAACTTTGAACTTTCATGTTAATATGTCTATTAAGGAAGGTAGTTTGTTTGTTTTGTTTTTTTCATCACAATTGTTCGAACCACCTTGAGATTTGGTGGAGATGATTTTGTAATTTTTAGACCTAAGGTGGGGGGGGGGAGATATTGAATTTTGAATATTTGTTGTCACTAGAAATAAATATAAAAAATTTAATTGATTTTTAACAATTGGGCTCTATTTTCAAAGTGTTATTCTCACTTGGAGTAGTTACATAGCCATCATGTTCATACTTGACCCAACAACACATGTCACTAGTTCTTATACAAAAGCACATGTATTTGAGGAGTTTGGAATTGAAAGTTGAAATGTGCACAATCCTTATATCATTTTTGCATCATTTGGTGGTTTGGTGTTTTGTCTTTACTTGTTCCAAGTGATCCGATAGAGTCATTATATGAACATGGGTGTTCTTATTCATTGTCTAGGAAGAGTCTCTTGGTAATATTAGCTTTAATTGATGTCTTTTGTTGTCTTTGTTTTTCTTTATAATGTGAACTAAATCATGGATGACAATAACCCAAAACAAGGGGTATGTCACATTGTCGCTATTGTCATTTATGTTAAGATTTAATGTATCTTAAGGCAAAAGAAGAATTATGGAAACAACAACTATTTCACCATGCAAAAATATAATCTTCAAAAAAAAATCCTCTTAAAAGAACAAAATCCTTCAAGATATTATAACTCTATAACTAATCTCGAGTTTTGACACAAGCCAAAATATCATCTTTCAAAAATCCTCATATAAAAATAGACCTATTATTATTACCTAGGGGCAAAAATCCCTTAAGCTACCATATACTCTATAATGAATATAAACACAATATGTACTCTATACCTAGGGACCAATAGGGTTGATCTTACACCTATAAGTCATAACATCCCTCCCACTTTCAAGGAGAAGGTGTGAGATCCCTTTTCTATTACACGAAGAATTTTCATGTATATAAGGTACCCTTCAATTTTATTAGGAAATTTCTCCAAATGCTAAACCTTAAACCCCAAATGCTAAACCCTAAACCTGCCATTAGCCCGGGCC
>Ga0116229_10011412_pt1 | contig 13104 bp, 10 predicted proteins | sample S1TSphgellanicum_3_FD_87313 | JGI IMG/M metagenome (GOLD analysis project Ga0116229, IMG submission 87313) | Host-associated microbial communities from peat moss isolated from Minnesota, USA - S1T2_Fc - Sphagnum magellanicum MG | ecosystem: Host-associated > Plants > Peat moss > Unclassified...
ACCGGCATCCAGCAGGCGATCGATACCGCGATCGGCGTCAAGCGCAACTCCGACGACATCGTCGAGTCGGTCAGCGCCGAGGACATCGGCAAGTTGCCCGACACCAGCATTGCCGAGTCGATCTCGCGCCTGCCCGGCCTGACCTCGCAGCGCTCCGACGGGCGCGCCTCCGACATCAGCATCCGGGGCACCGATCCGCAATTTGCCGGCTCGCTGCTCAACGGCCGCGAGCAGGTCAGCACCGGCGACAATCGCGCGGTCGAGTACGACCAGTACCCCGCCGAGCTGGTGAGCGCGGTGGTGGTGTACAAAACGCCGGACGCGGGGCTCATCGGCCAGGGGCTGTCGGGCACCATCGCGCTGCAGACGACGCGGCCGCTGGAATACGGCCACACCACCTTCGCGGTCAACGGCCGCAAGGAATACAACTCCGACGCCGACCTGGGAAGCGATTCCAATAACCACGGCTATCGCTGGAGCGCCTCTTACATCGACCAGTTCTTCGACAACACGCTCGGCGTCACGCTCGGCTTCGCGGCACTCGACTCGCCGATCGTTGGCCGGGAATTCGGCATGTACACCCCGTGGCATCAGAATGGCACCGAGCATGCGGGCGTGCCAGCCGATGTCTATGTGAGCGACGGCATCAAGTCGCTCGCCAGTTCCGGAATCAATCGCCGCAACGGCACCATCGGCACGGTCGAGTGGAAGCCCAACAGCGAGTTCACCAGCACCCTCGACCTGTACTACACCACCGCCGATGCGGCCAACAACCGCCGCAGCATGGAAACCAATCTCGGCAACTATCCGAATACCGCCCAGTTTTCCAATCTCGATATCCAGGACGGCGTGCTGGTCGGCGCTACGATCAGTAACCTGGTGCCGCTGGCGCGCAACTTCTTCTACGACACCAGGGACGAGATTTTCCAGGCGGGCTGGAACAACAAGTGGGCCACCGGTCCCTGGACCTTCACCAGCGATATTGCCGCCTCGAAGGCGCAGCGTGTCGAGCATGACTACGAGACGCAGGCGCAGTACTGGAACGGCACCACCGACACCGCGACCTACTTCTTTCCGGGCGGCTCGTCGCAACCGACCTTCCACTTGCTGAATTCCTATACCAACCCGGCACTGGTGCAGGTCGGACCGACGATCTATGGTGCCGGCTACAGCCGCTTTCCGATCGTTGCCGACGAACTGCAGTCGTACCGCGTCGAGGCGATGCGCGAGGCCGGCGGCCCATTCCGCGACGTCGCCGTCGGCTTCAACTATGACGACCGCACCAAGGACAAGACGCAGCCGGAAGCCAACCTGAGCACCATCGGCAACGCCATCGACACCATCCCGGGAAACCTGCTGCTGCCGCCGGCGAACCTGGGCTTCTCCGGTACGCCCTCCTCGCTTGCCTGGAACGTACCGGCGGTGCTGGCCGAATTCTTCAATCCGATCCAGCCGACGACACTGGCCGGCTACCTGGTGGGAAAGACCTGGCAGGTGTACGAGAAAGTGCCGACGCTCTACCTCCGGGGCGACCTGAACCAGCCGCTGCTGGCGAACGTGACGCTGCGCGGCAACGTCGGCGTGCAGCTGGTGCATACCGAGCAGAGCTCCGACTCCGCGGCCTGGGGCCTGAACAACCAGGCCTATCCGGTCAGTGGCGGCAAGTCGTTCAACGACGTGTTGCCGGCGGTCAACCTGGTGTTCGACCTGGTTGACCAGCAGTCGGTGCGACTGAGCCTGGCACGCGAATTGGCCCGGGCGCGCATGGACCAGCTGGCCGCCGACAACGACTTCAGCGTCTCGACGACCACCGGCATTCCGTACGACACCGCGGGCAATCCCAGGCTCGATCCGTGGCGGGCGGATGCCGTGGACCTGTCGTACGAGAAGTATTTCCTCGCCAACAAGGCGTACTTTTCGTTTGCCGGGTTCTACAAGGACCTGCGCAGCTACATCTACGACCAGACCCAGGCCGCCAACCTGTCGCAGTTCGAGGTCGGCCTGCCGCCCGCCGCGGTACCGCCGCTGCAGAACGGGTTCATCACGTATCCGCTCAACGGCAACGGCGGCAAGCTCGAGGGCCTGGAACTCGCCATCTCGGGCTCATTCGACTTGCTCAGCGATGCGCTCAAGGGCTTTGGCGCCAACGCCAGCGTCTCGCAGACCAGCAGCTCGATCAAGATCGCCGGCACCGCCTCCGGCGTTGCCTCCTCCGACATTCCGCTGCCGGGGCTGTCGAAGACCGTCTGGAGCGCGATGCTCTACTACGAGCGCTACGGCTTCTCCGCGCGCATCGCGACGCGCTATCGCTCCAACTATATCGGCGAGATCGACGATTTCGCCGGCGACCGGCAGCTGGAATTCATCCGCCACGAGCAGATCACCGACTTCCAGACCAGCTACGAGTTCAAGCAGGGACCGGTCAAGGGATTGATGATTCTTTTCCAGATCAACAATTTGACCGACACGCCGTTCATCGATTATTCGCAGAATCCTGCGGCGCTGCGGGATTATGAGAAATTCGGGCGCGACATGTTCTTCGGTCTCAACTACAAGATCGGCTAGAGGCCGATGCCAGCCGCCGCCCGATGTGGCATCATGCATGGCAGGGGGTGGGGTCAATTGCCAGGCAAGGCGACGTCGTTTGATATTGCCTATCTCGCCGGGGTATCGCAGCCCACGGTGTCGCGTGCGCTGCGCGGCAGTCCGGCCGTCAACGAGGCGACCCGCCGGCGCATCGAGGCGATCGCAAAGCGGCTGAACTACAAGGTCGACAAGAACGCGTCGAACCTGCGCTTCCAGCATTCGAACACGCTGGCGCTGCTGTTCTTCGAAGACCCGACCCCGGACGACTCGTTGATCAATCCGTTCTTCCTGTCGATGCTCGGATCGATCACGCGCGCCAGCGCCAGGTGCGGCTACGACCTGCTGATATCGTTTCAGCAGCTGTCCGGCGACTGGCACGTGGACTTCGAGGACAGCAACAAGGCGGATGGCATCATCCTGCTCGGCTATGGCGACTACCTGCAGTACCGTTCGCGGCTGGAACGCCTGGCGCGCCAGCGCACACACTTCGTACGCTGGGGCGCGGTGCAGCCGGACCAGCCCGGCATATCGATTGGCTGCGACAACTTCCAGGGCGGACGCGACGCCACGCAGCACCTGATTCGCCAGGGTCGCCGTGACATCGCATTCCTCGGCCACGCCTCCCAGGCCTATCCGGAGTTCCTCGAGCGCTATCGCGGCTACGAGCAGGCGCTGCGGCTCGCGGGCCTGTCAGCGCAGCCGGTGCTGCAGGTCGATGCGGTGGTCACCGAACACGCAGGCTACGCCGCCGCCCGCGAGCTGATCGCCAGGAACACGCGCTTCGACGCGATCTTCGCCGCCTGCGACCTGATCGCCATTGGCGCGATGCGCGCGCTGCAGGAAAGCCGGATCGCAGTGCCCGAGGCGGTGGCCGTGGTCGGATTCGACGATATCTCCGCCGCCAGCATGAGTCACCCTGCGCTCACCACCGTGATGCAGGATCCGCACCTGGGCGCCGATACCCTGGTCGATACGCTGCTCAGGCTCATTCACGGCAAGCCGGCCACGGGCACCACACTGCCGGCGCGGCTGATCGTTCGCGACTCCTGCGGCGCGGGCGCGCGTGCCGCTCAGCTGCGCCCAATCGCCACCGTCGGCCGCGGCTCGTCCACCCGCAGTACCAGGAGACCGGCGATCAGGAAGCTCACGCCGCCCAGCGCCAGCGCATAGACCGGTGCGCCGCCAAACAGCAGCTTGAGCGCCACGCCCAGCACAACCGCCGCCAGCAGCTGCGGAACCACGATAAAGATATTGAATATGCCCATGTAGACGCCCATCTTGTCGCCGGGCAGGCTGCGGCAGAGCAGTGCATACGGCAGCGACAGGATCGACGCCCAGGCAAAGCCGACGCCGAGCATCGACAGCAGCAGCCAGTGCGGGTCGCGAATCAGCAGGAACGATAGCAGCCCCAGCGCGCCCAGCCATACATTGATCAGATGGCTCAGCGCCAGGCCGAAGCGCCGCACCATCAGCGGGATCACGGTGGCTGCGATGGCGGCGAAACCGTTGTACGCGGCGAACAGCACCCCTACCCAGTTGGCGCCCTGGTTGTAGGCTTCCGAATGCGTGTCGGTAGCGCCAAATTGCACACTGGTCACGGCAGCGGTGGTATAGATCCACATCGCAAACAGAGCCAGCCAGGAGAAGAACTGCACTGGCGCGAGTCGGCGCATGGTCGCAGGCATCGCCGCCAGGTCGTGCGCGATCGTGCGGAGCATGCCGCCAGCCGTTGCACGGGCAGCACCGGCAGCACCGCCGGCGTCGGCTGCAGCCGGATGCCGCCCATCGAACTCTCGCAGCTGCGCGGGTGAATACTCTCGACTGGTAAATACCGTCCACGCAACGGCCAGCAGCAACGCGCCAGCCCCCAGGTCAAAGGCGTAACGCACCGTGTCCGGAGCACCCGGGGTGCCGCCCAGGGCCTCGACCTGATTGTTGACGCCAGCGCGGGCAAACAACCACGGCAGCGCGCTGCCCGCTACCGCACCCACGCCAATGAAAAAGCTCTGCATCGAGTAACCGAGCGGCCGCTGCGCGCCCGACAGCTGATCACCGACGAAGGCGCGAAACGGTTCCATCGCGATATTGATCGAGGCATCGAGCAGCCACAGCAAACCGGCCGCGATCCAAAGGCTGGACGCGCGCGGCATGCACCACAATGCCGTCGCGGCCAGCAGTGCGCCGGCCAGGAAATACGGCCGGCGGCGTCCCAGGCGCGTCCAGGTGCGATCCGACAGATAGCCGACCATCGGCTGCACCAGCAGCCCGGTGAGCGGCGCCGCCACCCACAGCCATGGGATCTGCTCGAGGTCAGCGCCCAGGGTCTGGAAGATGCGGCTGACATTCGCGTTCTGCAACGCGAAGCCGAATTGCAGGCCGAGAAAGCCAAAGCACATGTTCCAGACCTGCCAGAAAGACAGCGCCGGCCTGATCGATTGACGCACGCTGCGGGCGCCTCTAGGCCAGTCGAGTGAACAACGCGCCGTGCACCGGCAGCCACAGCCGGTTGGCAGCGAACGTGCCTTCCGGCAAACCGTGGCCGCTCAGCGCCGCTCCGACGTGTACGCCGGCGAGCTCCAGTGACTGCGGCTGCGGCGACAGGTTGAACGCCGCCAGGATCCCATCGCCAGCCAGGCGCCGCGTGAACACCAGCAACGAATCGGTACTGGCGACAAATTCGATGTCGCCGTGCCGCAGCACCGGCAGCGCCTGGCGCCAGCGCATGAAGTGTCGAAAGGCATGCAGCGTTGAGTCCGCATCGCGCTCCTGCGCCTCCACCGCCAGCGGCAGGTGCTCGGGAGGCACCGGCAGCCACGGATCCGCGTCGCTGAAGCCAGCGTCCGCGGTGGTACGCCACGGCATCGGCGTGCGACAGCCGTCGCGGCCCTTGAAATTCGGCCAGAACGCGATGCCAAAGGGGTCCTGCAGCAGGTGAAACGGCACATCGGCCTGCCCCAGCCCGAGTTCCTCCCCCTGGAAGATGCACACTGATCCACGCAGTGAACACACCAGCGCGGTCAGCTGGGTGGCGAGATGGCGCGGCGATCCGCTGCTGCCCCAGCGACTGACGACGCGCTCGACGTCGTGATTGGATATCGACCAGCAGGGCCAGCCGTCTGTCATGCGGCTCTGCAGGTTCTCCACGGTGGCGCGGATATGCGCCGGGGACCTATCCGGACCCAGCAGCTCGAAGCTGTAGGCCATGTGCAATCGACCGGGAGCAGTGTATTCGGCCATGGTCGCGGCGGAATCCTCCGACGACACCTCCCCGAGCGCGACCGTCCCCGGATAGCGATCGAGCAGCGCACGCAGATCGCGCAGGAAATCCAGGTTCTCCGGCCGGGTATTGTCGTACAGGTGATACTGGTAGGCATACGGATTGTCGGCACTGTAACCGCGACCGGCCCGCATCTCCGGCGGTTTGGCGGGATTGTCGCGCAGCTGTTGATCGTGGAAACAGAAATTGATCGCATCCAGCCGCACGCCATCTACGCCGCGCTCGAGCCAGAAGCGCACGTTCTCCAGCATTGCCTCGCGTACCTGCGGGTTGTGGTAGTTCAGATCCGGCTGCGACGCCAGGAAGTTGTGCAGGTAATACCCCGACCGGCGCGGCTCCCATTGCCAGGCGGTGCCGCCAAATATCGACAGCCAGTTGTTGGGCGGTCCGCCGTCCGGGCGCGCATCGGCCCACACGTACCAGTCCGATCTTGGGTTATGGCGGCTCTGCCTGCTTTGCTGGAACCAGGCGTGCTGCGCCGATGTGTGGCTGAGCACCTGGTCGATGATCACCTTCAACCCCAGCCGGTGTGCCTTGTGCAGCAGTCGATCGAAGTCCTCGAGCGTGCCGAACATCGGGTCCACCGCGCGGAAATCGGCGATGTCGTAGCCAAAGTCCGCCATAGGAGAGCGGTAGAACGGCGATACCCAGATCGCCTCGACACCCAGGCTGGCTACATAATCCAGGCCCTGCGAGATACCGGGCAGGTCGCCGATGCCATCGCCGTTGGTGTCGAGGAAGCTGCGCGGGTAGATCTGGTAGATGGTCGTGCCTTGCCACCAGTCTGCTGCTGTCATGAGGCGGTCTCTAGTCAGGCCATGGTGCCACAATAAACCCTGCACCCGGCACGTTGCGCGCGAATGCGCGTGAATACGTATGCAGCGTCAGGCCGACGACGTCGCCGCGGTCAGCTGCGGTCAGCCGCGCGCGCCCGGCTGCACCAGCCGCAGCAGCGGGCCGAGAAACCTCTCGTAGTGGCGCCAGCGCCCGACCGATGTGGCGCTGATTTTCTGCCGCACCTGCCAGCGGCTGGTGGTGATCACCGTGCGGCTGGTCTGGTGGAACTCGATGCAGCGCGCATCCCATGGCAGGCCGATGAACTCGAGCATTCGCCGTGTCCATCCATGCTGATCGGCCACCAGTGCCTCGTACGGAACCTCCAGCATGGTGCCCGCAGGCAAGCTTGCGCGCCAGTGATCCATGATGCGCAGGTATTCGGTGTAGGCATGCGCCAGGTCCTCGAGATCGTTGGCGTAGGAATACGCGGATTCGAAGTGCTGGAAGTAGATCGACAGGCAGGTGTCGAGCGGGTTGCGCTGCAGGTGGATGATGCGCGCTTTCGGCAGCGCCGCGTGAATCAGGCCCAGCCACAGAAAATTAACCGGCATCTTGTCGACCACCCGCTCGACTACCCCCGCAACTGTCGGCGTGGCTGGCGCCGCACCGGTGGACGCTTGCTCCGCCCCGGTGGGCGCTTGCGCCGCAGCGGTCGCGAGCACCCGCAGGTAGTCGTCGGCGAGCTTGCCGGTGGTGCCGCCATTGCTATCGGCGTGCAGTGCAGAGGCCTGCACGGCTGCCGCGGCATCGCTCCAGTACGGCAGTTCGCCGGCGCCAAACGCCAGCGGATGCGAGGCGATGATCTGCTCGACCAGCGTGGTGCCGGAACGCGGCATGCCGACGACAATCACTGGCAACGCCGATGCATTGGCACCGGGCCGTGCCCGATTTACCCAGTCGCGGTGGTAGCTGGCGATGATACGGTCGACAGCCTGCGTCAGCTGCTGCCGGTCGTGGCGGCCGCGGCACTGCCGGGTGAGTTCATTGGCGCGCCGGTAATGGCTGAATGCCTGCTCATAGTCGCCGACGTCGTCGAAGTACTTGCCGATCGCGTACTGCAGCAGCAGTTCGTGCCGTGGCAACAGCGGCTGCGCGGCAAGTCGCTGCGCTTGCGCCAGCCAGTCGGCGTCCGCGCGCGTCATCCTGCGAAGACGCGCGACGCCGGCCCAGCCCTCCGCAGATTGGGGATCGATCGCGATCGCGCGTTGCAGCAAGCCTTCCGCCTCGGAAAACTCGCCGCGATCGGCGTGCAGTTCGGCCAGCACCGGGAATACGGCAGCCAGGCGCGGATTGAGCTCGAGTGCCCGCCGGCAGCTGGCCTCGGCCTCCCGCGCGCGGCCCCGCACCCGCAGCGTAATGGCGAGGTTGCTGTACGCTTCGGCGAAGTCGGGTTTGATGGCCACGGCGCGGCGGTAGCTGGCCTCTGCCTGGTCGAACTGCCCCAGATCCAGCAGGGCGTTGCCGAGGCTGTTGTGCGCTTCGGCGAAATCCGCCCGCAGCGCCAGCGCCCGGCGGTAGCTGGCGATCGCCTCGTCGAGCCTTCCCACGGCTCGCAGCGCGTTGCCGACATTATGCTGCGCCTCGGGAAAGTCGGGGCTCAGCGCCAGCGCCCGTTGATAGCTGGCCAGTGCGTCGGTCAGCTGCCCGAGATCGCGCAATGCGTTGCCCAGGTTGTTGTGCGCCTCGGGGAATTTCGGGTTCAGCGCCAATGCGCGGCGATAGCTTGCGACGGCGTCGTCCGGCTGTTTCAGGTCAAGCAATGCATTGCCCAGGTTGTTGTGGGCTTCCGCAAAGTCAGGATTCAGCGCCAGTGCCTGTCTGTAGCTTGCCACCGCGGCGTCGAGCTGTCCCATGCTTCGCAGTGCGTTGCCGAGGTTGCTGTGACCCGCGGCAAGCCTTGGATCCAGTGCCAGCGCCCGCCGATAGCTTGCCAGCGCTGCATTCATCTGCCCGACCGCGGCAAGCGCGTTGCCGAGGTCGCTGTGCACGCCGGCCTCATCGGGCAGCAGCTGCGTCGCGCGCTGCAGCGCCTGCAGCGGGTCCTTGCCCTGCATGCGCAGCGCCGCACCCAGGGCATGCCAGGCCAGTCCCGACTCCGGGTACCGCAACAGCAACTCACGCGCCGCGCGTTCCAGTTCCGGATACCGCCCGGCATGCAGCAGCGACGCGAGCGCACGCATCCCGGCTGGCGCTGCTGGTCCGGCTGCGGGCGCGGGTCCGGACGCGCGCGCGGGTCCCGAAGCGGGCGCCTCACCCGCCGCGACCGGCTGCCTGCCGATACTGCCGCAGCACGCCTTGTATTTCTTCTGGCTGCCGCAGGGGCATGGTTCGTTCCTGCCTGGTTTCACTGTACGGGCCTGCTGGTTTCCCTGATTGCCGCCAGGTTGACGGGTATTGACGCCATCCACAGACTATCCGGGGGTCCAAGCCGATGACAATCAACAACAACATGGAGGTTCATCATGAACAGGCTACTCGCGCTATTGTTGATGGCGCCGACCGCGGTCTTCTGCGCCAACGCCATCGACGGCACCTGGAAGACGCAGCCCGAGTCGTTTCATATATCAGGCAAGCCCGATGTCTACGAGATCAGCACGGGCATGTACCACTGCAGCAGTTGTGTGCCGCCCATCGATGTCAAGGCCGACGGCACGGACCAGGCGGTCAGTGGGCATGATTACTACGACACCCTCGCGGTAAAGATCGACAATGCGACTACAGTTGAGTTCACCAGGAAGAAAGCCGGCAAGGTAATCGGTACTGCGACATCCACCGTGTCTGCTGACGGCAAGACGCTCACGGATAAATGGGTGGACTACAGCGGAACGCAGCCAGCGATGGGAACCTCTACCTCCACTCGCGTTGCTGCGGCAAAGCCAGGCACGCATGCCCTGTCAGGGAGCTGGCAACAAAGTGCCTTCAGCGACGGATCGGATTCCCTGATGACAGTCAGGTACCAGTCCACGGCGGACGGCCTGAAGATGCAATGGAATGGCCAGAGCTACGACGCCAGGTTCGATGGCAAGGAGTACCTGACCATGAACGATCCGGGCAATACCATGGTGTCGCTGAAACGGATTGATGCCAATACGATCGAGGAGACCGACCGTCGCGGCGGCAAGGTCACCGATGTCATCCGCTCCACCCTGTCGCCAGACGGAAAGAGCTTGTCGGTCGTCGATACTGACCCGGTGCGCGGTATCACCATGACCTACACGATGCTGAAGCAGCCCTGACACCCGGCAGCGGCGGCGCACGGGCGCCGACCGCTGCCTGCCCCGGACCCGGGGTTCGCCTCCGCCCTCGCCTCCCATACCGGTTTCACGCCCCCGGACAAAATGACATGCCTACCTGACTAAAAGTCAGGTTTACTTGACTTCCTGTCGCGGGTCGAGTAAGGTTTACCTGACATGCATAGGACGCGATGGAAAACCGACTGAAGGTGCTGCGCGCTGAACGCGGCTGGAGCCAGGCCGATCTGGGCGATCGGCTCGGCGTGTCGCGCCAGGCCGTGAACGCGATCGAGACCGGCAAGCACGACCCGAGCCTGCCGCTCGCCTTCAGGGTTGCGGCGCTGTTTGCGCTGCCAATCGAGGCGATTTTCCATCCACAGCTGACATCGACATCACAGGAGGCGGATCGTGAGTAGCCACGCACAGAGCCAGACGGCCCGAGTATCAGCAGTTGCAATGAGCGCGGTGCTTGGCGGCAGCTTCGGATATGCCGTCGGCCATCTGATCAAGAGCCGTTCGATCGGGCTGCGCGACCTGGCATGGTCCGACCTTGTCGCGATGGCGCTTGGCGCATCCCTGATCGGTATCGGCGCGGTCGTCGCGGTTGCCACCGTGGTTCGCGCGCTCAGGGCAAGAATGATAGAGCCAGTCGTGGGCCGGCCGATGACACCGCCGATCACGCGCTTCTACCGCCTCCAGGCCCTGGTGTTGCTGCTCGCCGGCGTGATGCTGGTGCTGCCGGTCGCCGGTGACCATCAGTACAGCGGCGCATCGCTGCGCGAAGGGTTGTTCGCCCTGGTCGTGCTGCTGTTCGGATTGCAAACCTACGTCAACCTGCTCATCTGGCAGCGCTCCGACGAGTTCCTGCGCAAGATCATCGCCGACACCGGTGCGGTGTGCTTCTGGCTGCTGCAGGGCGCGCTGTTCCTGTGGGCCGCCGGCGAGCACCTGTCGATACTGCCGCAACTGAGTTCCTGGGACGCGGTCGCCATCCTGATGCTGGTGTACTCCGTGGCGTCCGTCTGGATCTCTGTGCGCCGCGGCGCGTCCTGACCGCCGGCACGCACGCATCAGCCACGACCTGGATTTACGTCACTGTCCACATTACCACCCGTCCATATCACCATAGAGGAGGATCCAAATGAATATGTCTACCAAGCCACCATCGACCGTCATCGGCTCATTCCGCCTGGCTGCAACGCTGGCGTGCGGCTTGCTCGGACTGTGCGGTATTGCCGCAGCGGCTGGCACCGATAGCACCGCTACGCCAGCACCTGGGCGCGAGTTGCACCGTGTCGTCGTATCCATCAAGGATCTTGACCTGAACGACGATCGCGACCTGGCAACCTTGTATCACCGCATCAACGCGGCAACCAGGGAAGTCTGCCCGCTGCCCGACGAGGAGATCCTGAAAGCCGCAGCCATGGTGCAGCAATGTCGTCGCTACGCGATGGCGCGCGCTGTCCAGGCCATCAACAGCCCGCGCCTGACAGCAATCGTCCGCCAGCACGGCAGCCTGGGTTGAGACGCAAAGCTGTCGCGACGGAACGCGCCTGCGGCGACCGCAGCTTCGGTTGCCGCAGGCGCGTGCTGCGCGGTCACGTTGAGTCGCCTGCGGCGGTCCCGAGCCGTCGTCAGTTCAGGTTCGTGGCGAAGAATTCCATCGTACGGCGCCACGCGAGCTGCGCGGCTGCGGCATCGTGTTTCAGGAACGGGAGGTTCCTCGAGTCCGCGGTCTCGTTTGCGAAGGCATGCTTGGCAAAGTAGCGGTGAAACTCGAACTTGGTCTTCGCATCGATAAGCTTTTTCTCCAACTGGTCCACCGTGGCGATCGGAAACGCCGTGTCCTCGGTGGCCCAGTGGCCCATCAGCGGCGCGCGGATGCGGCTCGCGTCCACATACTCGAGCGGCGGAAACCCGTACCAGACAACGACAGCGTCCGCCTCCGGCACATTGACTGCCGCCAGCAGCGCAAGCGCTCCGCCCATGCAGAACCCGGTGACGCCGACCTTGGCGCTCCCGGTGCCCTTCAAGTACTGCACGGCGCCGCGCACGTCCTGGCCGGCGGCCGCCGCGAAGTCGAGGCCGTCCATCAGATGCTTGGCTTCGTTCGCCTCGAGCGCGAGCTTGCCGCGATAAAGATCCGGCACAATTACCCGGTAGCCGGCCGCCGCGAGCTTGTCGGCGACGCCACGAATCTGGTCGGTGAGCCCCCACCATTCCTGGATGACGACGATGCCCGGCGCAGGTGCGGCGTGCACGCCGTCGGCGAAGTAACCGTTCACGCTCTCGCCATCCGGGCGCAGGTAAGCGACTGTCGTGCCCATCCTCTACTCCTGTGTCATTGAATGTTGTGTTAATCCGCTTTAGCTGTCACTTCGCTGTTGCCGCAACGCGGTTACTGCGCCTCACGCGCCTGCGCCCTTGCGAATGCAGGGCGAGTGACGATGCGGCGCACGTAGTCCTCGATTACCGGCGACTTCGGCAGCATCGGACTTTGCGCGAACATTGCGAACGTCGTGCCATAGAGCACATCCGCCGCACTGAAGCGCTCGCCGAGGATGTAAGGACCAGCCGTCAGTAATTTCAATACTGCGGGCATCGCCTCCTCGACAGCCACCCAGCCTGCAGTGCCGCGCGGTACTTCGACCTTCATGAACTTCGACATGAATGCTGGCTCGAGAACGCCTGTGTAGTAAGACAGCCACGAGAGATAGGCGGCTCGGCCAGGTTCACCGACGAGTGGTCCGAGGCGATTCCTGGGAAACTTGTCGGTCAGGTAGAGCGCGATGGCCGGAGACTCGAACACAATGGCGCCATCATCGGAAATGGCCGGTACTTTGCCGTGAGGATGTGGATTGGCCGGATCGACGTCGCCGCCGTCACGGGTCCGGGTCGTTACAGACCGTATCTCATAGGGCGCTTCCAGTTCTTCCAGCAGGAATATGAATCGCGTGGAACGTGTCTTGGCGCGATGAAACAATGTGATCACTGGTCAATATCCCCAATCTGGAAAAGCAACATTGCAAAGTAGCGCCGGGCAATTGGCGCCCCCGGCCGGAGTTGAACCGACCGACCTACCGCTTAGGAGGCGGTGGGTTTTACAGCAGGTAACTAATTGAGTCCATTAACAATTCAACCAGTCGTTGTCTAATGATAGTTGGCCGTTCG
>Ga0116229_10011413_pt1 | contig 13104 bp, 14 predicted proteins | sample S1TSphgellanicum_3_FD_87313 | JGI IMG/M metagenome (GOLD analysis project Ga0116229, IMG submission 87313) | Host-associated microbial communities from peat moss isolated from Minnesota, USA - S1T2_Fc - Sphagnum magellanicum MG | ecosystem: Host-associated > Plants > Peat moss > Unclassified...
CCGCGAAGTGGATGGCGGCCTGCAGACACTGGCCGCTGAACTGCCCGCCGTAGTGACGGTGGACCTACGCCTGAATGAGCCGCGCTATGCCAGCCTTCCCAACATCATGAAGGCGAAGAAGAAGACCATCGATATCAAGTCCGCCGCCGACTACGGCGTCGACACCGCCCCGCGCCTGAAGGTGATCAAGGTGGCCGAGCCACCCAAGCGCGCCGGTGGGATCAAGGTGGAAACCGTCGCCGATCTGGTCGGCAAGCTGAAGACCGAAGCAGGAGTGCTCTGACCATGGCCGTCCTCGTCATCGCTGATCATGACCAAGTCGCCGTGCGCGACACGACGAACAAGACCATCACCGCCGCCCTGTCCGTCTCGCCCGAGGTTGACGTCCTGGTGCTGGGCGACGGCGCAGCGGGGGCCGCAGACGCTGCGGCCAAGATCGCCGGCGTGCGCAAGGTGCTGTTGGCGCAAAGCCCCGAGCTTGGCCGCCTGTTGGCCGAGGCCGTAGCCGATGCGGTGGTTCCGCTGATGGAGGGCTACGACGCGCTCCTCACGCCCGCGACCGCGGCGGGGAAGAACTTCTCGCCCCGGATCGCCGCCCTGCTCGACGTGATGCAGATTTCCGACGTGATCGAGGTGGTGGACGCCAACACCTTCGTGCGGCCGATCTACGCCGGCAACGCCCTGGAGACGGTGCAGTCGAGCGATACGAAGAAGGTGATCACCGTGCGGCCCACCACCTTCAAGGCGGCCGCCGAGGGCGGTTCGGCGCCGGTCGAGACCATCGCCGCCCAGCCCGCCGCCGCACACCAGGCGAAGTTCGTGTCGGACGAGGTGGTGAAGTCCGATCGGCCCGAACTGAGCGCGGCCAAGATCGTCGTCTCCGGCGGCCGGGCGCTGGGGTCTGCGGAGGAGTTCCACAAGGTGATGGACCCCTTGGCGGACAAGCTGGGCGCAGCCGTCGGCGCCAGCCGCGCCGCCGTGGACGCCGGCTACGCCCCCAACGACTATCAGGTCGGTCAGACCGGTAAGGTGGTGGCGCCGGCGCTCTACATCGCCATTGGTATCTCAGGCGCGATACAACATCTGGCGGGGATGAAGGACTCCAAGACCATCGTCGCCATCAACAAAGATCCGGATGCGCCGATCTTCCAAGTCGCCGACTACGGCTTGGTGGCGGATTATAAGACGGCCGTGCCGGAACTTATGGCCGAGCTTGAGAAAATCTGAAACAAACCCGGGGTGAATTGACCGGGCGGAAAGGTTTGCTCGTGTAACCTGCGCTGATGTACGGTTGTGGAGTTGCACCGTGGCTAAAGCGCAGTTTCATCGCCATCAAAAGGTTTGGGTCGAGGCCGTTGGCGCATGGGCCACGATCGATCGGCTGATTCCGGTTTGGTCCAAGGGCTTCGACGAGCCGGTTCGCATCACCTACGATGTCGGGCTCGGGCGCGAGTTTACGGCCAATGAGCTGCAGGCCGATGCGCCGACCCAGCAGGCGCTGGACCAGAGCGCGGGCGCCTGGCGCATCCTGCGCGCCCGCAACAAGTGGCAGGAACCTGAGGATTGCGGGCACCATCCCTTGCCCGGAACCTTTCCGGTGGTGGTTACCGATCCGGAGGATTGGGGCGGTTGGCGCGTGCCCGGCGCCGAATACGACCGCGCGCCCCTCAAGATCGAGCAGCAATCCCGCCTGATCGTCTGTTCGCCCAAGCTGTTGAAAATGGCTCAAGACCTGGTCGCCCTGGTGGCCGAAGCGCCAGACGACGTCTCGCCCGAGGTCCGCCATCTGGCGCGCACCGCCAAGAACATCCTTCGCTACGTCACCGATTCCGGCGCCCCGCCCACCCGCGCGGACTCCCAGCCGCCCCTCGATCAGAACGCCCGCCAGGTTCGGACGGGCTGATTTTCGGGCTAACGCCCGCATGCTTTAAACTGTTGATCTAGTGGGACATTTTGTAAGCGAAGCCGATCGTCAACAGCACGATGGCGACGAACTGGGTCATCACCCGACGACGCATCCACTTGTTTGAATTGGCTCGTCCATAGTCGCCGCCCTTCAGCATGGCGAACACGCCCATGCCCAGGCTGATCACCACGGCCAACATGGCGACCGCGATCATGACGTCGATGATAACACCCATACCGCTTAGTTAGGATGCGCATCGGGTTATGGCTAGGGCGAGCGGCCCAGGCGGCGGCCCACTGGCCCGCCGTCCTCAGCTCCGCCACCTGAGCGTCGCCGCCTCGATCGGGTTGCGGAACGGTCGGCTCTCACGTCGAGACGCCTCCCATTCTCGTTTCAACGCTTGGTACCACTTGGCTTGGCGGTCGGCGTCGTCGATCCACAACAGGCTGGGATCGTAGCGCAGGCCCTCGTTCTGCAGGTTCACCATGTCGCCGTCCTGCTGCAGAAACCGCCGGGCGCCCGCGGCGATCACCGGCTTCAGCAGCGAAAACGCCCAGTGGTCCGACCAGATGATCTGGGTGATGCGGGTGCTGCGCTCATTCACCGGCGTCAGGCAGGTCAGGGCCAACACCTGGCGTTTCCCCACCTGCACATGCTCCCAGCGCAAGGCCGGAAGACGAAAGCTGATCTCTGTCTGGGGCGCGCCGCCGAGCAGCTTATAGGCGCGGCTATTTTTAGACGGCGCGTGGCGCACCATGGCGAATCCCAGTTCACGGGGCGCGAACGCCTTGGCCTTTTCGTGCTGCTGCGAGGCCGAGCGCCACCACCACTGCTGATGCACATAGGGGCCGTGGGTTGGGTCCATCAACCCGACCACGGCATGGTCCAGATGGGTGTCGAACGTCATCCGATCGACCAGCTTGGGGTGTCCGCCGACAACGCCGGGGAAGACCGGCGGCGCCGTCGTCGGGGCGGCTCCGAACCGGGCGTCGGCGGCCATGTAGATAAAGACCAGACCTTGGGAATCCTGCACCGGGTAGGCGCGGACCCGGATTCGCTCGACGTTGACCTCCTGGTCCGCCACCAGGGACGGCACAGATGTGCAGCCCCCGTCCGCCGTGGCGAACCGCCAGCCGTGGTAAGGGCACTGCACGCTCTCCGCTCCCCCCGGCTCGCCGACCAGTTTTCCGGCCGACAGAGGCGCTGCGCGGTGAGGGCAGATGTCGCGCAGCGCGTACACCTGCCCTGCCCGGGTGCGGCCGATCAAGATCGGCTGCCCCAGAATTTCGTACCGTTGCAAGCGCCCAGGCTTCAACGCCGCGCTGAGATCGACGAAGTACCAGAGGTCGAACAGGAAGCCGCGCCCAAATCCGCCTTTCGGCTCCCCGCCCCCTGCCGCCCGATCCGCTTCTGTCGTCATGAGCGAGGGCGCCTCGAACGCCCCTAGTTTAAGCTGCCAGGCCCCAGGGTCAGCGTGTTTTTGGTGGATGGACTATCGGTCTTATGCGGTGGGACGAAGCCGTTGGTGTAGACGATCTTCGCCTTGGCGCGCAATTGGCCGATCAAGCCCTGAATCTGCTGCTGCACCTGGGCCGATTCGAAGAGCTTGGTGGCGTTCGCCGCCGCCTCGTCGGGCGGAGTGGAGATGGGCGCACGCCCGGTCACGGTCATCGCCGCCAGCTGATTTTCATTGCGAACGAAGAACATTTCGCCCTCCGGCGCGGTCGCAAGTCTCGCCGCCAGCGCCGCAGGAACCTTAGCGGTGTCCAAGGTCAGGGTCCGGCGGCTGTAGGGCGTGTTGAGCCTGGCGAGGCGGCCAATGACGTCGCTGGGATATTTGAGACTTTCGAACGACGCGACCGTGCTCTCAGGCGGGCTCATGCTGATGTCGTCGACGGTGACGTTTTGTCGTTGCGCGAACGCATAGGGATTTTCCGCCATCACCTTCGCCAAGTCCGCCGCCGTGGGCGCAGACGGCGGCTTGACGACGGCGTGAGCCAGACGCTGGGCGATGAACTCTTGCTTGAGCCGGGCGATATCGCTGGGATAGCCGGGATAGCGGTCCATTCCCTGCTTATGCGCGGCCTGGGCCATGAGCTCCCGGGCGATTACGCGCTGCAACAGGACCGAAGAATCGGCCGAAGCCAGGGCTGGGTTGCTGCGGGCCTCCGCCTGGAGATCCTGAGGCGTGATCTCAACGCCATTGACCGTAGCGATGACCTGCCCCTTGGGCGCCGATGGGCTGCAGCCCGTGGCCAGCAACGCCAGGGCGATCAAACCAGGCGCTATGAACCGGCGGCGGCCCGCGGTTGAGAGGCTCGAAGTTTTTAGGTGTGAGAACGTGGCTGTCACAGGGTCCTACCGATGCTATGAAAATGGGGCTGTAAGGGTTTGCGGGCTTTGGCGTGCGCGTAAGGTCGCGGCTCCGCCCGCCGGAATCGTTGTACTTGAAGCCGGTTCATCATCCTGAGGAACCGGTGCAGGGGCGTCTTGACGCCCGCACACCATCAGAGCGCAGGGTCCAAACGGTCTCTGGGAGGGGCGCATGAAGAACATCTACGATCTTGTATCCATTATCGCTTTCGCCGGGCTTGCGATCCTGTACCTGCAGCGGTCGGCGAGCTCGACCCCAGATTCTGTCGCGCTTTGGAAATATGCCGTGGCGGCGCTGGGCTGCATGGTTGCGGACTATTTCGGCGACCATGGCATGGCTGTCGCCGCGATCGTGACCTTCGTCGCCCTCGCCCTGTTTGCGATCGCCATGTTGAAGCCGTTTCATGTCAAGGACCGCGAGAGCTGAGGCCCCAGCAACAAGACCCGTTCCGCCGCTTGCGACCCGCGGAGCAGTTCCTCCGAAAATCGCATCAGGGCTGGGGCGGTCTCAGGGCCGCCGAGGGCTGAGATGCGCACCAGGACCCCATCCGGGATCAGGCCCTGCAGCCCAAGGCGCAGCATCACCAGTCGCTGAGACATGACGCTGGCGGGGAAGAACTTGCCGATACGGGTCCAGTAGAGAACGCTCTCCACCCGATCGTCGCGAACGCCGACAAAGGTCTGGGCGGTGATGGTATGGCCGGCGGCGACGTCAAGGCCCAGGCTATGAAGCCCTCGAATCTGGAAGCCGGAGCTCGCGTAACAGACCTCCGGCCGATGCACCCGCATCAGTCCGCTCTGGGCGGCGCCGTGCGCGACCAGAAACATGATATCGGGCGCGCCGGGCGCGGTGTATCGGCGGGTGGCGATCTGATCGTAGGCGTTGGACACCGTGGCGTCCGCCGGCAAGACGAAGGCGCCCGCCGGTTCCGCCTGCCAGGCCCCGACCGACTGAGGCATCAGATCGTCCAGGCGCACCTGGGCGCCGACAGGCTCGTAATGTCGGGGCGTCATAAGGCCTGCGACGCCCGCCGTGGCCGCCGCCCCCACCCCAAGCAGAAGGGTGCGGCGCGATAGCAAAGCCGTCTTCTCCTGCAATACCGCCGCGGCCATGGTCATTGGATCACCGTGCTGATGGCCGGTCGCCCGGGCTTGGAGTCGTACTTAGCATTTGATCTTCGACGGGCCAGCCAGGGGCCGACCAGAGCATCCAAGGCGATAACCCCACCGAGCGCGACAGAGAAGGTGATGAACCCGGTCGCTTCGTGCAGAAGGCTCTGGGCGACGGCGTCTCCGAACGTGTGAGTCAAGAGCACGACGATGGCGATGCGAACGAAATTACTAAAGATAGCGAAGCCTACAATCGGGGCGAGCATCAGCATATAATAAAGAGTTTGTCCAGGCCGGCGCAGGTAAACATAGACCAGCCCTATCGCGCTGAGGCTGAATAAAGAGTTCATGCCAGAGCAGGCGTCCTCTATGGACAGCTGATACTGATCGACCAGGATTGTGAGCCCGTCCTTGACGATAGTGAACCCGCACAGCTGGAAAAGATTGACGATGGCATCCGTGAGCGCGAGCCGAAGGTGGGTCGTCAGGGCGTGGGAGATGAAGAACGGGATGGGCAGGGCGAACACCAGATAGGCCAGCGGAAACCCGCCCGTTATCAAGCCCCGCGCCCCAAACATCGCGTAGATGCCGATCAAGAGGAAACCGTAAAGGGCGTAGGTCTCAACCAGATATTGGCCGGCGACCCGGCCGAGCACATAGACGAGGCTCATCGCCAGCCACAGGCCGATGGCGATCCCGTTCGAAACGGTCCGGGTGGAAGGGGCGCCTTCGTTGCGCGTCGCCGCGGCGGCCTTCATCGCGGGCCAGCGCCGGACCAGCAACCAGGTCCCGATGGCGAGCGTGATGGGGACCTGGGCGCCCTCGTCCAGAGACCAATATTGTTGAAAGTTCTGGATGAAGGTCGGGATCGCCAGGGCGGCCACGCCGAGGCCCAGCACGACCATAGCGATCAGCCGCTCCCGCCCCAGGGGCGCCGCCGGAGGCTTCGCCGCGGAACCGAGCTTGGCGTTTGACGCGCGTTCGGCCCTTGGCGCCCCTTCAGCTTGGGTGTCTGCAAGTTGGTTCAAAACGGAACGTCCATCTTAGGTTTCATTTCAAAAAAGCAAGACCTGCGCCAAAGGGCGCCGCCCGCCGCGCCTTGTTTCGCCGCCACGCTCCGCCTAAGAGGCTGTAGTATAACCATTTCGATGACGCCATTATGGACGATCTGGTGGCGAGAGCCCCTGCACATAAGCGACCCTCGACCGAAAAGGCGAAAACCTACGCCGAAGTTGCGTCGGAGATCGCCGCCGTGGTGGAGGGCGAACCCAACCTGATCGCCCGCATGGCCACGGTCGCGGCCCTGCTCGCCGCCGCGTTCGATCATTTTTTCTGGACCGGCTTCTATCTGGTCGATCAGGATCGGCCGGACCAACTGGTTATAGGGCCTTATCAGGGCGCGCTCGGATGCCTGCGCATCCCCTTCGGCCGCGGCGTCTGCGGCGCCGTTGCTCAGAATAGGCGGACAGAGATTGTCGCCGACGTCCATGCCTTTCCCGGCCACATCGCCTGCGATAGCCGCTCAAACAGCGAGATCGTCGTGCCGGTGTTCGGCCCAGACGGCGCCTTGATCGCTGTGCTCGACGTGGATTCCACCACCTTAGGGGCCTTCGACGTCGCCGACGCCGACGGGCTGGAAGCGATCCTGGCCCAGGTCTTCGGCGAGCAGGTTTCTGATCGGGAGGCCTTGTCATAGCCGACGCCGCTCTAAGGCCGACCGAGCGCGCCGCGGCGCAGACCCCGCCCCGTAAATTCGGGGCGTTCTGGATGGGCGGCGATCTCAGTCCGATGGAACAGGCGTGCCTGCAAAGCGTCGCCGCCCAGGGCTTTGATGTGACCCTCTACTCCTATGATGACGTCACAAATGTCCCGCCCAGCCTCCGCCGGTTGGACGCCGCCGACATCGTCGATCGAGCCTGGGCGCAACGCTTCATCTACCGAGGCAAGCCCGACCTGTCGCACTTTTCCGACTATTTCAGATACAAGATGTTTGAGCGGGCGGCCCTCACCTGGATCGACTCCGACATCGTCCTGATCGATCCCGCCCAGATGCCCGGCGGGCGCACGGCGCTCGTCGGTCGCGAGCGGCAGGGATCGTTGAACGGCGCCATCCTCCATGTCTGCGACCCCAAGCTCCAAGACGCCTTCCTGAGGGACGTCGAGCGGCTCGAGGGCAAAGACCTGTCCTGGGGCGAAACCGGGCCCTTGCTGCTGGATCGTTATGGCCCGCAACTGGCGCAATCCGACCCCATCTATGGGCCGGAGATATTCTATCCGATCGATCACGACTCGATTTGGAAGGTCTTGTTGCCCGAGCACCGGGACTGGTGCGAGACGCAGTGTCGATCCGCGGCGACGCTTCACCTGTTCAACAATGTCCTGGTTCGCATGGGCTATTGGAAAGCGATCGCCCCGCCGGTCGGGTCCTACCTCCATGCCCGTTTCCAGGCCGCCGACGCCTTGAGGTTTTTCGAAGCGACCTATCCCGCAGCGGTGATGCGCCATCTGGCCCACAATTTCGTCGCCTCGCAGACGGGTGAAGACCTGGGCCTGAAGGCGGTCGTCACTCAGATCCTCCCCAGCGCCGCCCGCTCCTACGCGCACCATGCCAAGGCGATCGTGGCGAAGGCGAAGCCGGCGCGGCGCCATCGCTGAGGGCGCGCCGAAAATCGCATGCCGCCGACCCCTATCGATCCCACGCTTCGTTTGGTTTCGTGACCGCTTCGTCTACTTCGATCGGGTCGTGGTCGATCCGTCAGGTCGTCGGCAAGGCCTCGCTCGCCACCTCTATCGAGACCTGTTCGCCCGCGCCCGCGAAGAGGGTCACGACGTCATCTGTTGCGAAGTGAACCGCGACCCACCTTATCCGGCGTTCGACCGCTTCCACGACACGCTTGGTTTCGAGCTTGAAGGCGAGGCGATCATCCCCTCCGGCACGACCGTACGCTGCCTGAGCCTCAGGCTCATGGACCCCTCATGCTCTAGGTCCCGCTCTGCACCGTCGGCGGCGTCGTGATCACTTCTATATTGTCCCGCAGCAAGTAGACCATTTCCTCCAAGGCGGCGTCCTTGGCCGCGGCGTCCTTGGCGCTTTCGACCTCGGCCAGCTTACGGGGAAGGTCCTGGGAGATGCCTTTCAGGATACATTTCAGATCCCCATCGGTTCCGCGCTTGGCCAGGTCCAGGTGGCCTTGCAGGTCGAGCGCCGACAGGGCGGCGATCTCGGCGGCGAAGCTGTCGAGGTCGGTCAGGGCGGGTGAGCTCTTCAGGCGGGCGCGATAGGCTTCGGTTTCCCGGCGCAGCCGCGTCGCCCGGCGCACGATGTCGGCATAAAGCGGCTCCCCCGCCAGAGGGTTGACCGCGAGCGACACCGACAGGGCCTGCGTCCAGGCGGCTGGCGTCAGTCTCTGTGGGGGGGCGGCGCGGCCCCCGGTCTGGGGCGCAAGGGTCGCCAGGAGAATGGCGGCGGAAGCAGCGACGTCGCAGGACATAGAGGACATTCCTTCTCGAGCGCAGCGGCCGCGCCTTGAACTTTGCGGCCCTTGAAATATGCGGCCAAAGCCTTAGGCCATGACCGCGCCGCAGCGTGCGCCAACGCCCGCAGCGTTCAAGACAGCCAGACATTGGTAAACACGGCGTTTACCAAGTTTCCATCGGAGCCCCTCGCATGACCGCCCAGACCTCTGACTCAGGCCAACCCAAGGCCTTGGCCGCCGCCTGGGCCGCCTTCGACGCCGCCGCGGAGCGGGGCGCCGCGGTCCGGATCGCCGACCTGTTCGCGTCCGAGCCTGATCGTCTTTCGCGCCTGACGCTAGACGCGGCGGGGCTAGAGCTCGACCTGTCGAAACAGGCGTTCACGACCGCGGCGCTGGACGTTTGCCTGGATCTGGCGCGGGCGGCGGATGTGGAAGGGGCGCGGGCCAGACTCTTCGAGGGCTTCGCCGTCAATACCTCCGAGCACCGGGCGGTTCTGCACCCGGCGCTGCGGGCGCCCGATGGGGCGACCTATCTGGCGCAGGGTGAGCCGGTCTCGGCCGAGGTCGAGGCGGGCCGCGCGCGGATGAAGGCCCTGGCGGATGGGATCGCGTCGGGAGACATTCGGGGCGCAACGGGCGAACGGTTCAAGACCATCGTCCACATCGGCATCGGCGGCTCCGACCTTGGACCCCGGCTGGTGTGGGAGGCGTTGCGGCCTCTGGGCGGCCCCATGGAGCTGCGCTTCGCCGCCAATGTGGACGGCCAGGAGATCGAAGCGGCTCTCTATGGGCTGGATCCGGCGTCCACCCTGGTCATGGTGGTCTCCAAGACCTTCACCACCCTGGAAACCTTGGCCAATGCAGAGGCGGCGCGCGCCTGGCTTCAGGCCAGCTTGGGCGAGGCCGGGGCTGCGGAGCATTTCGCGGCCGTCTCCGCCGCTCCCGACAAGGCGGTGGCGTTCGGCATGGCGCCGGACAAGGTGTTCGCCTTTTGGGATTGGGTCGGCGGCCGATTCTCGATCTGGTCGGCGGTGGGCCTGTCCTGCGCCATCGCGCTGGGGTTTGATCGGTTCCAGGGCTTTTTGGATGGCGCAGCGGCGATGGACGCCCATTTCACCTCCGCCCCGCTGGACCGCAATGCGCCGGTTCTCATGGCGCTGGCCCAGATCTTCAACCGCAACGGCCTTGGCCGCGGGATCCGGGCGGTGGTTCCCTACGCTCAGCGTCTGCGTCTCCTGCCGGCCTTCCTGCAGCAGCTGGAGATGGAGTCGAACGGCAAGCGCGTCACGCGCAACGGGACGCCGGTCTTGCGGGCCACGGCGCCGTCGGTCTTCGGCGACGCCGGCACCAACGGCCAGCACGCCTTCTTCCAGCTCCTCCACCAGGGAACAGACATCATCCCCGTCGATCTGGTCCTGGTCGAAAAGGGCGAGGGGCCGCACGGTATGCAGGCGAAACTGCTCGCCAACGGCATCGCCCAGGCGGAAGCCCTGATGATCGGCCGCGCTGAAGCCGAGGTGCGCGCGGAGTTGACCGCCAAGGGTGTCGATCCGGCGGAGATCGAGACGCTCGCGCCCCAACGCACCTTCCCCGGCAACCGGCCGACGACCACGATCCTGGCGCCGGAGCTGACGCCTGAGGCGCTCGGCGCGCTGATCGCCCTCTACGAGCACAAAACCTTCGTCGAAGGGGTGATCTGGGGGATCAACAGTTTCGACCAATGGGGCGTGGAGCTCGGAAAAACGTTGGCGGTGCGCATCCTGGGCGAACTCGACGGCGGCGACGCCCTGGCCCACGATCCCTCGACCCGGGCCTTGATCGATCGGCTGAAGGGGTAGGGCGCAGAGCGACCTCAGCGCTTGAACGCTTTAACCCTTCGTCGCAGGCTCATAGAGGACGTAGAAGCCGCTATCTGCGTCGTCGCAAACGCGGCTGGAGACGCGGCCCTCGGCTTCGAGCCGGGCGAGCGTCTCAGCCAGGCTGCCGGGCCCGGCCGGATCGTGGGGAAAAACCTTGTGGGGACCCGACAGGCCCTCGGCTTCGGCCGCGGCCCGCTGCGCGCCGATTTCTTTGGCGTCGAGGACCTCTACCTGCAGTTCTTCGTATCGGCCGACGGTGGGGTCGGGCTCGTCGCTTTCATCTTCCGGGTCTTCGGCGACATCCTCGTCCTCCGTTAGATCCAGTAAAACGATGGTCGGCTCGGAGGGTCGCGGCGATAGGAGAGCGGCTGGGGGCGGCGAGGCCTCGATGGCGGACGGTGCGGGCGAAAGCTCAAGCGATTCAGTCTGTCGCGCCGCATCGACGGGTTGAACTTCGGGGACGCGAGACCGGCCGCGACCGAACAGCTTGGCTATAAATCGAAATAAACCGTTCATACCGAGTCACAGGGCCACCGACAGGGTCCCATGTCCAGTGCTGTTTAATGTCCAGCGGCGCCTCAATACTTTAAGCCATGTCGCCGAACAAAACACCGGGGCGCGTCAGAGCCTGAGATTGCAACTGCCGTAAAGCCCCAGACCGTCGCGACAGGCGCACCAGGCGGCCAGGCAAAAGCTGTTTATCAGGCGAAACATGTCTTTTCCTCCGTCGCGTTCGCCGTCAGGCTGACCCGATAATTTGGCTCACCTCTGTCGGGTGATGTCCATACAACAATGAAGACACAAGTTTGGTTGCTCGACAAGACAATATTGATTGTTAGACTCGACCGTCTAAACTGTATTGTTTATTGGACTCCGCCGTCTAAACTGTGCCGGATCGGGTCGTTCAGCGTCGCTGCCTGAAGCGTCTTGAGGGCCAGGTTTTTTACGGCTGGATTTCGTGTGAGAGGTTGAGGCCGCGTCGTCCTTCAGATTTGCAGCGGCGTCGGCCTATAGACTTGGGGGTCGGACACCGCCCGTTTACGATTAGGCCGCAATTTAGATCGACGAATCTCCTGGCGGTTGCACCGTGCGCCGTCTTGAGGCGCGACGACATGGGCCCTGGAGCCCTGACCTATGGCGACCGACTCCATTGTCTCTGGCCTGACGAGTCCGGCTCTGCTCACGAGCCCGCCGGTCAGCGGCGTCGCGGCGATAACGCCCGGCGCGTCCGCCGCGGCGAGCGCCCTTGCGTCCTCCACAGCGCCGGCCGCAAGCCCAGCGGTCGCCGCGGCGCCGTCGGCGCTTCAGGCGGCGGTGGCCAGCGCGGCCAGCGCCCAAGCCGGGTGGTCGAGCTTGCTCGCCGATCTGACGAGCGCCCTTCAGTCGACAGACCTGCCGACCGATGTGCAAGCCGCGGCGGCTCAGATCCTGGACGCCCCGCTGGCGCTCGATCCCCCGCCCACGGCTGAGGACCTTCAGCACGCCATCGCCCAATCCGGCCTCTTCCTCGAAGCCCAGCTGGCGGCAGGGGGCGCGCCGCCGGAGGGCGATCTGAAGGCGGCGCTTCTGAACCTCGTCCAGGCGCTCGACGCCTTGGCCGGCCCCGCCCCCGCCTCGACCGGAGCGGGGCTTTCGCCCCCCTATGCGGGCGCGCCCCTGAAGGGACAGCCCCCCGCGACGGCGAGCCTGCCCCCCGAGGCCGCGCTGGAGCTGGTGGCGGCGCTTTTGTCGAAGGAGGCCAAGGGCGCCCTCTCGCGCCAAGTGCTGATGCAGGCCGCCTCCCTGCCAAAGTCCGGTCAAGCCGGCTCAACCCAGGGCGCCGCCCAACGACCCGCGGCGAGCTGGCTGTTCGAACTGTTGTTCGCCACGCCCGACGGCGCCGCCGTGGCCCAGTTCGAGATCGACCGCGACGGCGAGCCGCCCCACGACGGGGCGCCTGACCCGATCTGGCGGGTGCGCTTCTCCCTCGACTTCGCCCCGATCGGACCGATCCATGCCCGGATCAGTCTCGGCGGCGGCCAGGCCCATGTAACCCTTTGGGCCGAAAACGAGGACACCCGGTCGATGCTGGACGCCCAACAGGCCGATTTGACCGACGCCTTGCGCGACGACGACCTGACGGCCGAAGTGGCCGTGTTTCAGGGGCGCCCCAACGTTGCGCCGGCGCCTGCGGGCCAGTTCATGAATAGGGCGGTCTAGCATGAATGATGCGGACAAGCCGCGCCTGGCGGTCGCCCTCACTTATGAAAAACCCCATGCGCCCCGTGTGGTGGCCAAGGGGCGGGGCGAACTCGGCCAGGCCATCATCGATACGGCGCGCCAGCATGGCGTGCCGATGGAAGAAAACCCAGGCTTGGCGGAGGCCCTCTCTCAGGTGGAG
>Ga0116229_10011414_pt1 | contig 13103 bp, 9 predicted proteins | sample S1TSphgellanicum_3_FD_87313 | JGI IMG/M metagenome (GOLD analysis project Ga0116229, IMG submission 87313) | Host-associated microbial communities from peat moss isolated from Minnesota, USA - S1T2_Fc - Sphagnum magellanicum MG | ecosystem: Host-associated > Plants > Peat moss > Unclassified...
ATACCTGCATGCACTCGATCTGACCAACAATCTGACCGAGAAATTCGGCGGACCCGTGCTGATTCAGGCCAGCGTCCCCGGGACCGGCTACGACGCCACGACCGTGAACGGGCAGAAGGTCGTGCAGTTCAACGCCAAGCAGGAGAATCAGCGCGCGGCGCTGCTGCTGACCAACGGCCATGTGGTCATCGGCTGGAGTTCGCATTGCGACAACGACCCCTGGCACGGTTGGGTCATCTCGTATAGCGCAAGCACCCTGACCCAGGAGGCCGCGTTCAACACCTCGCCGAACGGCCAGCGCAACGGGGTCTGGATGAGCGGCGGCGGACCCGCCGCCGACGCCAGCGGCAACATTTACTTTTCGACGGGCAATGGCACCTGGAGCGCGACGCCGACGGGTAGCGGCACCTACACCGGAGATTTCGGCGACAGCATCGTCAAGCTCGCGCCGCCGACTGGCGGTAGCTTCCCGGTGTTGGACTATTTCACGCCCTACAATCAAGCAACGCTCAACGGGCAGGACAACGACGTCGCCGCGGGCGGTGTGCTCTTGCTGCCGACGACCAACGGCAAACAGTTGCTTGCCCAGCAGGGCAAACAAGGCACGATTTACCTGCTCAACACCGCGACCGGCAGCATGGGCAAATACTGTGTGCAGCTGTCACCCGCCTGTTCGAGCAACGACCCGCAAATCGTCCAGGAGATCATGGCGGCGAGCAGCGGCATCTGGGGTTCGCCCGCCTATTGGAACGGGAATCTGTACTGGACCGGCGCCAACGATCCGATCAACGCCTACTCGGTGACGTTCAACAGCAACGGCACTGCGAGCATCAGCACCTCGCCAACCTCGACGACCGCAGTGCATTTCGCCTTCTCCGCGCCGACACCGTCGATTTCCGCGAATGGCACGACGAACGGGATTCTATGGGCGTTGGACGGCAGCGCCGACGACTCGACCTGCGATGGCGGCGGCCTCTATTGTCTCGGACTCTATGCCTATGATGCGACCAACCTGGGGCATCTGTTGTACAACAGCGCGCAAGCGGCGAACAACCGCGACTCTCCGGGCGCGGCCCACAAGTTCCAGACGCCGATCATCGCGAACGGCAAGGTCTACGTCGGCACCGTCGGCGTCGTGACGGCTTACGGCTTGCTCGCGGCCGCGCCACCGACCACGGCGACACCGGTGTTCAGCCCCGCGCCAGGCTCGTACACGAGCACTCAGACCGTGACGATCTCGGATGGCACGAGCGGCGCCGTCATTCATTACACGACCAACGGGACCACGCCGTCCACCAGTTCACCGGTTTATTCGGGCGCTCTGACGGTCAGCGCGACCGAGACGCTCCAGGCGATTGCGGTGGCGCCGAACAGCGCCGCAAGCACCGTGGCGAGCGGCGTCTATACCATCGTGCCTCCCACGCCTCCCGCCGGTTCCACGAGCGTCAGCCTCGCGAGCGTGGCGAATGTGGATGCGACCAGCAGCGGCGCCGCGCCCATCGCTGGCGGCTACGACGGTAATGGCAACGCCTACCCCTCCGCCGTGCTCGGCTCATCGATCACCTTTGCCGGCTCGACCTTCAAGCTCGGCACTCCCGGCGCGCTCGATGCCGCGAGCAACACGACGATTCCCCTGCCCGCCGGTAATTATTCGGCGATCAATCTGCTGGGTTCGGGCATCAATGGGAATCAACCTGCGCAGACTTTCATCGTGACCTATACCGACGGCACGACGACCACGATCACGCAGAGTCTCAGCGACTGGCATACGCCGCAAAATTACAGCGGCGAGAGCCAGGTCCTGTCGACGCCCTACCGGATCACGAGCGCCGGCACCGAGCAGATTCGCACCTACTATGTGTACGGCTACTCCTTGGCGCTGAACAGCGCCAAGACCGCCAAGAGCCTGACGCTGCCGAAGAATCGCAATGTGGTCGTGATCGCACTGGACGTCATCACTCCCGCCACCAGCGGCGGCGGCAGCACGATCAACTACCCGAACGGCTTCGCGAGCACCACCGGATTGAACCTGGTCGGCAACACGGTATTGACCGGCAGCGCGCTCGAACTCACGAGCGGCGCGACATTTCAAACCAGCGCGATCTGGAACGCGACGCCGGTCAACGTGCAGAATTTCACGACCGACTTCACTTTCCAAATCACTCCCGCCTCGCCGAACACGGCCGACGGCTTGACGTTCACGATTCAAAACGCGGGCGCCAAGGCGATCGGTCTGACGGGCGGCGGCCTCGGCTACCAAGGCCTGGCCACGAGCATCGCCGTGAAGTTCGATCTCTACAACAACGCCGGCGAGGGCGTCGATTCCACCGGCTTCTTCGTGGGTGGTGCGGCGCCGTTCGTCCCGGCGCTCGATCTGACGGCATCGGGCGTGAACCTGCACAGTGGCGATGTGATGCATGCGCACCTGAGCTATGACGGTACGACGCTGACCCTCACCTTGACCGACACGGTCACGGGCGCGAGCTTCACCGGCACGGATGTCGTCAACATTCCGGCAACCGTCGGCGGCAACAGCGCGTACGTCGGTTTCACGGCCGGTACGGGCGGCTCGGTTGCGACGCAGGAGGTCCTCACTTGGACCTATACGAGCGGCAGCGCAACGTCACCAAACGCTCCGGTCATCAACGATCCGAACGGCTTCGCGAGCGCTGCGGGCCTCACGCTCAATGGCGCAACCGTGACCAGCGCGAGCCCGGGTGCCTTGCAATTGACGGACGGCGGCGGCACCGAGGCGCGTGCGGCCTGGGCCGCGACCCCCGTGAATGTCCAGAAGTTCACGACGGATTTCAGCTTCCAGATCACGCCGGCCGGCACCCAGACGGCCGACGGCCTCGCCTTCGTGCTGCAGAACGCCGGCGCGAATGTGGTCGGCCAGACCGGCGGCGCGCTGGGTTACGCAGGTCTCGGGACGAGCGTCGCGGTCAAGTTCGACTTGTATAACAATGCCGGTGAAGGCGTCGATTCGACCGGCTTCTATACCAATGGCGCATATCCTTCCGTGCCTGCCCTCGATATGACCGCCTCCGGTATCAATCTGCATAGCGGCGACGTGTTCCACGCGCATCTGACGTACGACGGGACAAGCTTGAGTTTGACGCTGACTGACGTCGCCACCGGCGCGAGTTTCACTGCCTCGCAGGCGATCAATATCCCAGCAACGGTGGGCGCCTCGACTGCCTATGTCGGCTTCACCGGTGGCACGGGCGGCCAGACCGCGGTACAGCAGGTGCTGAACTGGACCTACGTCGTGAATTGATCGCGGCTCACCGCGCCATGACCGCTCGCAAGATCCTGGGACTTGCGGCGTGCATGGCCGTGCATGGCGGCTTTGCGGCGGTGCCTTCGCGCGGGGCGAGTTGTAGCGTCGCGCATTACCGCGTCATTGCCGTCCCACTTCAGCCCGCTGCCATCAACGACGTGGGCGTCATCGCGGGAACGACGCCGCAGCATCGTGCCGCGGTCTGGTCGCAGGCCGGCGGCCTGCGCGAATTGCCGCTGCCTCCGGGCTTTCTGCACTCTGAAGCGGTCGGTATCAACAATCGTGGCGACGTCGTGGGGACAGCCTTTGATGCGGGTTTCACCCACCGGCAGGCCTTTGCGGTCATCGACGGCGTCTTGCAGCTCCTGCCCGGTGAACAGGCGCGCGCGCAGCACATCAACGCGGTGGATATCGTCTCGGGAGAGTCCCAGCTGCCGGGGACCACGGCAACGCAGCCCGTGCTTTGGGCGGCCGGCGGCGTGCAGCGCATCCCGAACTGCTGCGGCGGCTCGGCGACCAGCGTCGATGCGCAGACGCAGGTGATCGGCGCGGCCTACGACGAACAGGGTCGGTATTACGCCTACCGTTGGAGCGCGTCGCTCGGCGTCGAGCGGATCGGGCCGGCCACAGGATTCAGTGCCGCGGTCGCCGCGAACGAAAACGGCGCGATCGTCATCCAGACCTTCCCCGGCACGATGCTCTATGCGAATGGTCAATCGACTCGTATCGCGCTCGCGCCCAAAAGCCCCAGTTACGCCCAGGCGATCAACGACTGCAGCATCATCGTCGGCGCTTTCGGCCCGTTCTCGGACGCCTACCGCGCCTTTATTTGGCAAAGCGCGACCGGCTTTCAGGACTTGAACACGCTGATACCGCGCGGCTCGGGTTGGACGCTCGAATCGGCAACCGGCATCAATGATCGCGGCGAGATCGTCGGCCGCGGCGCTCCCGATGGGCACGAGGACGGCGGTTTTCTGCTGCTGCCGACGGCTGAGGCGACGCGCGCGGATTGAGTCGAGCGGAGTATCTTGGCCGGACTCTCAAACACCTAAGGTACGACCGCCGCGATGCTTGCGCGCGCGACCCAGCCGCGCGTCTCGGGATTGATCTGGACGAATACGAAATCCTGATGTTCGCCCAGCATCTTGACGGTCGCGCCCTCGGGCAAGGTAAACAGGGGTTCGCCGAGCGGAGCCGGGGTCGCGCGGACCGGGGTGCCGGCAACGAGTACGATCGCGCGCTGCAGCCTCGGCCACAGGACGAGGCCATGCGCGACGGTCGAGCCGATGAGCAGCAGCCCGACGAGCAGGCCGACGCGGCGCAGCCATGGCAACGGCACGGTGCACAAACCGCATAATGCGCTCGCTCCGATGACGAGCAGGCCGAGTACGCCGAGCCACGCGGCAACCGCCGGACTGACCAAGGTTGCTGCGCGCTCAAACCAAGCCGGTCGCTCCGCGGGCAGGCCGGCGGCAAGCCGAACGGCCTGCAGATTCGCGTTGATATCGGGATCGTTGGGTGCAAGCAAGCGCGCACGCTCGTAATTGAGGATCGCCATGCCCGGCTTGCCGGCATGATCATAGGAGTTCGCGAGATTGTAGAGTCCGGCGGCGGAGAAGCCGGCGGTCGGCACGGGCGCCGTCTGCGCGGACTCCACAGACGGAGGCTCGGCCTGCGCAGCCATGGCGAACACCACAAAGGCCGGCAGGAAGGCGCCGATTCCGCGGAGCTTGATCACGCCGTGCCCTCCGTGCGCAATTGGCTTACCACCACCTGCGTCCAGCGCGAGTAGTCGGCGGCGCTCGGCGCCCTCCCGGAATAGCGCACCTCGTCGGCGAGTTCGAACAACTCGCGCAACTCGCGGCCGGCTGCACTCAGGCGCGCATCGATCGCCTGCACGGTGATCTCTTCCGGTGTCAGCCGCCAGCGCGCCGCCAGCGTCGTTTGCAGTGTCCGGCGCGCGCTTGCGAAAAATGCCTGTGGGCTCTGCGCCGCGGCGGCTTGCAACTGCGCGCGAGTGCGCGCGATCGCCCTCGCGGTCTGGCGGTCTGTGCGCGGATCGAAACGGCGCGCATGCGGCACGCGACCGCGCATGAACAAATACGCAGCACTGAAGCCTGCGGTCAGCAGCGAATAGGCCGCGAGAAACGGCGTCCTCAGGTACGGCGGTCGCAAGGAATCCGTACTGCGCGCGGTGAGCGCCTGGTCCGGCCGCATACCGGCAGCTCGTTGCTCGCCCGACGCGGCGCCAGACGCCGCACCCGCAGCGCCACCGGCAGCCACACCGGCAGCCGGCGCGGTCAAACTCGTGTCGGCGAGCGACTTGGCTATCGTGACCGTGAGCGGCGCACTGCGCACCGTCTCATAGCGACCCGTGGCGGGGTCGAAAAAACTGAAAGCGAGGGCGGGCAAGGTCTGCACACCGGGACGCGACGCGATGATCGTCTGCTCGAAGACCTTCTCGCCCTTGTCGCCGAGCGCATCGCTCTCCTTGAACGAGGAACGCGGCGGATAGGTTTTCCAACCGGGCAGCGATGCCAGCATGGCAGTATCGACACGATCGAAATTGCCTGAGCCCGTGACGTGCAGGCGCAAGCTCAAGGGATCGCCCGCTGCGGCCTCGACGGCCGACAGCTCACTGGAAACGGCAAACGTCCCCACCGCGCCGCTGAAGTCCGCCGGACGATTCTGGGTGGGCAGGGCGAGGACCGTCAATTCTGAGCGCGGGCTCGAGATCTTGAGCTCTTTGGTCACGCTCGGTGCGAAGAAATTTTGCAGGAAGGGATCGCCCATGAGCTCGTCGAAGCGCGCCTCGGCCTTCGGCCGCGTACTGAACTTGACCGTGAGCGGTACTTCGACGGAGAACGGGAAGACGCCCTGTTTGACCGGCGCGATCACGCTGTGCCAGATCAGCACCGTAAATTGCTGGCCGTTGATGCGGCGGATCGCACGCTCCGGCTGCCGCGAGAGATTGTCGAGCGTGAAGTCGCCGCCGGTCAAAGTCGGCAGACCATTGAGAGAAGTCACGGCGCCGGCTCGTCCGCCGACCTCGATCTCGATCGGGATATTCTCGCCGACATAGGCCTGTCGCGTCGGTATGCCGACCCGCACGAAGGCTGCGCCGTCGGCCATCAGTTGTATTCCGCGCTCGTCCATGGCGCGCGGCACGACACGCGGTGGCGCCGCCTTGCGCGGCAAGGGCGACGCATCGACAACGAGACGGTCGGGGTTGACCGTCAAGGTCAGCGGGCCGAGATTCGCCGCGAGCGGTGGAATCGAAAAAGTGGCGGCCATTTGCGGCGTGACCCGCACGACGAGCGTGGTGCGGGTCGCACCCGTGGCGGCATCGACACGACGGGATTGGCTCATGGTGCGAAACTCCAAGCCCCCGACGAACGGCAAGAGCACGTCGTCCGTACTGCTACCCAAGGTCGTGATCGTGAGCAACGCGGTATGACCGATCGTGATCTCCGAGGGATTGAGCGTCGCACTCAAGAGCTGCGGCGCGGCGTCGGCGGGCAGCGCCATGAGCGCGATGGCCGCGCTCATGAGGACCGCGAGCCAGGTCGACACTTGCTTGCCAAGGCGATCGTTCGGCTTCATGTCACCAATTCTTGAACGGCTTGTCAGGCGGCTCGCCGCGCGCTTGCGCGGCGGCGCCCCCAGCCTGGGCCGCCCGTTCTTCGCCCTTGGCGGCGTCGAGCAACTGGGTCGCCTCCTCGCGGCTCATCTGTCCCGGCGCGGGCGAGGCGCTCCCGGGCCCTTGGCCGCCGTTTGCTGCGGGAGGTGGGTTCGGCGGCGCGCCGCCATTGGGCTTCGGTGGCTGCGGCTGTGAAGGCGGTGGGGACTGCGATTGCGACTTCGATTGCGATGGCGGCGGAGGGTTCTGCTGCTGCCGCAAAGCATCGATTTTGCGTTGCACGAAATCGCGATTGTACTTGGCGTCCGCATCGTCACTGCGCAGTTGTAAGGCGGTATCGTAAGCCTTCACGGCATCAGTCCACAGCTTGATCGCTTCCTGGGGCGCCGATTGCTCGCTCTTCTGGCCGGCCCGATACAGGGCGTCGCCCAAATTATAGTAGGCATCTTGCTGGTCGCGCAGTCGCTTCGGATCGGTCGACGGCGCGCGCTGGATCGATTGCTCGAACGCCTGTTGTGCCTGCGGAAACTGTCCCGCTCGATAAGCCTGCGTACCGGACTTGAACTCGGAGGCCGGTTTGGCGGCATCGCCGGCGGCGACACCCGCGCTTGCCGGGACACTGGGCGCGCCCGTAGTCGCGGTGCTCGGGGTCGGCGTCGCGGCACGGACCGGCCGATTCGTCCACGCGCCGCACAGGATCAGGGTCGACAGGATCACGAGGCCAGGCGCTGCCGGCGCTCGCGTGCGCCGGCGCCGGCCGGGGCTGATCATGAGGCTGCCTAACAGGAACGCGAGTGCCGCCGCGAGCGGCCACTGGTAACGCTCGATGGCCACGCGTCTTTGTCGAAACGTCTGCTCGCGCTTGTCGATCGTCCCGAGCAGCGTCTTACGGATCAGCTGCAAGCCCTCACCGCCGGCACCGAGCGGCGCATAGAAGCCGCCGGTCGCGGCGGCGATAGCCTTCAGTTTTTCCGCATCGAGGCGGGAGGTGACCGGCGCGCCGTTCTCGTCCAGGACGTAGCCACCACCCGCCTGCGCCGGGAGCTTGATGCGATCTCCGGATACGGTGCCGACGCCGACCGTATAGATTTTCAGATGCGTTTGCTGAGCCGCGTTACGCGCCGCCTCCACGGCATCGCCCTCGAGGTCTTCACCGTCGGTAATCAGAATCAAGGTCCGGTCGCTGTCCGGACGACGCCCAAATGCACGCCGTGCCTCGGCAATCGCGCTCGCGATGTTCGTGCCGCCGCGCGCGATCGTGTTGGTATCGAGCGCATTCAGCGACTCCTGGAACGCCCGATAGTCGAGCGTGAGCGGACAACTCAAAAATGCGCTGCCCGCAAAGGCGACGATACCGACCGCATCGCCGTCCAGCTGCCGCGCAAAATCCTGTATCGCGAGCTTCGCACGACTCAAGCGATCCGGGCGCACGTCGGCGGTCAACATGCTGCGCGAGGTATCGACCGCGAACACGATTTCGCTGCCGCGGCGCTCGATCAGCTCCCAGCGATAACCCAGCAAAGGCCCCGCGAGCGCGACCCCCAGACAGACTAGCGCCGCGAGCAAGAGTCCGCGGCGTAAGCGCCGCCGCAGCACGGAAACCGAGCGCGTCAAGGGCTCGCGCAAATGCGGCGACACGAACAAGGCGAGGGCCGCCTGTTGACGGACATCGTGGCGATGCCAGAGCCAGAGCAGCGCGGCGCCCAGCGTCGGTATCGCCAACAGCCACCAGGGGTCACTGAAGCTCATGGTAAGCGCCGCTGCAGCGTCTGCAGGATCGCGCCGATCGCGAGGATCGCCAGGGCGGGAATCAAGGCCCAGCGATACAGCTCCTCGTAGCGCTCGAAGCGCTGGGTCGTGTGCGGCGTCTTCTCCATCACGTTGATCTGCTCGTAGATCCGGCGCAGTGAATCGGTGTCGGTGGCGCGGTAGAAGCGGCCACCGGTCTCGTCCGCGATCCGCTTCAAAGAGTCCTCATCGACGTCGACCGGCGCGAGGATCGTATGAGTCTTACCGGCCTGGTCCTTGACCTCGATGGGCGCCTTGCCGCGCACGCCCACACCGATCGTGTAGATCTTGATGCCGAGGGCGCGAGCCGCCTCGGCCGCCGATAGCGGCGCGATCTTGCCGGAATTGTTCTCGCCGTCGGTGAGCAAAATGACCACTTTCGACTTCGCCTCGCTCGCACGCAAATGATTGACGCTCGCGGCGATCGCCGAGCCGATTGCCGTACCGTCATCGACGACGCCGATGTCGACACCCTCGAGACGTTGTTGCAACCAATCATGATCGAGCGTGATCGGCCCGACCAGATAGGGTACGCCCGCAAAAGCAACCAGGCCGATGCGATCATCGGGCCGCTCCTCGATGAATTTCGCGACGACCGCCTTGACCACCTCGACGCGCGGTATGCGGCGATTGTCGATGAGGAAGTCGAGCGCTCGCATGGATCCCGAGACATCCAAGCCGATCACAATATCGATGCCGTTGGCGGTCGTTTCGCTGTAACTGCGGTCGCGTTGCGGTCTGGCGAGCGCCACGATCATGAGCACGGCCGCCAAGATCGCGAACAGCCACGTCGGAACGCCGACCCGGCTCCGGCCGACACGCGCGAGTTCCCGGACGAGCCCGACGTTGGAATACTCGACCGCCGCGACAGGTCCGCGCCGACCGCGCCACAGCAGCACGAGCGGCAACAGCGTCAGCAGCCAGAGCCACTCAGGTTGCAGGAAGCGCGTCATCCGTCTCCTCGCGGCCGGCCGTTTCGCGAACGAACAGGCAGGCATCGGCATACAGCGTCTGCATGGACTCGAGTGTCAGCCCTTCGCCTGCGAATTTGGCGATGTCGCATTGGCGCAGGAATTCCAATAAACGGCCGCGCTGGCGCACGAGCATGGGGTCCGAGGAGGCCAGCATGCGACGCACGAACTCCTCACTCGTGAGCAGAGTCGCACCAACGCCGAAACGCTGCTCGATGTATTCTCGCACGACCGCCGAGACTTCGACCGCGAAGCGCGGCGCGCCTGCGGGCGTCATCCACTGCCGGATCTCGTCGAGCCGGCGCAGCGCGTGCTCGAGCGGCGACCGCGGCGCGAGCAGGCGGCGTTGCCGCCGGCGCCACAGCAGGTAGGCGAGGATTGCGAGCAAAACCACGGTGCCGATGGCGGCGGGCAAGAGCCAGTCGGGGGCATCGGCCCGTGGTGCGCGAATGTCGCGAATATCTTCGACCGCTGCCGAGGCAGGACCCGCCGCGACCGCGCCGGGTGCTTCGCCCGTTCGATAACCGCGCACGCTCACGACCGTCTGCGCTCTCGCATCTTGAAAAAGCGCTGCAGGGCCGGGAAATAGGGCGCATCGGTCTGCAGCTGCAGCACATCGATGCCCTCCGCGCGGCACCCCCCCACCAAGCGCCGGCTGCGCTCCAAAGACGCCTCCTGGAAGCGCTGGCGCAAGGCCGCATTGCCCGTGTCGACCTCGACGATGTCGCCGGTTTCGGCGTCCTCGAGCGCCAGCCACCCGACATCGGGCAGTTCCCGCTCGCGCGGATCCTCGATGCGCACGGCGATGAGGTCGTGGCGCCGATTGGTATGGCGCATCGCGCGCCGCAAGAGCCCTTGCTCGGCGAGCGGATCACCGGGCGACTGAAAATCCGAGATCAGGAACACGATGGCGCGCCGGCGCAATACGCTGTTGATGAGATCGAGCGCCTTGACGCTGTCCGTGCCCGTGCCGGTCGGCACGTGATAGAGAATATCCCGGACCGCGCGCAAGACGTGGCGGCGACCCCGTTTCGGCGGCAGAAAGCGCTCGGTCCGGTCCGTGTACAACAGCAAACCGACCTTGTCACTGTTGCGAATCGCCGAGAAGGCCAGCACGCTCGCAAGTTCGGCGGCGAGATCGCGCTTACTCACGGCGGCGGACCCAAAATTACCGGAGGCGCTGATATCGACCGCGAGCATGATCGTGAGCTCGCGCTCCTCGGTGAATTTCTTGACGAAGGTGCGGCCGGCCCGCGCGGTCACGTTCCAGTCGATCGTGCGCACTTCGTCGCCGGGTGTGTATTCGCGGACCTCATCGAAGTCCATGCCGCGGCCTTTGAACACGGAATGATAGGCCCCGGCAAGGCTGTCGTTGACCATGCGGCGCGTGCGAATCTCCAATTGCCGCATACCGCTCATGATCGCCTTGCCGGCGCCCGCGGTCTCCGAAGGTTTGTTCACGGCACCGGCAGCGCGTTCAAGATGGTTTCGATGATGCGCTCGGAGGAGACGCCTTCCGCCTCCGCCTCATAGGTCACAACGACGCGGTGGCGCAGCACATCGAGGGCGACAGTCTTCACGTCCTGCGGCACCACGAAATGGCGCCCATTCAGGAATGCCATTGCGCGCGCCGCGAGCGTCAAGGCGATCGTTGCACGCGGTGAGGCGCCGTTCTGGATGTAGCCGTTGAGCTTCAAGGTATCGGCAATCGGCGGGCGCGTCGCCAGCACCAGATCGACGATATAATCGCGGATCTTCTCGTCCACGTAAATCGTGTTGACGACATGTTGTGCGCGCTTGATCGCCTGCGCGGAGACTACGGCCTTCGGGGTCAGCACCGGCTCGCTGGTCGCCATGGCATCCAGGATCGCGCGTTCTTCGGACCTTGTGGGATAGCCGACGATGACTTTCATCATGAAGCGATCGATTTGCGCTTCGGGCAACGGGTAGGTTCCCTCCTGTTCGAGCGGGTTTTGTGTCGCGAGCACGAGGAATGGGCTCGGTAACGCGAAGGTTTCGTCGCCGATCGTGACCTGCCGCTCCTGCATCGCCTGCAGCAGCGCACTTTGCACTTTCGCCGGCGCGCGGTTGATCTCGTCCGCGAGGATCAGATTGCTGAAGATGGGACCTTGCTTGGTATGGAACGCGCCGTCCTGTGGTTGGTAGATCATCGTACCGACGATATCGGCCGGCAACATATCGGGCGTGAACTGCAAGCGCTTGAAGCCGAGCGCGATACAGCCCGCCAAGGTCTTCAGGGCAAGCGTCTTGGCGAGGCCGGGCACGCCTTCCAGCAGCACGTGGCCATTGGTGAGCAGCGCAATCAATAGACTGTCGATCAGCGGCTTCTGACCGACGATGACACTCGCCATCTCCTGCTTTAGCGGCGTGACCCAGGCGGAACTGGTCGCCACGGCCTCGCGCGCGACGGCGTCACTGGTTTGTTGCATTCAGCGCGATCCTCTCCTAAAAGTACATTGGGCAGCCGCAAGGACCGCACCGGTGAGGATCGGACCCGGCTAGATGCGGCGATCCGTCAGCCCGTTATCTTTATAGTATAGGGATTTCGAGCCCGTTTCTCCTGGGCCGGATGCGCGTGGCCGCGCGGGGTAGCGACGCGCAGGCGGTGAAATTCCTGCTTGACGACCGCGTAGCACTCGCAGGCCGCCGCTTCCAAGCCGGCCCGACCGGTGACTGCAATGTGGCCGCGCCGATAAGTCAGGACGCCGGCGCGCTGTAGCTTACCGGCCGCAGCCGTAACGCTCTCGCGACGAACGCCCAAGAGGCCCGCGATCAATTCGTGCGTCATGACGACCTCGTTCGTGGGGAGGCGGTCGAGCGTCGCCAACAGCCAGCGGCATAATTGCTGTTCGACCGAATGATGGCGATTGCAGCTGACCGTCTGGCCGATCTGGATCGACATTGCTCGCGTATAGCGCAACAACAGGCGCTGGGTATCGCCGCAGCGATTGAATTCTTCCTGCAGCAGCTTGGCCTTGAGGCGGTAGCCCATGCCCGCGGTGTGCACGACCGCCGACCCGGGTGTGGTGCCGCCGCCCATGAACAGCGAGATTCCGAGCACACCCTCATTGCCGACGCTCGCGATTTCAGTCGCCGCGCCCGACTCGATTACGTAGAGCACCGATATGATCGCGCTCGTCGGAAAATACGCGTGTTCCAATTGCATGCCCGGGCGGTACAGGGTCTCCCCCAGGCGCAGCGGAAACCGTTCCAGCTGGGGGGCCAGGCGCCAGAACTCCGCCGCGGGCAACGCCGCAAGCAAGTGATTGCTCTCAGGTCGATCGTGCAAGGGCATGGCGTGTGCGGGGCGGCGCCAAGCTCATGTCCCCGCGGTGCGCTCGACGCCGATTCCCCGGTAGCCGATGTAGCTGCAGAAGCGATTGAACACCGGCTCCCCGCTGAC
>Ga0116229_10011416_pt1 | contig 13101 bp, 14 predicted proteins | sample S1TSphgellanicum_3_FD_87313 | JGI IMG/M metagenome (GOLD analysis project Ga0116229, IMG submission 87313) | Host-associated microbial communities from peat moss isolated from Minnesota, USA - S1T2_Fc - Sphagnum magellanicum MG | ecosystem: Host-associated > Plants > Peat moss > Unclassified...
CGCGTCACCGCCGTTGAACTCAGCGGCGAGGTCATCGCCGCTGCTCGCAGCATGTTCCGCCTGCCGTCCAACTACCATCGCCTCGACGTCATCGAAGGCGAGGCCGCACGCGTGATTGCCGAGCCAGGAAGGCGCGGCACGGTCGACTGGCTGCAGGTCGATCTCTACGATGCGACAGCGCGCGGTCCCGTGCATGATTCAGCGGTGTTCTACGGCGACTGCTTCAGGCTCCTCAGGCAGCCTGGCGTGATGAGCGTCAACCTGTTTGGCGATCATCCGAGTTTTGAGCGGAACTGGCGCGCCATTTGTTACGCTTTTGACAATCGCGCCCTGGCCTTGCCCGAAGTCCATGAGGGCAACCGGGTTGTTTTGGCCTTTCGCGGGCCGCCCCTGGCTGCAAGCTGGACCACGCTTTATGCGGCTGCTGAAGAAATCGAAAATCGTTCGCGCTTGCCCGCGGCGAAGTGGGTGAGCGCCATGCGATCGATCACAAAACCCAAAGCCCAGGGCGTTTTTCTCTAGGGCTTTGCCTGCCCGCATCGCTTATACTTTGGCTGCGGGCGATCGGTCAGCGCCACGCCCAGAGGCCATATGAATTCAGCAGTGGTATCCCCGAAGGCGGCAAGCGCGCCCGTCGGCCGGCTGACGATGTCGCAGGTTGCGGCATGGCTAGGCGAAGATGGCATGATCACCGCCGAGCAGGCGAAAGATCTGTTTGGCGCGGCAGCGCGAGGGCATGAGCAGCATCCCCTGATCACGGCGTCCGAACTCAAGTTCAAGTCGGGCATTGCCCCGCACCGTATCCTGACACTCGATGTGCTCTCCGAATGGTTGGCCAAGCGCGTCAAGCTGCCCTATGTCCGCATCGATCCGCTCAAGGTCGATTTCTCGCGCATCGCCGAACTGATGAGTTCGACCTACGCCAGCCGCTTTAGCATTTTGCCGATCGAGGTCGGAGCCACCGAGGTGACGATTGCGACCAGCGAGCCCTTCGTTAGCGAATGGATTGCCGAGCTCGAGCGCATATTGCGGCGCCCGCTCAAGCGCGTCTTCGCCAATCCGAGCGATGTGACGCGCTTCATCGCCGAATTTTTCTCGCTGGCACGCTCGGTCAAGGGCGCTGCAGCCAAGGGCGGCGCATCGGCGCAGAACAGTTTCGAGCAGTTAGTCGAGCTTGGCAATGTCAAGTCGGCAGGGCGCCAGTTCGATTCCAATGACGCGCACATCGTGCAGATTGTCGATTGGCTCTGGCAGTATGCCTTCGACCAGCGCGCCTCGGACATCCACCTCGAGCCCAGGCGCGACCAGGGCATCGTGCGCTTTCGCATCGATGGCGTTCTGCACCAGGTCTACCAGATGCCAGGCGGCGTGCTTTCGGCCATGACCAGCCGCATCAAGCTGCTCGGACGCATGGATGTCGTCGAAAAGCGCCGGCCGCAGGACGGCCGCATCAAGACGCGCACCTTCGATGGTAACGAGGTCGAGCTCAGGCTATCGACCCTGCCGACGGCGTTTGGCGAGAAACTCGTCATGCGGATTTTTGATCCGGACGTGGTCGTCAAGGATTTCGGCGAGCTGGGTTTTTCCGATGAGGACGCGCGCCGCTGGAATGGCCTGACGAGCCATCCGTACGGCATCGTGCTCGTGACGGGACCGACCGGATCGGGCAAGACGACAACGCTGTACTCGACGCTCAAGACACTCGCCACCGAAGAGGTCAATGTCTGCACCATCGAGGACCCGATCGAGATGGTCGAAGCGTCGTTTAACCAGATGCAGGTCCAGCATGGCATCGACCTGTCGTTTGCCGATGGCGTGCGCGCACTGATGCGCCAGGACCCCGACATCATCATGGTCGGCGAGGTGCGCGACTACGAAACGGCCGAAATGGCCGTGCAGGCGGCACTAACCGGCCACCTCGTGTTTTCGACGGTGCATACCAACGATGCCCCTTCGGCATTGACGCGGATGCTCGAGCTGGGCGTGCCGCCCTACCTGCTTAACGCCACCGTCCTTGGCATTCTTGCCCAGCGCCTCGTACGTATTCTCTGCCCGCATTGCAAGGAACCCGGAGGGCCCGTTGACAAGTCGCTGTGGGACCACATGATCGCGCCCTGGACGACCGAAAGCCCGGTGCAGGTGTACAAGCCGGTGGGCTGCCTTGAATGCCGCATGACCGGTTATCGCGGCCGTACCGGCATCTACGAATTGATGGAACTGACGAGCGAGATCAAGGCGCTTGTCAATGCCGAGCCCAACCTCGAGAGCCTGCGTGGGCAGGCCATCCGGCAAGGCATGCACTCCTTGCGTCTGTCAGGTGCGCTCAAGGTGGCCCAGGGGTTAACGACCATTGAAGAGGTGCTCAAGGTCGCGCCGCCACAGTGATTAAGGCACGCCCGCCGATGGCCGAGGCGGCGGCCCGGTGAGCCAGCTCGCTAGCGCAGCGCCACCACCTTGCCGTTGACAATGCGCACCGTATCGCCAACGTTATAGGGCCAGGGCTCGAGATGCGTGAAGTAACGCTCACGCCCGCTCGGGTAGCGCACCACGAGCTGGTATTCGGTGCGCGAGCGCGCGTTCTTTTCGATGGCATTGCCGGCAACCGCGCCGCCCGCTGCGCCAAGCAGCGTCAGGGCGACATTGCCGCGGCCATTGCCGATGCTGTGCCCGATCAAGCCGCCGGCGATTCCGCCGCCGACAGCGCCAAGCCCCGTGCTCTCGCCGCGCACTGCGATCGGGCGCATCGCCGTGACGGTGACGCAGTCGCCACAAGGCGCTATGGGCGCTGCCTGTGCGCTTGCGCCGGCATCAGCAGGCGCGCTCGCGGGTGTGCCAAGGGCGGCTGCATTCGAAGCCGGTGCGAACTGGGCGGGGGGCGTGTCCGGTGCCGGCGGCACAGCTGCCGTGTTGTTAAAGCCAGGTGGGGGTGGCGCCACCGTATCGGCGCTGCCAGCGGCGCTCGCTGGCGCGGGCGTTGCACTTGCCACGGCTAGCGCAGGCGAGCTTGCCGTTTGTGCCGCCGAGCGGTTATTGAGCAGGGTCGCAATGCCCACGCCGCTTAGCAGGATGATCGAGATCGACGCGGCAATGACCAGCGGATGAACTTTGGCGCGAGGCGCGGAACTGACGGGATCCATGGACTCTCCTTGGTTCAGACACGTGCCTGGAGCAAACGGCCAGGCGAATTCAAACAGGACGGATTCAATATTACTTTGACAGCGTGCGCATGCTGCGTTCCAAGCCATCCAGGGTGATCGGGTACATGTGCTGGCGCACGATCTGCTGGATCACGGCGATCGACTGGCGGTACTGCCACAGCGCCTCGGGCTCGGGGTTGAGCCAGACGAACTTGGGAAAGGTGCTGGTCAGCCGCTGCAGCCAAACGGCGCCCGCTTCCTCGTTGTTGTATTCGACGCTGCCGCCCGGTTGCAGGATTTCGTAGGGGCTCATGGTCGCATCCCCGACCAGGATCAGCTTGGTATCGGGCGTGTGCTTGCGCAGGATCTCCCAGGTCGGAAAACGCTCGGCGTGGCGCCTGCGGTTGTTCTTCCACAGGTACTCGTAGACGCAATTGTGGAAGTAGTAAAATTCCATGTGCTTGAATTCGGCGCGCGCCGCCGAGAACAGCTCCTCGGTGCGGGCGATGTGTTCATCCATCGTGCCGCCGACATCGAGCAGCATCAGGACCTTGATGTTGTTGCGGCGTTCGGGAACCATCTTGATGTCAAGCCAGCCGGCATTGCGAGCGGTAGAGCCAATCGTGTCGGGCAGGTCGAGTTCGAGTTCCGAGCCCTCGCGCGCGAAGCGGCGCAGTCGCCTTAAGGCAAGCTTGATGTTGCGCGTACCGAGTTCGACCTGATCGTCGTAGTCGCGATAAGCGCGCGCCTCCCAGACCTTGACCGCGCTGCGGTTTCCCGCTGACGGCCCGCCGATGCGAATGCCTTCCGGGTTGAAGCCGCCATTGCCAAAGGGCGATGTGCCGCCGGTGCCGATCCAGCGATTGCCGCCTTCGTGCCGCTCCTTTTGTTCCTTGATCAGTTCGGCCAGCCGTTTCATCAACGCGTCCCAGCCACCGAGCTTTTCCACCAGCGCCTTCTCCTCGGGCGAAAGCTCGCGTTCGAGTTTTTTCAAGAGCCAGTCCTCGGGAATCTCGATCTGCGCATCAAAGGCGCCGGCGGCACCATTGAAGTAGGCGCCAAAGGCCTTGTCGAACTTGTCAAAGTGCTGCTCGTCTTTGACCAGCACCATGCGCGAGAAGTAATAGAACTCGTCAAGCGAGGGCTCGATGACCGACTGTTTTAAGCCCTCGAGCAGGACCATGAACTCCTTGATCGACACCGGGATGCGGGCCGATTTGAGCGCGAAGAAGAAATCGATCAGCATGGCAGGCGATTCAGCTTGAATTTGAGGTGGTGCCTGACGGTTGGCCATTCGGGCGCCACGATCGAGAAGACGACGGTGTCGCGCAGCGTGCCGTCAGCACCGATCTGGTGGTGGCGCAAGACGCCGTCCTGTTTCGCGCCAAGGCGCAGGATCGCGTTGCGCGAGGCATGGTTCATCCAGTGCGTCCTGAATTCGACAGCGATGCATTTGAGTTGGTCAAACGCGTGTGCCAGCAAGAGCAGCTTGGCTTCGGTGTTGATTGCCGTGCGCTGGGCGCTTGTCGCATACCAGGTGTAGCCGATTTCGAGCCTGCGGTTATTGCTGTCGACGTTAAAGTAGCGCGTCGAGCCGACAATTTCGCCATCTTCCTTGCGCCTTGCGACGAACGTCAGCGCATCGATCGCTTCGTGCCATTGCAGCGCGGTTGTGACGTAGGTCTCGACCCGGTCGGGGTGGGGCACCGAGGTGTACCAGAGCTTCCATAACTCGCCGTCCCTGGCGGCCTTGGCAAGCCCTTCGCAATGCGCCAAGGACACCGGTTCGAGCGTGACGAATTCGCCTGTGAGCGTGACGGGTTCGATCCAGCGCGACATGGCGTTGCGCTTAGCGGTTATTGCGCGCCATGAAAACAAGGCGCTCGAAGAGGTGCACGTCCTGCTCGTTTTTGAGCAGCGCTCCGTGTAGCGGAGGGATGACGGCCTTGTTGTCCTTGCTGTGCAAGGCCTCAGGTGGAATGTCCTCGGCAAGCAGGAGCTTGAGCCAGTCGAGCAATTCCGACGTCGACGGCTTTTTCTTGAGACCGGGGACCTCACGCATCTGGAAAAATGCCGTCATGGCGGCTGCCACCAACTCCTTTTTCAGGCCCGGGTAATGCACGTCGATGATCTGCTGCATCGTCTCCTTGTCTGGAAAGCGGATGTAATGGAAAAAGCAGCGGCGCAAGAAGGCGTCGGGCAGTTCCTTCTCGTTGTTGGACGTGATCACGACGAGCGGGCGATGCTTTGCCCTGACCAGCTCGTGTGTCTCGTAGACGTAGAACTCCATGCGGTCGAGCTCGCGCAGCAGGTCATTGGGAAATTCGATGTCGGCCTTGTCGACTTCGTCGATCAAGAGCACGACGGGCACATCCGAGATGAAGGCTTGCCAGAGCACGCCCTTGACGATGTAGTTCTCGATGTTGGCCACGCGCGCGTCACCGAGCTGCGAATCGCGCAGGCGGGAGACGGCGTCGTACTCGTACAGGCCCTGCTGGGCCTTGGTGGTCGACTTGATGTGCCACTGCAAAAGCGGCATGTTGAGCGCGTGGGCGATTTCCTCGGCCAGCATGGTCTTGCCGGTGCCAGGCTCGCCCTTGATCAATAGCGGGCGCGTGAGGGTCAACGCGGCGTTCACCGCGAGCTTCAAATCCGGGGTCGCGACGTAGGTGTCGGTGCCTTCAAAACGCATGATCAAGGGGTCCGTGCGGGCAAAGGTTTGAGTATACGGGAGGAGTTTGCCTGACGATGGCCGGGCAAACTCCGGCTCAATGGCGCCAACTTCATGCGCTATGGGCCTCGTCGGGCCGACAGGTGTTGGACGCATTTGCGGTGCGTGCGTTAAAATGCGCTCGCACTGGATGCCTTGGCCTGACTTGGGCGCCGCCGGCCGCTTGGCTCACCTCTTTCCCCCGCTATGAAAAAATACGCAATCAGTCTTGGCCTGGCCTTGGCCTTTAGCGCAGGCGCAAGTACCCAGGCGAATGCCCAGGCCGCAACCGCCGTGGTGGGCGATGCCAAGGCGGCCCACGACAAGATTGCGATGTGCGTTGGCTGCCATGGCATTGCCGACTACAAGGCCAGTTTCCCGATGGTCTACAGGGTTCCCAAGCTGGGCGGGCAAAACGCCCAGTACATCATCACGGCCTTGCAGGAATACCAAAAGGGCGAACGCAGGCATCCCACCATGGGCGGCATCGCAACCAGCCTGTCGCCGCAGGACATGGCCGATATCGCAGCCTATTATTCGAATCAAAAATGAGCAGAACGCAGAACTTGCAGATCCTCCCCCGAATCTTTCTTGGCGCTGTCCTTGTCGCCGCCGGCATCGGCGTTGGCCATGCCGCCGATGCCGAGCACGGCAAGGCGCTTGTTGCCGCTGCACAGCCGCCTTGTGCCACCTGCCACGGCGCCGACTTCAAGACGCCGATCGATCCGAGCTATCCGAAGCTCGCCGGCCAGTACGCCGATTATCTGGCGCACGCGCTGACCGCCTACCGCGATGCCAGCAACCCGATGATGGGAAGAAATAACGCGGTCATGGCCGCCCAAGCCGCCCACTTGAGCGACAAGGACATCGCCGACATCGCGGCGTATCTGGCAAGCCTGCCAGGGCCCCTGGTCCAGGAAAAGTAGCCTCTAGCCCAGGGCGCGCCTGACGCACTCGAGATACGCCGCGCCATCGGGTTCCTGGTTTTGTCGCTGCGCATTCCACAGGACTTCGCCCAGGCACTCCATGATGGCGTGCTGGGCTTCATGCACCGAACCCAGTCGTGCTGCGAGGCGTTCAGCAGCGGCACGAATGCCCGGGGGCTGGTCAATCGATACCTGCTCGCTAATCGAGAGGTGCATGGACAGGTGCAAGAAGGGATTGGCCTCGCCGCCAGCGACGTCGTTTTCGGTCTTTACGGGCGCTGCAAGCAGCGCGTGGTATTCCGGATGTTCGCGCACCCACTCGCCAGCCAGCGTCTCGAGCGCCGTGGCCGGCTTTGCATCACGCGCTTTTTGCCACGCCGTGGCAAAAAATTCGCGCACGTCGGCGCGGCTTGGGTTAAACGGATTCACTCAGCGATGCCTTTTTTCGCTGTCATGACCTTGTCCTTGAAGTGGCACACGTCGACTTCGACGCAGCGCCAGCATTCGGGCAACTTCGCCTTGCAGGTGTAGCGGCCATGAAGGATCAGCCAATGGTGGCAGTCGGCCAGAAATTCCGGCGGCGTTAGCGCAAGCAGGGCTTCTTCGACCGCGGCGACGTCGCGACCCGGGGCAAGCCCGGTGCGGTTGGCAACGCGAAACACATGCGTGTCAACGGCAATGGTCGGATCGCCAAAGACTGTATTGAGGATGACATTGGCGGTCTTGCGGCCGACCCCTGGCAGGGCTTCGAGTGCCTCGCGCGATGTCGGTACCTGGCCGTCGTGCTCATCGAGCAGGATCTGCGAGGTCGCGACGACGTTTTTCGCCTTGGTCCTAATAAGACCGATGCTGCGAATGAACGACTCGACACCCTCGACGCCCAATTCCAGCATGGCCTTGGGCGTCGATGCACGGCGAAAGAGGTGGCGCGTGGCCTTGTTGACCGAGACGTCGGTGGCTTGTGCCGAGAGCATGACGGCGATCAGCATCTCAAACGGCGAGGTGTACTCGAGTTCGCTTTCGGGTCGAGGCGTCTTCGCCCGCAAGCGCTCGAAAAAAACCTGGCGCTCGTTGGCGTTCATGGCATCGAGTTCAGTCATCCTCAGTCGCGCTCGCGCGTGTCGCCGTTTGTGCTGCCTCTTGTGCCGCCTCTTGCGCCGCTTCAGCCGCCGCACGCCGTTGGCGTGCGCGGGCACGAAGCGCCATGAGCGTCGTTCGGCGGCGCAGGACATCCTCGCCGCCGGCCTCGTGCGCTTGGCTCAGTCGTGCCGCGTGCTTGGCGGCGATGAGGCCGTCAATGCGAACTTTCCTTGTGCCGCGCGCATCGTGTCGCGCGCGCGCTCGCGCCCTGCGCTCGGGTGTCCAGGGGCTTTTGGCGCTTTGCATCGAAATGCAATCCATCGGGCACGGCGGCAGGCACAACTCGCAGCCGCTGCAGTGATCGGCAATGACGGCGTGCAGGAGGCGGGGAGCGCCTACGATCGCGTCGACCGGGCAGGCGGCGATACAAAGGGTGCAACCGATGCACTGGCTCTCGTCGATGACGGCGACTTCGATCGGCTTGGAAGGGCCGCAAAGGGGATCAAGCGTTGCAAGGCGCGAGCCGGTCAATGCGGCCAGCTTGTGCAAGACGTCAAGACCGCCAGGCGGGCAGCGATTGATCGGGGCGTCGTCAAAGGCGATTGCTTGGGCGTAGGGGGCGCAGCCGGAATAGCCGCACTTGGTGCACTGCGTCTGCGGCAAGACATCGTCGATCAGCGCAAGAAGCTTTGCGCGTGCACTGGGCGATCGAGAAAGCGGCGTGGGCATGCTCGCCCCCTGCGTCAGGCTTGAGCGCGGATGAAGTCGTGAATGCGCGGATAGATCACTTCGCGCCAGCGGCGACCGCTAAAGATGCCGTAGTGACCACATTGCGGCGCGGTGAAGTGCTGCTTGCGCGCTTTGGGAATGCCCTTGCAAAGGGAAATCGCGGCTTCGGTCTGGCCGCTTCCTGAGATATCGTCGAGTTCGCCCTCGATCGTAAACAGCGCCACGGTCTTGATGTCTTCGGGTGCGACGCGCACGCCGCCGATCGTCCAGGTGCCGTTGGGCAGGCGGAATTCCTGAAACACCGTCCTGATGGTGTCAAGGTAGTACTCGGCTGGCATGTCGAGCACGGCGTTGTACTCGTCGTAGAACTTGCGGTGCGCAGTCGTGTCCTCGTCATCGCCTTTGACCAGATTCAGGTAGAAGTCGTAGTGCGATTCCAGATGCCGGTCAGGATTCATGGCAACGAAGCCGGCATGCTGCAAGAAGCCGGGATATACGCGCCTTAGGCAGCCCGGGTAGTTGGCCGGGACCTGGTAGATCACGGTGTTCTCAAACCAGGAATAGGGCTTGTGGGTGGCGAGGTTGTTGACCTGCGTCGGACTCTTTCGTGCATCGATGGGCCCACCCATCATGGTCATCGACAGCGGCAGGGCCGGATCCTTTGCGCTCGCCATGAGTGACACGGCCGCGAGCACCGGCACCGTTGGCTGGCACACCGAAATGCAATGCACGCCGGGCGCCAAGAGCCGGATGAACTGCTGGATATAGGCGACGTAGTCGTCAAGGTGGAACGGACCGGCTGCAAGCGGCACCATGCGGGCGTCGCGCCAGTCGGTGATATAGACGTCGTGTTCCCGAATCAGCTGACGCACGGTGTCGCGCAAAAGCGTCGAATGGTGGCCTGACAAGGGCGCGACGAGCAGCACGACGGGATCTGGCGCGCGGCGCTTTTTGATCGCGCGACTGAAGTGCAAAAGGCGACAGAACGGCAGATCGAGGGTGACTTCCTCGGTGACGGCGACGACTTCGCCTGCGACCTCGGTCGAAGCAATGCCGAATTCGGGTTTTTCGTACTCCTTGCCCAGGCGGAAGAACAACTCGTAGCCGGCTGCAAGGCGGCTGGCAAAAGGCATGTAGGACAGCGGATTGAGCGGATCAGACAGCGCCCGCGCGTTTGCCGCAGCAAAGCTCGTCATCGGGTTTAGGAACGCGCGCTGCAACTCGTGCAGTTGGTAGAGCATGATGGTCGACCTTTCGGGGTGGCGCGATTATGACTTTTTTTGCCGCCTGTTGCGCAGCACCATAGCGTCATTTTGCGGGCCAGTACATCTGTACATGGGGCAAAAACCGTGCATTACCAGTAATTCTCGACCGCCAGGGTGCCTGGCTGACCCCGGCGCGAAGCTGCAAAGCCCTTTGCACTCAATGCCTTGCGCATGGTCGTGACCATCTGGGGATTGCCGCAGAGCAAGACTCTGGCAAGTTCTGGCACTAGCTTCAATTGGGCTTTGCCCTCAAGCTCGCCCGAATCAAGCAACGTCGGGATGCGGCCGCTCAAGGCGAAGTCGGTCGCCTCGCGCGTCACCACAGGCACGTAATGAAACCTGGCCAGGCGGGCATCCGAAGAGAAGCGCTCGGCGATCTGGCGCATCTCGGCGGCATACGCCAGTTCGCGCGCGTAGCGCACGCTATGGACGACCACAAGGTGGCGAAAGCGGCTCCAGTGTTCCTTTTCCGCGAGCATCGAGACAAACGGCGCCAAGCCGGTACCGGTCGCAATCATCCACAAGGATTCGCCATCATCGAATCGGTCGGTGGTGAGAAAACCGTAGGGGTCCTTCTCGACTAAGATTTCGCTTCCTTCCGCGCGCGCGGAAAGCGCGCGCGTGAACTGTCCTGTGGGCACCAGCACGGAGCAAAACTCGAGGTAGTCAGCGCTGGTTGCCGAGACGATCGAATACGGACGCCAGACCATCTCTTCGATGCCGTTTTCGCTCGCCAGTGCGAGGCCGAGCCTTGCGAATTGACCGGCTGCAAACTTGAAGGCCGGATCGCGCGTGGTGCGAAAGGAAAACAGGTTGGGTGCCCAGAACTTTACCCAGGTCAGCGATTCGCGCGTGGCCTTGTCGGCTTCAATCATGACGACGGCTGTTGCCTGCAACCCAGACCGAGGCCGCTTTAGCGCATGAACCGGGCGTGATCAACGTTCCAGATACTTGAGCTTGTCGGGAACGTCTTTCCAGTCGTCAGCATCCTTGAAATGCGGTTTCATGCGCGTGATGCTTGGCCATTGCTTGGCGAGATCGACGTTGATCTGGATGAACGCGCGCTGGTCCAGGGGAACATCTTCCTCGGCATAGATCGCGTTGACGGGACACTCAGGGATGCAGACAGCGCAGTCGATACACTCGTCGGGATCGATCGTGAGAAAATTGGGCCCCTCGCGAAAGCAGTCGACCGGGCAGACGTCGACGCAGTCGGTATAGCGGCACTTGATGCAAGATTCGGTGACGACGTGCGTCATGAATGCTCCGTTGAAACCACAACAAAAGAAGTCGTGTATTTTACCCCAGTGCTGCGGCTGCCGTTTGCAGGCCGGGGCTATTTTTGGCGTTCGCCCCCCTAAGCCGGCCCTGGCCAGCCCAAATCATGATCATTACTTCGCTGCTTGACACGGATCTCTATAAATTCACCATGATGCAGGTCGTTTTGCATCACTTTCCGGCAGCGCAGGTCGAGTACCGCTTCAAGTGCCGCACGCCGGGCATTGACCTGACGCCTTGCATCGACGAAATCCGCGAGGAAATCCAGGCGCTGTGCAGTTTGCGCTTTCGCGAAAGGGAGCTTTCTTACCTGCGCGGGATGCGCTTCATCAAGAGCGACTTCGTCGATTTTCTGGGCATTTTCCAGATGAACGAGAAGTACATCTCGGTGACCCCCGCAGAGGCCGATAACGGTGAAATCGACATCACCGTGAAGGGGCCGTGGCTGCACACCATTCTGTTTGAGATTCCGGTTTTGGCGGTGGTCAACGAAATCTACTTTCGCAAGACCCAGCCCATTGCCAATTATACCGAGGGCCGCCAGCGCCTGAACGAGAAGATCGCCCTGATCGGCGGGGTGGTTGGCCTGACGGATTGCAAGATCGCCGATTACGGCACGCGGCGCCGCTTTTCGCGCGTCTGGCACGAAGAAGTCATCGGTACCTTGCGCGAGCGCCTGGGAGCGCAGTTTGCCGGTACCAGCAACGTCAATCTCGCCATGCGCTATAACCTGATCCCGCTTGGCACCATGGCCCACGAATATCTGCAGGCCTGCCAGGCGCTCGGGCCGCGATTGCGCGATTCACAGACGTTCGGCTTTGAAGTGTGGGCCAAGGAATACCGCGGCGATCTTGGCATTGCGCTTTCCGATGTCTACGGCTTTGATGCTTTCCTGCGTGATTTCGACATGTATTTCTGCAAGCTTTTCGATGGCGTCAGGCACGATTCCGGCGACCCGTTTGCCTGGGGCGAGCGCATGATCGGCCATTACGCCAAGAATCGCGTCGATCCGCAGACCAAGACGCTGATTTTTTCCGATGGACTCGATTTCACGCGCGTCGTCGAGCTCTACCAGCGCTTTCACGACCGTGTGCGGCTGGCGTTCGGTGTTGGCACCAACCTGACCAATGACCTTGGCTATGTGCCGCTTCAGATCGTGATCAAGATGGTCCGCTGTAACGGCCAACCGGTCGCCAAGCTCTCCGACACGCCGGCAAAGAACATGTGCGATGACACCGCTTACCTGGCCTACCTGCGCCAGGTTTTTGAAATTCCGCCTGCGCTGCCGGCATGACCGCGGCACACCCTGCAAAAGCGCGGGTGGTGGTTACGCGTGCGCTCTTTCCAAGCCACATCGAGCGGCTGGCCGAGCATTTCGAGGTCAAGGACAACCAGGCCGATCGCGCCCTTGACCGAGAGGCGCTGGCCCGACTGCTCGAGCATGCCGAGGGTGCCATCATCACCGGCGGCGATCGCATCGACGCCGATTCGCTGTCCTTGGCTTCGCACCTGCGCGTCATCGCGTCGGTGTCGGTCGGCTATAACCACATCGATGTGCCGGCTTGCCACGCGCGCGGCATCGTCGTCACCAATACGCCCGATGTGCTCACCGAGACCACCGCCGATTTCGGCTTTGCGCTGATGATGGCCGCAGCGCGCCGCATTTGCGAGGGCGAGCGCTGGATGCGCGAGGGACACTGGCAGCGCTGGGAACTCGACCAGATGGCCGGTGCCGATATCCACCACACGACGCTTGGCATTCTTGGCATGGGGCGCATCGGCCAGGGCATTGCCAGGCGCGCGCGCGGCTTTGACATGAAGGTGATCTATCACAACCGTCGCGCGCAAGCGCCAGAGATCGAGCGCGAGCTCAATGCCGCCTGGGTCAGCTTTGACGATCTTTTCAGGCGCAGCGACCACCTCGTCGTGGTGCTGCCCTATACGCCAGAAGCGCACCACCTGATCGGTGCGCGCGA